>PVBE010031630.1_pt1 | contig 12002 bp, 6 predicted proteins | sample 1631181 | NCBI WGS metagenome assembly PVBE01 (sample SAMN08397723, study PRJNA350692) | Marine metagenome, whole genome shotgun sequencing project. | isolation source: water | place: Pacific Ocean | collected 2012-04 | reverse complement strand
GCTCGAACGTGCGCACCTTCATGCCCGAGCTGCTCTCGCTCTGGAAGGCCGCCAAGCTCGATCTGGAGATCATGATCAGCCGTCGCATCAAGCTCGACGGGGTGAACGACGCCTTCCGCGCCATGCAGGCGGGGGAAGTCATCCGGACCGTGATCGACTTCTGATCCGCGAGATCGGCTTCGTTCTTCGCCTGGACTAGAATTCTTTATCCCGAACGCTGTGCTCGCTCGACCTGTGACAGGCACCTGCACAGTCGCGAAGCTCGCTCACGCTGGCATTCCTGTGGGGACCGACCTTGTAGTCCCGGGCGTGGCAGCCGGCGCAATCCGGCTGATAGGACGGAGAGCTCCAGGTCACGATCTCGCTATTGCCGCCATGGCAGTCCGTGCAAGTGAGTGACCTTCGGTGATCGCCCGGGTAGGGGACCCCGGCGTGGTCGAAGTCAGCCGGCGTGAAGCTGGTTGTGCGATGGCAGCTGTCGCACGACAGCGTCGTTCCGAAATGGTTTGACGGCTTTCCGGTCGCGGTCGCTCCGTTGTGACAGGTATTGCAGGTTCCGGGCGCCACACTCGCGTGGTCGAAGGCGGCAGGGATCCAACCGTTCGTCGTGTGGCAGGACTCGCAGTCGTTGCCGGTTGGTACGTGGGCGCCGTGCTTGCCCGTCGCACTGGATCCATTGTGGCAGCTTCCGCAGTTGGTGCTGATCCCCGTGTGATCGAAGTTGGCCGGCGTGAAGCCGTTGGTCGTGTGGCAGGCCGCGCAGTCGTTGCTGGTGGGAAGATGGGTTGCCGACTTGCCCGGCGCGGCCCCTCCATTGTGGCAGCTCGCGCAATTGGTGCTGATCCCGGTGTGGTCGAAGCTGGCGGGCACCCAGGCGTTGGGGGTGTGGCAGGACTCGCAGTCGATGCCGGTCGGAAGATGATTGCCGTGCTTGCCCGTCGCGGTGGATCCATTGTGACAGCTGTAGCAGTTGCTACTGATGCCCGTGTGGTCGAAGCTGGCCGGTGTCCAGCCGTTGGTCGTGTGGCAGGACTCGCAGTCGGTGCCGGTCGGTAGATGGGCGCTGTGCTTGCCGGTCGCGGTGGATCCATTGTGGCAGCTCGCGCAATTGGCGCTGACGCCGGTGTGGTCGAATGCCGTGACTGGCAGGAATTGCGCCGTCGAATGACAGAGCTCGCAGTCGTTGCTGGTCGGCACGTGGGCGGGGTGCTTGCCGATCGCAGTGGTGCCATTGTGGCAGCTCACGCAATTGGTGCTGATCCCGGAGTGGTCGAATCCGCTTGCGGGCACCCATCGCGCGGTGGTGTGACATAGCTCGCAGGCGTTGCTGGTCGGCAGATGGGCGCCGTGCTTGCCGGTCGCGGTGGATCCATTGTGGCAGCTCGCGCAATTGGTGCTGATGCCGGCGTGGTCGAAGCTGGCGGGCACCCAGGCGTTGGTGCTGTGGCAGGTCTGGCAGTCGTTGCCGGTCGGAAGATGGCCGAATTCCTTGCCAATCGCGGTGGATCCATTGTGGCAGCTGACGCAATTGGTGCTGATGCCGGTGTGGTCGAAGCTGGCCGGCGCCCAGGCGTTCGTCGAGTGGCAGGTCTCGCAGTCGGTGCTGGTCGGCAGGTGGCCGGGGTGCTTGCCGATTGCCGTGGAGCCATTGTGGCAGTTGATGCAATTGGTGCTGATCCCGCTGTGGTCGAAGCTGGCGGGAATGAAACCGTTCGTCGAGTGGCAGCTCTCGCAGTCGTTACCGGTCGGGATGTGGGCGGGATGCTTGCCGGTCGCGCTGAATCCGTTGTGGCAGGTGTAGCAAGCGGTGCTGACGCCGGCGTGGTCGAAGTTGGCCGGAGTGAAGCTGTTCGTCGAGTGGCAGGTCTCGCAGTCGTTGCTGGCGGGTATGTGGGTGCCGGGCTTGCCGGTCGCGGTGGATCCGTTGTGGCAGCTGTAGCAATTGGTGCTGATTCCGGCGTGGTCAAATCCCGTTGCCGGTAGGAATTGCGCCGTGGAATGACAGAGTTCGCAGTCGTTGCTGGTCGGAACGTGGGTGGGGTGTTTGCCGATAGCGGTGGTTCCATTGTGGCAGCTCACGCAATTGGTGCTGATCCCGGAGTGGTCGAATCCGCTTGCGGGCACCCATCTCGCCGTGACGTGGCAGAGCTCGCAGTCGTTTCCCGTCGGAATGTGGGCGCCGTGCTTGCCCGTCGCGCTGGATCCATTGTGGCAGCTCGCGCAGTTGGTACTGATGCCGGCGTGGTCGAATCCCGTTGCCGGCACGAACTGCGCGGTGGAGTGACACAGCTCGCAGTCGTTGGTGCCGGTCGAGATATGGGTGCCGTGCTTGCCCGTTGCGGTGGTTCCATTGTGGCAGCTCACGCAATTGGTACTGATGCCGGCGTGGTCGAATCCGCTTGCCGGCACGAACTGCGCGGTGGAGTGACACGTCTCGCAGTCGTTTCCGGTCGGTAGGTGGGCGCTGTGTTTGCCAATCGCGGTCGATCCGTTGTGGCAGCCGATGCAATTGGTGCTGACGCTGGAGTGATCGAAATTGCTCGCGGGCACCCATCTCGCCGAGGTATGGCAGAGTGCGCAGTCGTTTCCGGTCGGCAGATGGACGCTGTGCTTGCCCGTCGCGGTGGATCCATTGTGGCAGCTGAAGCAGCCACTGGTGACCGCACTGTGGTCGAAGCGAGCGTCGCTCCAGCGATTGATGCCGTGGCAATCCTGGCAGCGGTTCGAGCTGGCGATGTGGCTCGCAGACTTTCCCCCCGCAGCCATGTTGCCGATGTGGCAGCTTCCGCAATTGTCACCGGTGCTGCCGTGGTCCATGCGGGCCGGCTCCCAGAAACGCGTGATGTGGCAGTCGCTGCACGAACTCTGAATGGGAATGTGCATGGCAGAAGGGCGCGTTTCGGCTCGCGAGCCCGCGGCTCCATGACAGATGCCACAGGCTCTCGGAGTCCCCTGGAACTGACCATCGACATGGCAGCCTTCGCAGTTCGTAGTCTGATGCCGCCCGTTGAGTGGGAAACGGGTCAGATCGTGGTCGAAATCGGGCCTGGCCGACTGCGCGATGGCGCTGGAGGCGACCAGAACCCCGACGACGAGAATGCGGGCTAGAAGGCCGAGGAAGGGGCCAGGGAGGCGAATGGCTGCGAGGGCCCCCAGCGGTCCTCGGCTGCGAGCTTCGAGGCGGCTGACAGGTCCGAGCCGCTCGTCGCGAGTCGAGGCTCTCATTGTCGGCCTCGCCCCGAGGGCCCGAAAGAGGCCGGTTTCCAGGCCTTGGAGGTGTGGCAACTGTCGCAATTTCGCCCGAATCCGCCGCGGTGGGCGTCGTCGCCGGAATGGCAACCATCGCACGATTTCGGCATCTGGATGCCAAGGGTCGGGGGCTGTCGATGGCAGGTCGCGCATTTCAGGTTTTCGTGCGCTCCGTCGAGTGTGAAGCTCGTGCGACGCTCGTGGTCGAATTGCCAGACGGCCCACCCGTTTGGATTGTGGCAGGACTGACACTCGAGTCCGAGCGTGCCCTTGTGGATGTCATCGGTCGAATGGCAGGTGTCACAGGCGCTGTCTTCGTGCTGGAAGGTGTGAGTCGAATGACAGGATTCGCAGGTGACCATTGCGTGGAGTCCAAGTAGGGGAAACGCTGTCAGACCATGGTCGAAAACGATTCGGCCAGAAAAGGCTTTTTCGTTGTGACATTCATCGCAATTCGGGCCGAGCTTCCGGCGATGGATGTCGTCACTCTGATGGCAGGCGATGCAGCTGGAATCCATCTTTCCAAGCTTGGCGGAACCCGCATGGCAAGACTCGCACGACACCTCGCGGTGGGACTCGCGGAGCGGAAATCGGGTGCGCTGGGTGTGGTCGAAGCGGAAATCGGCCCATTTCGCAGGCCGGTGACAGTCGCCGCACTCGGCGCCAAAGCGGCCGGCGTGCACATCTTCGCGCGAGTGGCATTCAGAGCAATTCTCGGGGAGCTTTCGTTTCCCGGGCGGCTGCCTGTGGCAGGTGATGCAGTCCGTCCGCGAATGGGCGCCGATCAGCGGAAACCCGCTCTTCTTCTCGTGATCGAAGCCCTTCTCGAGCCATGAGGCCGGTGTGTGGCAGTCGGCGCAGCGATCACCGAATCGGCCCGCATGCCTGTCGTCGATCGAATGACACGCGACGCAGTCTGTCGGCGTCTCCTTGTATCGGGCTCCTACATGGCAGCCGACACAGCTTGCCGTCTGATGTTTCCCGATCAGGCGGAATTCCGTTTTGTCGTGATCGAATCGATTCGTCTTCCAACTCGTCTCATCGTGACAGCTGCCGCAATCCGTCGAAAGGGCGCCATCGTGTGCATCGACCTCGCGGTGACAATCGACGCAGTCCGGGGGTGCGTCGCGGCGAGCGACCTCGGGCAGATGACATCCCTCGCATGGCGTGCTCTGGTGCGCACCGGCGAGTGGGTAGTCGGTCAGTTGGTGATCGAAGGTGGCTTCGCTGAGTCCTCGAATGTCGGCGTCTCGTCCCCTGTGTTCGGCATGACAGGAGCGGCACTCGCCGTTCGCCGCGAGCGGACTCCGCGAGTGCAAGCCCTCGCCGGCTTCGAGGTCGGCGGCGAGCTTTTCGTGACAGGCGAGACACAGCCTGCGCTGGGCCGTGACATTGAACGCCTCGTGACACGACGCACAATCACTCTCGTATTTCTCGTGAGCCTGGGCCAGCGGACCCGGCATCACCAACTTTTCCAGATCGATCGCGTGCGCTTCGCGCGCGGGCGAGAGGAGAATCGCGAGCACCGCCAGGGTCGTGCGAAGCCCGAAGGGCCCGCCCGCCCCGAGGCCCGGCACAGGGTCCGAGAGCCACGGCTCGCTGTTACTCACGTCGCGCATCGTGGTTCCGCTCTCCCCCCGGTTCAGTACAGGTGGACGGCCACGACGTGGATCGCCGCCGAGATGAACAGAATCGCAGTGAGGGGGACGTGGATCGCGTGCCACAGCGCGAATAGCTTCTCGAACAGGCGCAGCTCCAGGCCTCGACAGAGAAGGCTGAAATATTCCGCGACCGTCTCGCGGATCGGCGTGGAGACGACCTGAGGTTGCGCCGACTGCTTGATCTTGCGAAGCGTCGCGAGCTTCTTCCGCCAGGCGTGAGGCCGAACTGCGAGGACTCGGATCGGCAGGACGAAGAGCGACGCATCCTTCCGGACGAAACCGGCGAACTCGAGCAGGGTGGCGCGCGCGGCCGGTGCCCCTTCGAGCGCCTCCTCGATGCTTTTCAGCTCCGCAATCGCCTGTTTCAGAAGGCCCACCGGGGTTCGTCTCGGGCCCGCCAGACTGCGATACATCTGGCCATAGAGGAATCGCCCGGCGATCCCGCTACCCGATACGGCGAGCACGCACATCAGTGAGATCGTCGAGTTCATCGATCCCAGCCTGAAACCGGAGTGGTAGAGAATGGCCGTCGGGCCGAGCAGCCCGAGAATGAGATGGATCTCGAACCAGCCGCGCATCGTGCCCGCGTTTCGCAAGAGCCTGATTCGCTTCCGAAGCGAGTACCCCATCAACAGCGTCATCGCTGCCAGACCGATGATCCCCAGGTCGTAACCCAGGCCGGCCTTGGGGCTGAGGTCCAGCTCGTCGCGGAAGAAGAGGCCCAGTGTGATCAGGCCTGCGCAAAAGCTGCCGATCGCCGCGTGGGGACTCGACAGGTCCAGCCCCGTGCGCGAGTCGGTCTCGACAAACTGCAATCGACCGGATGAAGTTTCCGCGACCATCCCCTGCTCCACTGTTCCGGACGAGATTGTCTGCGCGCCTCGAGTCTGCGCCGGGGTGGCGTGCCCGTCGCCAATCCAAGATTCCACGATGTATGCGCTGGGTTGAGCGTGAAGGTATTGCCAAAGAGCCCTGCTGGCGGTGGGCCCTATCACCTTATTACGTCCAGAACGCGCCAATCTTGACAACTAATTTTTTGTGACGGGGATCATATCAATCGTGGTGAGAGTGACCGATAGAAACGCTTCGGACCGTATGGGAAATCCATCCCATTGCGTTCGTGACGCCACGCCGCGTGCACTAGACGTAGGATTCGATGAGGGATCTCAGGGGACGTCGAAGACGCTCAATCTGTTGGGCGCTGTGTGGAGCGGCTGTCATTGCTGGAGTCATGGTCGTCGTGCCCGTTTCGGTCTCCGCACAGGGGCGTGGAGCGCGAGTACTGCGTGCGATCGAGATTCGCAGCACCTCGACCGGCTGGGAGCTGGAACTTCGACTCGATTTTCCGGTCCGCTACCTGAGCCATCTGCCCCCGACGGGTTCGGCCAAGCTGCTGAGGATTCAGGTGGACCCCTTGGATGTCGGAAACAGGGATCGAGGGCTCGACCGGATCCGAGAGATCCTGCCGCTTCCCAAGGATCGAACGGTTCCACTGGTCGAGGTCGCCTACGATGCCAGCCTGAGGCCGCGCAGCATCGATCTCCAATTCTCGCGCTCGATGTCGTTTCAGGTCCAGCTGGAGGAAGGATTCCGCAGTCTGCGAATTCGGGTCGATGAGGTCGCTCCGATACGCGCAGACGCCGAGCCGGAAACGGGCGAACAGACCAAGGCGCGTCAGATGTTCATTCGGGCGAAGCGGGCGATACGCGACGGAGAGCTGGATCTCGCGATTGCGCTCCTCACGAAAATTCTCGACCTACCAGCCGACGACGTGAGCCCTGAAGTTCGTCAGCAGGCGCAGGAATTGCTGGGGCTCACGCACGAACGGCGCGGTCAGACGGCGCATGCGCGAGCGGACTACGAAGCCTATCTGGAAGCGTATCCCGATGGGCCCGCCGCCGAGCGCGTTGCTCAACGCCTGCAAGCCCTGGTGACGGCTGGCGCGGCCCCACAGCCCGCGCTGAGGGAGCCGACTGACAGGGCGCGGTCGACGCTGGCTGCGTCGAAGTCGGCCCCGCTCGAATTCGACGTCTTTGGGAGCTTTGCCGTGCGGTACTTTCGATCCGAATCCATGTTCGGCAAGGAGATCGACGAATTTCTCGCGACAAACATACTCGCGGATGCCGATCTTGCGGGTCGGATCGACGCCGAGGACTGGCTCGTGAGGACGGACTTCGCCGGGGACTACGACATCGATCTCGAGGACGATGGCCGAAGCAACGATCTCCGCATCAGTCGGCTGGCCGCGGAGTACGAAGATCGTCTACGCGGGATCGAAGTGACCCTGGGTCGTCAGCGGAGGAGCGACTCCGGTGTGTTGGGTCGATTCGATGGGATTCGAGCTTCGTCTCGCCTCGGACCGCATTACGCGGTAGCGGCGCTGGTGGGGCTGCCCGTCGAGAGCACGTCGGACAAGAAGCCGAATATGGACACGATCATGGCCGGGGCCGCCTTCAACGTGGACGACCTGTGGCTGGAGGGGCTTCGAGGTCAGCTCTTTGTCATCGGGCAGAATACGGAGTCGATGCAGGATCGCACCGCGATCGGGGGTGAAGTTCGGTACTCGAGCCCGAAATCCTACTCCTTCGTCTATCTCGACTACGACGCGCTCTTAAACTCGCTCAACACCGCGATCGTGTCGAGCAACTACTTCTGGACACCCGAGACCGATTTCCGGGTTCTCCTCGAGCGCCGCAACAGTCCGGTACTGACGCTGGCCAGCGCACTACAGGGTCAGGGCCTCGGGGGCCTGGACGACCTGAAGGAGATCACTTCGAATAGCGAGATTCGCGACCTGGCGCTGGATCGGATCGTGGTCCTCTGGACCAGCACCTTCGGAGCAACGCATCGCCCCACCGATCGGCTTCAGATTTCAGGGGACTTCACGATCTTCTACAGCGAGGGCACGAGCAGCTCGAATATCGTCAACGACCCGGGGGAGGTCATCGAGGGGATGGACGCGTCGGGACCGGATTTCAGCGCGTCGATTCAGTTCAACTTCAGTGATTGGCTGGTCGAGGGTGACGTGGGGAGCTTCTCGATGCGCTACTTCGAGGGGGACACGTCTCGCTCGTTCATCACATCCGCGTTCTCCCGATTTGTCTTGCCGGCGGGCTTTCGGATCAGACCGAGAGCCCGTTTCGACTGGAGGCAGACCGATGCTTTTGGAGACACTTTACTGTTTCGACCGAGCCTCGAAACCGACTGGCGGTACAGATCCATTCTCTTGAACGCAAACGCCGGCTTCCAGTGGCTTCAACCCGTTGCGGGTTCCGAGCTCGACAGAGAGCTGAGCTATTTCGTCGAGCTGGGAGTTCGCCTGGAATTCTAGGGGTGCCCGGCCGCCGGTTGGCGCCGGGTTTCGAAAAGGATGAATTGACGAGATGTCCTCCATCGAAGCGCTGTTGGCCTATCTACCGCTCGTGATCCTGTCGTTCGTGATCTACGCCAGGCGTCGTCATCGTACGAGCGAGCATGGCTCTCGGGTACTCACGGAGTCTCAGGAGGCGGGCCTGATGCAGCCCGCATCGCTTCACCCTCTGATCGACCCTTCGAAGTGTCTCGGCTGCGGAAGCTGTGTCGATGCCTGCCCCGAGAAGAACGTCCTCGGTGTCATCGCCGGCCGAGCCGTGCTGACGGCACCGGCGAACTGCATCGGGCATGGTGCCTGCCAGCCGGCCTGCCCCTTCGATGCGATCAGGCTCGTGTTGGGCACCGAGGAGCGAGGCGTCGACATCCCGATGGTTTCAGAGGATTTCCAGACGAACGTCGGTGGGATCTTCGTGGCCGGGGAGCTCGGCGGAATGGGGTTGATCCGAAACGGCATCGAGCAGGGGCGTCAGGCGATGGAGTCGATCGCGCGCTACGCGCCGACCGTTTCGGCAGCAGCCGATGTCCTGGACGTCGTCATCATCGGCGCGGGGCCGGCCGGACTATCGGCTTCCCTGGCCGCCAAGGAGCGGGGTCTCAAGTTCGAGATCCTCGAGCAGGACTCCTTCGGCGGCACGGTTGCGCACTATCCCCGCGGAAAGATCGTGATGACCGCGCCCGTCGATCTACCCATCTACGGGAAGGTCAAGCTGACGGAAACGACCAAAGAGGCCCTGTTGGAGCTGTGGGCGGAGGTGATCGAGCAGACCGGCGTCAAGATTCAATACGGGGCGCGTGTGGAGAGGGTTCCGCAGCTCGAGGACGGGACATTCGAGGTGCAGGCGACGACCTGTCGCCTTCGCACGCGAGCCGTCCTGCTCGCGATCGGGCGGCGAGGGACCCCCCGAACCCTGGGCGTGGCGGGAGAGGATCTGCCGAAGGTCGTGTATCGACTGATCGATGCGGAGCAGTATGCAGGCCAGAGCGTTCTCGTCGTGGGGGGTGGCGACAGCGCTCTCGAGGCGGCCTGGTCCCTGGCGGATGTGGCGGGGACGGAGGTGACGCTTTCGTACCGAAACGATGCCTTTGGTCGCGCCAAGGCCAAGAATCGGGACTCGGTGGAGAGGGCTCGCGCCGCCGGATGCCTCGAGGTCCTGCTCGGCTCCAAGCTGATCGGAATAGGGCGCGACGCGGTGGAATTGGATACGCAAGAAGGGGCGCGCGTGCTGGAGAACGACGCCGTCATCATCTGCGCGGGTGGAATCCTGCCGACGGATTTTCTCCGATCGATGGGCATCGAGATCACGACCAAGAGGGGGCAGGAGTGATGTCTCCCGGCAAGGCGATCGATGTGCGCGCAGGAGCGACCGCGACGGGGTTCGCCCGCCGCGGGCTGCTCTGCCTGACTCTGCTCGGTGTCGTGGCGAGCGCGACCTCGCTGGCGGTTGCCGGAAAGCCGGCTTCCGAGGTCTCGAATCGAGCCACGCCCGCCGCGGAGGATCCGGCGCTGGCCGAGGCCAAGATGGCCATCCGTTCGAGAGATTTCGATCGCGCCATCCAGCTCTGGAGGGGGGCGGCAAGGCGGGGCGTTCCCGAAGCGGCCTATCGACTCGGCGTGGCCTACCGATCCGGGCTCGGCGTCGAAAAGGATATCGCACAGGCCGCGAAGTGGTTCGGCACCGCGGTCAAGGGTGGCAACCACGCCGCTCAGTTCGCGCTCGGAATCTTCTACCAGAACGGCACGGGCGTCACCCAGAATCGGGACACGGCCATTCGTCTCTTCGGACTGGCGGCTCGAGGCGGAAATCGAGAAGCCCGAGAGCATCTCGCGCGCATGCAGAAGAGGGGTGCCGTTGCCTACGCGATGGCGGATGCCCGGGTTCATGCGAATCGCTTCGATCCCAGGGCCGCTCTCGCGCAAGCGATTCGAATTGGCGACTCCGGCTCGGTCAAGGAGGCGCTGGCGCGCGGGGCGCCCATCAATGGCGCTCCGGGAGATCAGCGCCATTGGCGGCCCCTGGTGCTGGCGATCGATCGCGGAGCCGTCGACATCGTTCGACTCCTGCTGCGCAAAGGCGCCGACCCCAATCTGCGCTCGCGGGACGAGGAGCCGGTGTTGGTTCTGGCGATTCGAAGCGGGAGACGAAAGCTGGTCCGCACCCTGCTTTCGGCGGGTGCCTCGCCCAACGCCGCCGCGGCGAGCGGATACACACCCTTGATGGAGGCGGCGCGCCTGGGCAGTGCCGATATCGTCGATCTCCTGTTGGCTGCGGGCGCCGATCCCAGACGCGTTCTGGACGACGGCACGAGCGCCGCAACGATCGCGCGGCGATTCGAGAACGAGTCCCTGTCGCGGGCGTTGAGACGTCGTGGTGCACCGATGCAGCGGGCGATCGATCCCTCGGAGAGGCTCGAGGTACTCGAGAATCGCTCGGTTCGCAGCACGACGGCCGGTCCGTCGCTGCCGCCCGTGGTGGAAGCCGCTCGGCGCGGTGATGTCGAGCTTCTGAGAGAGATGGTCAGTCGCAAGATCGATCTGAATGTCGTCGACTCGGAGGGAGGCAACGCGCTGACGCGAGCCGCCGAAAATGGGAACGCCGACGCGGTCGAGATCCTGCTCTCCGCCGGCGTCGACCCGAATGGGACCGGGCGGGAGGGCGCCACGGCGTTGATGCGAGCGATGGCATCCCAGAGCGAGGGGGCCGATCGGAGCGTCGAGGTGCTGCTCGGTGCTGGGGCAGACCCCCATGCGCGGGATCGCTCCGGTCGGGCCGTGATCGAATACGCAGCGTGGGGCGCCAGCCGGCGAAAGCTCGAACTGGTTCGGGCGGCGGGTGGATCGTGGACAGCGGTCAGTGTCCGCACCTCGCTGGGCGATGCGGCAGCCGCCAACCGCGTCCAGGTCGTCGACGCGCTCCTGACTCTGGTGACCGAGCCGCAGCAGGGGGCCGATGCGGTGTGCCGTGCGATCGAGCAGAAGCACGTCGGGGTCCTCGATCGGCTCGTTTCCGCCGAGGTCTCTCTGGAAGGAGATTGCGGCCGCGGGCTGACGCCGCTCGCCGTCGCAGCGCACCTGGGTGAGGCCGACCTGGTCCGCCGACTCGTCGAGGCGGGCGCAGAGCTCGACGGTGCCGAAGCCGGCCGTGACACCGCGTTGATCGCGGCCGCCGGGCGCGGGCATGGCAAGATCCTCGATCTGCTGATTCAGAAGGGGGCGAACGTCAACCATCGCGGGGCGTGGCGCATGACGGCCCTGATGGCCGCGGCCTCGAACGGCCGCGCGACGATCGTCGAAGCCCTGCTCGCCGCGGGCGCCGACCGCCATATGAGAAGCGATACGAAGCAGACCGCGCTCGACCTCGCCCAGCAGTCCGAGAATCCGGAGGTGGTGGCGGCGATCGAGTCGTTTCGGCCCGGATGGGTGGGGTGGTTCAGCTCGGCGAAGAACTAGGAGCTGAGCTCGAGGGTCGTGATGGCCGGGCCCGATCGGAGCCCGATGCTGCCGGGAGCCCCGGCACGAGGACGCGTCGCGACGATTCGACGCTGACCCCAAGGGGGTGGTTGCCGAATCGAACTTCGCGACTAGCCTGCTGGCTGATGGGGGCGATCTGGTTTCGACGGGTTGTTGAAGTCGGACGCTGCGTGTCGAGGTCGTAGCCACCTCGTTAAACAGCTGCAATTGTTGGTAGCCAATATCTGCCGATGATAACTACGCACTCGCTG
>PVBE012342917.1_pt1 | contig 12005 bp, 9 predicted proteins | sample 1631181 | NCBI WGS metagenome assembly PVBE01 (sample SAMN08397723, study PRJNA350692) | Marine metagenome, whole genome shotgun sequencing project. | isolation source: water | place: Pacific Ocean | collected 2012-04 | reverse complement strand
CTAAGAACCGCAATCCTTTGCCCAGATCATCGATATTGCTATTCAGTTTCCTGGTAGGAGGACTACTGACTGGCCTTATTGTGCTCATCACTATGGTCGCCCAGATGCAACAACAAAAAACCGCCGAATCACCTTCAACGATCCTCCGTCCCAGAGAAGAGCCCACCACTGTCGAACCCAAACTGTCTCCATTGGGCACCAACTATGTACCTGATCCTGATGAATCACTCAATGATCTCGCTGATGAAATATTCTGGCGCAAATATCCATCGCTACGTGGAGAAAAATTAATCAATACGAATGGAGTTTTGGCAACTGAGTGGAAGCAAATCCGCAAATGTGATGCAGTTGTCGATCAAGCTTTTTATCGCATCTATCCTGAAATGCGAGGAAGAACGATTGACCCAGCCAATAGTGAGATGGTCAAAGTCTGGAAACGCATCGCTAGTACGGTTGCTGGTTGTCGATGATCAGTGGGAAAGTTACCTAACTGTAAGAGGACGATAGAGGGAAACGCCTACTACATCTTCAATGGATGAGACGTATCTGAGAAAATCACGACTCCTGATCACCCCCACGCGGGGGGCCGCGTGAATTGCATTCACTCCCTCAGGAGTAATCTCTATTAGCCCTGTATGGGTAACATCCAGGCCACGAATTCTTGTTGTCAGAGCAAAGATGTCTCCGGTTCTGAGCATATTCAAATTTTTTGACAGGGAAGTCAAAGGTAAGTAATTCTGTCGTGTTAAAGAGCCAGATTCCTGTGAACGGATGCAGTCTATATTGCGCTTCTGCTTCATTGGGATATATTTATTTTGATGATTTGACATGAAATCTAGTTGGATCATTCTTGAAGCGCCTTTATCTAGTGAAGGAGTAAGGTCCTGAATCCATCCGCGAGTGACTCCATTCTGGGCCCAATGAGTGAAGTAGTGATACCGGCTGCAGTAATCTACGTTGCCATTTTGATAGCGCAGTAGACGAACACGATTGATAAAATCAGCTGCAGTCTTTGTTTGGCTCAGAGCAAGCAACTGCTCGACGAATAGAAAGCAATCAAAACTTGTGAGGTCCAGGCGTAACCACTCATCATTTGTCTGATCAAGTGAGGAAGCCTTATATGGTCGCCCCAAGAATGAAGAGGCCAATTGTGCAAGTAATAAACCAGTTGGTTGATCAGCTCTGAAGCTCTGAGAGCGTTCAATCAGAGCTGATGTATCACCGATTAGGATAGGGAATATAACAGGATTGAAGATATGCTCAGCGGAATGAGAGGGGAATTCGGATGTATTAAGTGTTTGAGTTTGCTGAATCGATAACCCTTTAATGTGCACCATGCCAATAAAACCACCAGTAGCAATAAGACTTCCTATTAGCAGAGCCAATTTGTCCATCATGTTAACCAGCTCGCCCAGCCTTCCCAGCCTTAGTCATGAATCGCCCCCAAAGCTCAGCAGCAAGGGCACTGCTGCCTCTCGTGGCCGTGTTGTCATCATTCCCCATCCAGATCGCTGTTAATAACTTCATCTTCGGTGAGTATCCGATGAACAGAACATCAACACCTTCGTTGGTTGTGCCGGTTTTGCCTCGAGCATCAGCAACTACTCCAGCTGCTCGGCCAGTTCCGCTACTCACTACTCGGCGCAACATATTATCCATAACAGCTGATAATTCTGGTTTGATAAATACCTGAACCTTCTCTTTGCGAGGCTTAGTGACCCCTTGGGCAGGACATTCTTTTAAATTTTTCTCCGATTGGCAAACTCCCAAGTCATAAATCATTTTGACACCATGCATAGGTACAGAACGTCCACCATTTGCGACAACAGCATATGCTCTAGCCATCTCATAGAGATAAGTCTCGTAACCACCTAATACTGTGTTGTAGTCAGGTGGCATTGCTTTAGTGGGGTGGTCAGAAATACCGAGTTGATGAGATTTGCGGATTACTTCATTCAATCCGGCTTTGTCCGCCAAACGAACGGCCACAACATTTTCCGAATAAGCGAAACCATCGACCATAGACATGCTGCCTCTACCCATGTGACACCCAGTTATATAGGAAATAGGAGCACAGGAAATTTGATCATGCGGTGCCACTCCGGCTTCAAGTGCACTTAAATAGGAAAATAATTTAAAAGTTGAACCAGGCTGACGTAAAGCCTGAACCCTGTCATAACTAGACTTGGAATAATTACCACCACCAACATATGCAAGAATTTCTCCAGTTGTGAAATCAAGACTGATAAGAGCACCCTGAGTTAGTCCGAACTTGACTGCAGGTCCAGCAAGAAATGTTCTTAGCTCAGATTCAGCAAGATGCTGCAAGGTGGGATTAATTGTACTGACCACATACCAATTTCCGCCTTCCTCAAATTGTCCATCCCCATCATCGTCCTTGAAGGTAAGCCCAAATCGCTTTCCTTCGAGTTCTCCGATAACATAATCACTGAAAAATGGATGGCTACTGAAATTTGAATTTCTGCAAGCGGATGGATCAATATTTAATGGTGTTCGCTGCAAGTCTATTAACTGTTTGTCAGTGATATAGCGATTTTTATGCATCGCCTTGAGTACATGATTACGTTGATAAATTGGTGACCATTTGTCTGTCTTGAGCTTGTTAATTTTAGACTCATCAGCCTTTGATAGCTTGGTCTTGGATCTCAGGATTTCTTTTCTAAGTTTGTCAGCTTTTTCAGTCTGTGAGATACAGGGGCTGTAATAGTTAGGAGACGGCAGTAACCCCACCAAGAAGGCACTTTCACTCCTATTCAAATCCCGAGCAGATTTGCGGAAATACAACTGAGAACCCTGTTCAAAACCATTTACACCCTTTCCTAAGAAAGCTCGGTCTAGATACATCTTCAGAATCCGGTTCTTGTCAAACCCTGTTTCCAATTGCAAAGCAACCCAAAGCTCCCTCAATTTCCTGGAATAGGTGTAATCTCTTCCAACATCGGGGTAATACATCCGCGCTACCTGTTGGGTTAACCCACTGCCACCGCCTGTAGCTTTTACGAACGACCGAATAGTGCCGAACAGATCGATGCCACTGTTCCAGCCAAATCGAGCCTCCTCAGAAGCCATAAGTGCATGTCGTAAGTGAACTGGGTAATACTCAAGGGATGGCATGGCCACAGCTGAGCCTTGTTTGCTATCTATCTGTTGCCGATCCCCTGAAACAATCTTCACCGGTCCGGAAATTGTGCGGATCTTTGATCCACCGCCCACAGTTGCCACCAAGAGCATGCCGCTTACTAATAGCCCCGAACTAAATAGAGCGCCCAGTCCGATCCAATGCAGTAGTTGCTCAAACAGACTGCGAGGGTGTCGATAACGAAAGCGAGGTGCATCTCCCTTTAGAGAGGATCCCAGTCCGATTTCATCGCCATCGCGCAGGCTAATAGCCCTGATCCGGCGATCTCGATGGAATAGTCCGTTGGCTGAGTTGAAGTCCTCTAGGGAGTAATCCCGATCCCAAGAATGGGTCCGCTCGATAATGGCATGTACACGGCTCAAGCTCTGAGAGTCCACCGTTAGCTCACAGTCGGGATCACGTCCAACGCGATAACGCAAATCATCCAGTTCCAGTCGCTGAAGTTGCTTGTCCCCCTGCCAGAGCTCTACAGCTGCCTGAGAGAAGCGGAGTTGATCCCATAGGGTTCGAAAGGCACGAAAACGTTCCCTCAGGCTTCCCGTTCTCAAAGATTCAAGCTGCAGCCTCCATCCGACATCTTCAACGGGTGGCTTGTCATTGGGCTCAGGATCAGATGATGATTCTTCGCCAGCGGAAGTGTTTACATCATGCTGATTCATTTGCCTTTGTCAGTTAATTAGACAAATAATGAATGGGATCCTTCCTCATGTCATGGTGCATTCACGGGATCCTTGGGGGCCCTTCCGAATCTGGCTAGCGCTAACGCTTGGGGTCTATGCCATTAGGGCCAACTTTGTTAGCAAATTACCTGGACGAATTCCAGGTTGGGTGATTTTGGTAATGGTGCTTATTTCCTTGGCCTTAGCGGGGAAGGCCCTCCTATTCCCTAATCGCATTATCCCTTATCGCTCCGGAGATGGTGGCTGGCTCAGCGATCTTCGTGATGACTGGCAGCTCTGGTGGCACCGCCGTAACGATCAGTCATGACTTCTCAACCAGTTTTGCGTCTACGCGACGACCCCAGCAAGCGGATTCGATTGAAGTCAGGCCAGTCAATAACCATTGGCCGAGAAGCTAACAACCGCCTAGCGATGCCGAGCCAAAGCAGTGTGTCCGATCACCATGCCGTAGTGCGGTTCTCGCGTAGCCATGGCTGGTTGATTTGTGACTGGCAGAGCCGTGATGGTACCTATTTAGAAGGAAATCGCATACGTCAATGCCGCCCTCTCGATGATGGTGATGAGATCCAACTCGGTAGAAAGGGCCCCGTATTGGTGTTTGAAATAGAGACTACAGCTCAACTTGAATCGGCAATTCCAAAGAAGCTTGCTCATCTTCCTAGACCCAAACAGCTCTCAACGATCGACATCGACGGTGAAGTCATCTCCTTAACGCAGATTCGCACCACCAGTTTGCGTAGTGAAGCTCGCTTCCCCAACATTTTCAGCTGGTGGTTGCTAATTAGTGTCGGAGGACTAATGTTCTTGCCAACACCTATTTTCTTCTTCCTTCTGGAGATCACTGCCATGGCGGGTTGGATTCTCTTGGGTTCGAGGAAAAATCACACCCTGGTGGTGGTGTTCCGCGATGGACAGGCACGACGTCATTCTTTTGTAAATCGCCGCACTGCTCTTGCCCACCGCAATGGTATTCGCAAGGCAATCGGGCAGAGTCTTACCCATGCATGAGAGCTCTGATTCTTATGCCGCTATGAATTGGATCCTCCCTGAGGGGGTTTGGTTGGAGTTTGAAGGCCTATCGAGTCCATTACAAATCTTGCGTGGATTGGGCGGCGGCGGCCAAGGCCAGGTGTTTGAAGTCGCTATGGAAGGCGAACGACTTGCACTCAAGTGGTATTTCCCTAGTTGCTTGAATAATGATCCCCATCTATCGAAACGACTTAACCAGAACATCCGGGCCACTTCGCCGAACACAGACTTCCTTTGGCCCATTGCACTGCTAAGACCAACTGCAACATCGCAATCACTAATCAGATCTAAGGATCCAGGCTTCGGTTACCTGATGGCGCTTAGGCCAGACGACTACGTGGGCGCAATGGAGCATTACGCAGGACGTCTCGATATCAGCCTACAAAACGTGCTCAGGTCCTGTTTTTATCTGGCTGAAGCTTTTCACTCCCTTCACACACGAGGTCTCTGCTACAAGGACATCTCTATTGGGAATCTCTTCCTGCAGCCGGATACAGGGCGAATCCTCATCTGTGACAACGACAATGTTGATGAAGATGGTCGAGAACTAGGCAGCGTGCTTGGAACCGCTGGCTTCATTGCGCCTGAAGTGCTGATGCGTGAAGCCCGTCCAGGCACCAATAGCGATCTTTTCTCGCTTGCCGTACTGATGTTCCGTCTGTTGATGCGACATGATCCTCTTAAAGGGCAAAAAGAACTCGACATCCACTGTCTGGATGAACCAGCGCGTAGACGTCTTTATGGTGAGGACCCTGTCTTTATTTTTGATCCCAAGAATAATCGCAACCGTCCCAACCCTAAGGAGCATGCCGCTGCTCTACTCACATGGCCTATCTATCCGCTGCTGCTGCAACAGCTGTTCCTGCAGACTTTCTGTGAGGGAATGAAAAACCCCTCCAGGCGAAGCCTTACTGGTCAGTGGAAGGATGCCCTGAGCGGCACGCTGGATCTCCGTCAGCTTTGCCCATGCTGCGGACAGGAAAACTTCTTAGTCCGAGACAACTCCAAGCTGAGCTGCTGGGAATGTTCCGCTCCCATGCCTGATCCCATAATCATGCAAGCAGCTCATGGATCTGTGGTAGCCGCAGCTGGCAATGAACTTAATATTCATCACTTTGACTGCCTGGAATCTCCCCAGCTACTGCAACCACTGGCACGGGTAACAAATCACCCTTCGGATCCCTTGATCGTTGGTCTGTGCAATTTAAGTGGTACAGCCTGGACCGCCCGCTTAAGCGATGGTAAAGAGATGAAAGTGGAGCCTGGAAGAAATTGTAATTTGGCAAAAATTCAACAGATTTCCACATCTGCTGGTGTTGTTGTTATTACCCATTGATTCACTACGCGGCTATGCCCTTCCCAAACGTCCGTCTAGCTAATCGCCCACTTCACTTTATCTATCTATGTGATTGCTCAGGTTCCATGGCGGCAATGGGAAAAATGCAATCACTTAATCAAGCCATCCGACAATCCCTACCAGGGATGAAGAAGGTTGCCTTAGACAATCCCGAAGCACGGATTCTTGTGCGCGCAGTGAGCTTCGCCGATCGGGCCAACTGGCATATCGCCGAACCTACCCCTATAGAACACCTGGAATGGGTGGATCTCCGAGCAGGAGGGATCACGGCCATGGGAGAAGCCCTTGAACTCGTAGCCGGCCAACTCAGCACCCCACCAATGGAGGATCGTGCTCTACCTCCTGTGTTGGTGCTTATCTCAGATGGTCAGCCCACTGATGATTTCGATCAAGGTCTGCAGCAACTAATGGAGCAACCCTGGGCCAAGAAAGCAGTACGTCTAGCCATTGCACTCGGTCATGACTCCGACCTTGAAATTCTTCAGAAATTCATTGGACCAGAGCCTGTAGATAACCTGCCTTCTGGCGAAGTCCCTGGGGCGAGTGGTCAGTTCCCCCGTCAAAGTCAGGGTTACCGGAAATCAGCACGGCGTCCACTTCGCTCCAACAATGCCACATCTCTAGCTCAGTACATCCAATGGGCCTCCACTGCTGTGGTGGGTGCTGCATCCATGCCAGTAAGCCGCAGCGATAATTCAGCTATAGATGGCAATATCCCCCTTCCAGATCTTCCTCCAACCCTGATTGATCCCGTCTCAGATGAAGGACCAGTGGTGTGGTGAGCTGGCTGTCACCTGTCCATCGCAGCCACATCGGCGCCAGTCACCAGCGTCGTGGTGAGGTCTGTCAAGATGCCTCACTGACAGGCCAGTGCATCAGTCACGACGGACAGCCGATCAAAATAATGGCTGTGGCCGACGGACATGGTGGATCACGCTATTGGCTTAGCCATATAGGCAGTCGAATCGCCTGCGAAGTTGCGCTTGAACAGGCCAGGTTGCATCTCATTCACACATCCATCGGTACGGCCATACCGTCAAAAGAAACAACTGCAAGATTGAGTAAGTGGTTGGTGTATACGCTTCCAGAAAAGATCCTAAATAGTTGGCGAAATGCCGTCAGAGAGGACTGGAATCAGCGAATAAATCTGTCCGAGAATCAACAGGAGTCATTCTCAACCAGTACTTACGGCAGTACCTTGGCCGTGGTGATTGCTACTTCACACTGGTGGGGGTGCACCGGTATCGGGGATTGGGACCTTGTAAGGATTGAATTAAACACCACTAACGAAGCATTTAAGGCCGAGATTATTAACAGTGAGGACGATGAAAATATCCAAGGGGAAGCAACCCTCAGCCTGTGCAATGAAAACCCTCTTAAACACTTTGCGAAGCGCAGCTTTTTCAAGAGTATTTATCAACATGAAGCACCTTTCACTCTTTTTCTGAGCACAGATGGAATTCGCAAATCCTGCAGTACGGATAGCGACTTCTTGAGCCTTGCCTATTACCTCATGACTGAGATCCCCAGGGAAAAGGTTGGCGGGAACTGCAGTGTGCTCGATAAAGGACTGCAACGAATCACAGACGAAGGCAGTGGTGACGACGTCAGTGTGGCCATTATCGTTCGGAGCAACCTTGTCATTCAACTCCAAACACTTGAGTCGAATCCCTCAAAAAAGATCAATATCGATCCACAGCAACACGAAGACATTGACACTGAAACGAGGCCGCGGATCAAAGATGCATTGAAAGTATGGAATTACCGTCTAGTCGCCATTGGACTCGCAATGCTTATTATCATGACATGGGCCGGATGGTCTCTCTGGTCTGCCCATAGTCAGAGGCTAAAAGCTGAAAATGAACGGGATAAGCAGAGGCTAAAAGCTGAAAATGAACGAGAGGAAATGGTTGTGAAGGCAAAGAGTACTGCTAAGCAGCTCTGCGAGAATCCAAAAACGATTAAAGGAGCATTGAGCAGTCGTAAAAGCATGTTCAAGCAACTAAAACAAGTCGAAGACCCCACTGAGCGAATGCAATTGGCCAAACAGGATGGATTGAATGCACTGATCTCCATCTACCAACCTGATCAATCAGATCACGATCAATACTCCAAGAAGATCGATCTATGTGAAGACTTGAAGGAGGAACTGGAATTTAATTGGCAACAGCAACAGATTCAAAACACGACCTATCGATGAATAAAACACTTCATGATCAGTTACTCGGGTTGAGATTGAGGGAACTTTCAATCCAGGGCAAGTTAAGACTTCATGTGCCAGCAGAACTAGAAGCCATTCTTTCTGATCTCTGCATGCCACACCAGAGAGACCTATTGCCTGCTCTGAACTTTTTATTTAGATCGCACGCCTTCGCTAGTGCCGCTGAACACATTGACCAGATAGGTGATTCAGGGCATATGGCAAGGTTGATATCAGAACTACAAGGCCAATTCGCACCCGAGATTTGCCAGAGGGTGAAGATAGTCCTGATGTCTTTAAGCGGTCAAACGACAACATATGCAGCGCGATACGAACATGCAAATTCGGCAATACCCTTTCAGGCTTCGATTAGCACTCCAACGTCGAGAACGTTTCGACTATCCCAAAATATGGTGCTTATCGTTTTGTTCTTCTTGGTGGGAGGCCTCTCCTCAACTTTAGTAGCTTTACTGATTAGCAATTCACAAAATATCAAACCAAAATTACAGCAAGAAAGACCACAAAAACAAACCATAGATCCTCTGGCAAGCTCCAGTCAGCCAAGAAGTCGTGATCCTTTCCCGGAAGATATGCCGATAGACAAAACCAAAGTGAGTGATCTTGCGGTGTACGCCATTAATGATCTCTATTCCGCTCTCTCTTCTAAAGATTATCAACGTGCAAGGCGATTGTTCGACCTGCAAGCTGCTGATCAATTTGACCCAGATTTCTTTAATCAATTTGAACGCGTCACAGTATCTGATCTGGAAGTCATCAATTTTATTGGCTCAACCATTAACCTCAAAGGGATTATCACCTTCGTGTACAGAGATGGAAGAACTCAAAGAGAAACACGTAGCTTCAGCGTTAACACTGCTCTATCACCTGCAAAAATAATAGCAAGCGAATTTGTGAAGGTTCTTAAGTTTAGATGACAGCCCAAGAAAGTGAAGAGTCCCTCTATAAAGTTGGACAAAAATATCAGATATTGATCATTGTATTATACGTCTAATTTCATTGATCAGCCATTGTATTGCTCAAGCAGATCTCTGGATGCTTTAACTTCATGGAGACGACGAGAACCTGCTTAGTTTACATAACCAGGATCTTCATGCAGAAGGGTGAAGTGTGCCTTGTGCCACTACTATTGATGAAATCTCATCATAAGAGATACTCCTTTAAGAAGACATGAAATGTATATGGGAGCAAATTTTAGGCTTGATCTCATGGGGATCTGAATGTTCCCAGTATAAAATCAACCAACTCTTACTATATTTTGTCCAGTAGAGACGACTACGAACTTGGCCTTACTCTTGGCAGAATCATCTTGGCGCAGGGTGAGGGGGCTTTCGATGGAGGGGTTGTCAGTCGCAGCTTGATTGCTCAAGTTCACGATCTGGTTGGGGCAGACACCTCGCTTGTCGTTCCGCTTCGTGATTTGCTACAGAGACTTGAATTCCAGAAGTTGCTCCAGATCAGTGGCAACTCTCAACTGATTGGCAGCAGGGATGAACTAATCCGAGATATTTCTCAGATCTATAGCGACCCAATGGTTAGGAGGCTGAAAATGATCATTGCCGGTTGCCTTGGTGAACCGTTGACTACACCACCGCAAAGTCTTGGGTCATTGGGGGGATCAACCCCTCGCGTTAGTAAGTACACAAATTCCTTATTTACACCATCCTCTGAACCTCAGTTAACAACACAAAGCACAGAGAATTCCTTCAAAGGGATTTTGATTGCAATCCTTTCTATGCTTGCTGGAGGAATGTTTGTTGGCCTGATTTGGGTCCTCGTTAGTGATTTGGCCGTCGTATCTGAGAGAGAGGAAGGTGTCTTACCACGCCCTAAGAGCGAATTCAGGAGAGAGCCCTTGCCCAGAAATGAATCCCCAACGATTTCATCACCCCAAACTCAGTCTCCGTCTCAGGAATACAACACCTGGGGAGGAGTGGCATCATATAAATTCGGAAGGCTTCCCGATGCGAATTACCCGCATAACTGTGCGTTTTCGCAAACTGGAAACAATGGCAAAATAATTACAAAAATGGGGAAGCTTGATTTTTGGGCCTGTCGTTGGGAAGGCGGATCTGTTGACGATGGATACAAGGTTATTTGGTCAGATGGTAAACGTACTATCTACAGATTTTACGAATCTGGCGAAGGGACAGTCATAGGAACAAATGGAACAGGGGCATCCATTAGATGGTTCAATGGTAAACATAATGGGGATAACATTATTGTCATTAACCACGAGGATGGCGCTCAAACATGGATTTCCGGCGAGGTAGATTGATACGAACTTTAAATGTATATTTTTGCCTAACAAAACAGTATTAAGGTGCTAAGTTATGCATCTCCTGCGGCAAATCTAAATTCTTTCATATGACAACCATTGCTGACGCCATCGTGCCTAATTTTTTTAGTTACAAAAAAGCAGCTTACTTAATGCAGAAGATGATCTCAATAGAGTAATCAATTAATAGTAGCTGTAGAAATATTGGAATTGTTGACTAAATTAGGCTACGGCAATTCCCTAAAGAAATATACAGCCTTAGGTTGCTATTCATTGAAATACAGTTAATGTCTAACCAGAGAGGAGCCGATATGCTTTTTCATGGTAAGGACTTGATTAATAAAAGAACAGTGGATTTTATTTGTCGTTGCTGTATTTGGATGTTCAAAGGGATCTTATTAGGGAGTTCCCAATAAGATATGCCGTACGTAGACCTAAGCCCTCATTGCATATTGCTGCACCAACCACTTGTTTATTGACATTGCTTTCTTACCCACCTATAGCATCTTGAATACCTAGCGAGGATTCCTTTCTCCAAACAACACAATCACCTTGTAGATCATTACTAATTCCTTGGCAATTCCACGGTTGCCTTAGGCATTGGCATACTGAGGATCAATCTCTATTGCCTTGTTGAAATCAGCAATTGCTCCTTGATATTCCTATCTGTAAAAGTCATTTTTAGAAGATTTCTTATTATGGTTTATCTATTACTCCGTAAATACGTATATATATTGGCTAATGTCAGATGACTGTGGTGCTAATTAGTTGCACTTCTGCAAATCGGCGAACAGGGAGAATAAATTACTTAGCCATACTATCCTTATCACAAGGTTTTTTACTTAAATTAAGGAGTATTGAAACAGCCGTGACTCTATTTACTACAGGCAATCAGAATACCCAGAATTTAAAAAAGAGTCTCAAATAACTTGACGAAAGGCTTATCGCGAGAGTAAATCACGCTGCGGTGTTAACAATGACTGATCAGCACCCACTAAATACTGAAGCAACCCATTTATTTGCTGCTGAGATAGTCCTGGGTGCTTCTGAATTTGTTTAGCTAGCTGTTTACCTAGGTCGTAGTCAGATGATGCACTCACATACTCTATTTATCTAATGAATATTATCACTTTGAACCAATTGAAGTTGTAGGGCTCAGTTGATGCTCAAGGTGACGGGCAAGCAGTGCCATTGCAGTGCAAACTAACCAGTAAACCCCAGCTAGCCACACATAAACCTCTAAATAACGACCGATGAAATCTGGATTAGCTAAAAGGCTTCTG
>PVBE010491617.1_pt1 | contig 12005 bp, 29 predicted proteins | sample 1631181 | NCBI WGS metagenome assembly PVBE01 (sample SAMN08397723, study PRJNA350692) | Marine metagenome, whole genome shotgun sequencing project. | isolation source: water | place: Pacific Ocean | collected 2012-04 | reverse complement strand
CCCAAGTTCAATCATGATCTCTTCAAACCGTTCTGCCTCAGCACCTACTTGTTCATTTAAAAGTCGTGCCTTCTCTTCTTTAATAATTCTTTTTAGTTGTCTTTTTGTAATTTTCATTTTATTCTCCATCATTTGCATCGCCTTTTGTCCGGCTTTGTGATTTTCATTTTTGATTTCCTGCTTTATAGGCAAATTAATAATCAGGGAAGATTCCTTCATCTTTATATAATTCTAAGTCGTCTTTGATTTCTTTAGTCATTGGATTGTATTGGAGGTCTCTGACAGCTTCCCATCGTTCATCACGGTCTGGAAAGTTATCTTCTAAAGCTTGGCGTACGGTTAACCAAGCTTCCTCGAGGTCGACGCCTGAGTCGATATCTGCTCTAAATTTATAAGCAATCTTTGCATCTATAGCCATTTCCTCATCAGGATGGCCTGTATAACTGCCATCTGGTTGTTTGTATAAATCATCAAAACGTTTCCCGAAGTCTTCCATTCCTACTTCCTGTGCAGGAGTAAGTTTCATTGCTTCTCTAATAATTCTTCTAAGTTGTCTTTTTGTAATTTTCATTGTTTTTATTCGGCTTGTGTTAATTGGTCGAATTCGAATTTGACTTCAGCATTAGCTTGGCCGCTATTGTATTCACCCTGTATAAGCATATCAGCAATGGATACTAGATTATAAAGGAATTCTGACATTTGAGGCCATGAGATTTCAACTTTTCTTTCCATAAGATAAGATTCAATCCATTCTGTTGTCACGCCATCGCCCTGTAAATCTTCAAAAGCCGCATCCATATCGCCATGTTGATGGATAGCGTCCGCAATGATTTTGAGCAATTTTCCGAAGGAACCAGATGTATTTTCTCGAGGGTTTCTTTTTTCTGGATATTCCATTTCAGATCCAAGACCGGTGTTTCCTTGGTATCCCCAGCCTGGTGCACCTGATTCTGCAATTCTACGGTACTCTTCTCTAATAATTCTTTTCAGTTGTCTTTTGTTAAGTTTCATCTTCTTTTCATCCTTACTTTTCTAAACCCATTCCGGAAGGCAGGAAGAGGAATATCGAATTCCGACGCCGACGGATCTGAAAGGCTCTTAATCTTGACTGTTTTGCCTAGAGGTCCTCGACCGAATCCAACTACTTCGGCTTGCCGATAGGGAGAGTATGATCCAGCACTTCTTGATTGTCTTACCAGCGAATATCTATCACCTATTTGTGGCTCATTATTTATAGCTTCTCTAATAATTCTTCTGAGTTGTCTTTTTGTAATTTTCATTTTAAATCTTCTTTTGTTTTCTTTAGCTTACTCATAACCGAACTGTAACCATTCGATATTTTTCCTTTTACCCAATTCCAACCGTTGGAAACCCAACCAGTTACAGCATCCCAACCATCATCTAAGAATTCCATGGACTGATCCCAAGCAAGATCAAGAATATCGAGAACCAACTTCAAAGGTGCACTTAACATCTTCAATATAGGATGAGTATCTCTTTTTGTAAGTAACCAAGCTAATAATATCCCTACAAGTAATCCCTCTAATCTAGGGGCATCTAGATGCAGCCATAATAAAAGGTCCCATACAAAATTTACGACTGAGGAAACTAGTCCCCATCCAGATAAAAATATTCCGGAAATTAAATCTCCTATTGATTGTAACATATTATGCTCCTTTATTGTTTATTGATTATTATCGATGCTGTAATCTCATTGTCATTTCTGCATCGATTATTTTTTGAATTCTTTGAAGTTCAGTTATAAGATTGTCAAGGTCTGTTAATGTTGTTCTTGATAATATTGGTTCTGTTTCAACGTCGTCAATCAAAGCTGATAAATTTAGCTCTGCGTCATTTAATCCTTGCGATAGCTCAGCAACTGCATCCAAATCATTGGGAAGATCATATCTCATTTCTTTCAACAGCTTAGCCTTTTCTTCTTTGATAATTCTTTTTAATTGTTTTGTCGTAATTTTCATTTTAATTATGCTCCCATGGACGGCCGCTAGCATAGCGCTGTTCTTCTTCGTCCTCGTCATAGTATCCTGCATCAGTCTTTAGAATTTCTTCGGCATGATTTAATATGTCGTGCGGATTATCAACCGTGGCGTCATATAAATCTGCGAGCTCCATTGAAATTTCGCCTTGACGATCTAGTCCAACATTAAGATCATCAAACATTGGTTGAAGTATTTCGTAAACTTTGTCAGTGTTTGTTGGTTCATAGTCTTCAGGATAATCTATTACTTCGCGAATAATTCTTTTCAATTGTCTTTTTGTTAATTTCATTTTATTTCCTTCCTTTTTTCACACGCATTTTTTTCACACCTGTTTTCAGAGACACACACGCATTTTCTACCATAATTGCAAGTACTATTAATATTGCCGCGTTTCCAGTCTTCGGCGGTTCCCCGGGGATTTCCTTCAGACTTTGTCGCGTCGCAATTTAAATAGATATTGCTCATTAAGGTTTTCATGCGGTACCCTTTTTCATCAGTTTACGTTCTTCGCGAATGATTCTTTTAAGTTGTTTTTTTGTTAACTTATTAATTGATTCGTCAACCGTAAAATCATTAGTACTCATCATAGCCCTCAATTGGCCTTTCCCTTCGGCTTCATCTAACACGTGAGGGCGAGCTTCAAATTCTTTGTAAAATGCCTGTAAGATTTCACGGTCTATATTTTGAATTCCGTTTTTTGATATTTCTTTCCACAATGTGACCAAAACAGAATCAGCGGCACCTGCTAACATTTGCGACAAACGCTTCATAATTATCTCCGACGAGGAATCGACGCAGTTTCGGACCTCCAATCGTCCAAAGCATCTTCGTATGTATCTACATTAAAAGTAAACCCTTGATCAGCTAGCTTAATCATGATCTCTCGCTTGTTATAAGGATCAACAGCAGTATCGAATATGTCCATGTAATCCAAAAGATCGGCTTTCATTCCGCGTGTATTGATTGTACCTGAATTGCTTAAATCAAGACTTCCTAAACCGCCATGTGGTTTATCATGCATCTCTTCGTCAGGATGACCAGAATAGCTACCATCGGCTCTTTTATATTGCTTGTCAAAAGCTTGACCAAAGTCTTCAGCGGATTCTTTAATTAGCTTACTAAATTCTTCGCGGATAATTCGCTTCAATTGTCTTTTTGTTATTTTCATAATTATAATCTCTTTGTAACGGACTCAATAATCGCCCTAATTCTTTTCTTGTTCATTTTGAACGTACGGCTTTCATTTGCAGGTACCGCCACCACGTTATCTTCAAGTTCAGAGGAAATATGCCCTTTGATCATTGCGTCATTGTGGAGGTCTTCCCGCGTTAAAACTTGCATCATTGCCTCTTCTCTCTCGACGCCGCCCATTTCGAGATCTCCGATCTCGTTGGCCAATCGAGAAACTAAAGCATCATAGCCACGCCCACGGGGTAATTCACGTTGACCGCGACCAGGAGCCCAGCCTATCTCTTCTCTGATAATCTTCTGCAATTGTTTTTTGGCAATCTTCATTTTTACCATCTCCTATTTCTAGACCCACCGCCGCGATCTGGCTCATCGTATAAACCGGTGGGGTTGTTCATTTCATCAATAATATCATTAACATATGTTACAAGCCAGCTGGATCCAAACATTCCCATATCTAAAGCAGCCTGCAAATCCATTTCGTCCCACATTGTACTCAGCATCTCGCCTGCGGCTCGCGGGTCATGGCCATCTTGGTAGAGTTCTGTAACACGTTCAATCATTCGATCGTATCCTTCTTTTAGGATTTTGCTTTCCCTCATTTGATTGGTTGAATATGATTCATTACCAGCCAACGGCAGTATAGCATCAACATACCCTTCAAGATCTGCGATTATACCTTCGAAATGGGGGTCTACGAAATCGGCCAATTTTCGATCGTATTCGTTTGCTTGTACAAGAAGATTTAAAGCTTGATTAATTAGCTTAAGTTTTTCTGAATATGAGTACCCGCTGGCTTGCTCGCTGAGCCGGTTTTTTTCCTCTCGGATAATTCTCTTAATTTGATTTTTTGTTATTTTCACTGTTTTATTCTCCACCACTTGATTTCTTTCGTATTCTGGAATTAAGCTAAACCATTCGTCAACTAGATCGTATGCCTTGTGATATGTATCGTTAGGGAGCTCTTCTTCTGTTGAGTCCCTTCTTGCTTTTTCCATATCTTGAGCGTAATACCGGTATTCACTCCGGCCAGGCTGGTCTTCGTCTAAAGAATCCGCTGTGCTAACAAACCCTAAATCTCTAAGCTCTTCGGCAATTTCATATTGTCTAATTTCCATTATAATCCTCTACCTTATTATATTATACACGCGGGAGGAGAGAAATAAAAACAACTTTTTTTTAACTGAGTTTCATTTCTCCTCTTCCGAGGAACCGCGCAAACTCTCCAATATCGGTTCTATAATATATATCCTTTGCGCGGACAAAATTCACTTAGAGCTTCAAAATTTTCTAGAAAAAAAATTTGCAAACTGGGTGGGTTCTTCGAATTTCTTCTGGAAAAATATTAAGAGTTGACTAGGGCACAGCCCTCCAGAAAGGCTTGACTAAGTAATCTAGTAGCCCTCTAGATAGGGGTCTAGAAGCAAAATTAGGGGGCTATCGCGAGGGGCTAGATATCACATACTAGAGCCCCCAACCAGCGCCAACTAGTAACTAGACTACCCCCTCGCGTACCCCCACCCGTAACATTGAAACAATTGTTGTTACTCATGTACTCACTCACAATAAAACAAAATAACCGTAACATTGTTTTATTTTAGTTACGGTAAAAGTAGTTAGAGTTCCCAACTTCCCTAACAAGATGTGGCCTAAACGATCATTACTTCGATCACGCTTACGCAACCACGAGATAGCTTACTGCTCGCAAGACTTACCCACTATCTCTCTGGTCCACACCCCCCACAAAAAAATGGTACTCCCATCAGGACTCGAACCTGAAACCCCCGGCTTAGAAGGCCGGTGCTCTATCCATTGAGCTATGGGAGCATGGTACCTGAGGAGGGACTTGAACCCTCACGCTATTACTAGCAACGGATTTTAAGTCCGTTGTGTCTACCTATTCCACCACTCAGGCAAAAAATGTCGAGGGAAGGATTCGAACCTTCGTCGTCAACCACATCACGACAACGCGTGTCCCTTACCCGTACAGTACAGGGAACTGCAGCTAGCTGATCCATCGCTAAGCCATTCGTACCCACACAGATACTAGTAGCATTTCAACCCCTTATTGCCGGTGTGTGCCAACTCAGAGCCTCGACGTAAAATATATTTAAAATGATAAAGAACAATGGGGTGGGGAAAAAATGGGTACCGACCAGTCACCCCTGTCCAGTCGGTACCCTGGCTCAAGCGTTATGCTGAAACGCGAGCCACCTCAGTAAACCCTGTCCGATGGAGGTCGAGGAAGATGATGTGACCAGCGCCACCAAATCGATTTTTCAGCGTCTCCAATACGCGCATTCCCTTAAAATCTTCATCTTTCTGCTCGACGGACAGGTGCATATGAGAATCCACCATGTGTTTAAGTTTGTTTGAACCAGCCATCTTACCAGATTTGTTAACCTGTCCGATAATCATGGCGTTGCATGCATGCTGCTTGCAGTAGCTCGTAATCAACTCTAGAGCTCGGATAGCGGAACCAGAGTTGAGATGGGTAGACTTACCATCTTTGGTGCGGTATTTACCGTCGTCCATACATTGGATGGAGTCTACGATCAGGAAGAAGTTCTTCCCAGGATTTTGCTTACGGATACGATCCGCTGCTTTAAGAAGAGTAGGAACGTGAGTTTCAGAACCGACAAGGAAACCTTTTCGAAGTCGAAGTCGCTCGGCGACCATTTTAACTTGGAAGAGACTTTCTTCAGCTGTATTGAAAAGACATACGTTGTCCTTACCTTGAAGTGAGTTAGCGAGGGTCAACATCATGGTTGATTTACCAGCACCTGGAGTACCAGTAAATAGGGTAACGCAAGAGGGAGTAAATCCCTGACCACCGATGGCTGCGTTGAACCATGGGAGAGTTGTTTTGATGCGCTTACGCAAGATATCGGGTACAGTGATATCATTGATGTTGGTACCAATCTTGATTTCTTTGATGGAGGTAGTGAGTTTCATGGGTGGCTCCTTGGCCGGGGGGGGTGAACTGAAACGTGGTAGATATTGTTTCCACCACTAGTATATTATAATCTATTTTTAGGAAAGTTTACACGGGTTTCTAAAAAACAATTCATTTTTAATCTCCCGGGTGGTTTGAGTGGATTTAGTTTATTCCCTCCACTCCATATATTAATTATACCACATTTTATGCTCACTTTACATGAACTTCAAATTATTTAGAAGTTTTTTATCTAATTCTCGTACATAAAGTAAAGGGATCGCGTCCTGTAACTCCATGAGTATCATGAGTTCTTCCATCTTTTTTAATTGCTTATCAGTCATTAATACCGTACTCCTTAAACATTGCTAGACCTTCCTTTGTTGGTTTACCATCAGCAACCCAGCCTAAATCAATGAACCAGAGCACATCATCGATCTCCGCTCCATCAATATTAAACTCATCTTCTTCCATGAGTTCACACCATGCAATAATTAAATCTTTCATTCATTCTCCTTATCGGTTAATAGCAATAACGCGTATACGATCGTCAACCATTTCCACGTATTCGTCCAGTTTCATACAGAGATCAAAATCTTCAGGATTATATTGTCTGCATAGTTCTGTTCTTAGTGCCTTAAGGTCTTGTTCGCTACAACGCGTAAGTCCTTCGTAAAATATTTCTTTTGTTTTATTATCGAGCATGTTTTCTCCAGTGAGGTGAGGAATAGTAAGCTAGGCGAGAGTGTCGGTCCAACCGAGGTTTTAACCTAGCTGATGATTTCAAGATGTTTAAGATTAATCCACGCGATATCGCGGAACTTGCCATTAGGAAACTTTGCGTCAGTGAGCGCGATACAGGCTCTACCTTCGAAGGTCCCGAAACGAGTTGTACCGAAGTACGTGGTTCTAGACTGTTCGTATACATCGCACCAGGTAATAATACCTTCGGTCCCAGGTTCAACCCGACCTTTACCAGCTTCGGACTTAACGTCATGATTACCGACCTTACGACCGGATCTTGGGCTAACACGAACGCGAGTACCTGCTTTTGGCTTTGCTTCTTTTACTAAATCGCGAACTACTTTCGCAAATAATCCCTCTGCTTTTTCCGCAGGAGCGACGATCATGTCTTGGTACCATTCTCCTTCGTCCTTTGACATTTCAGAGTATAAAGTCCAAGTAGACCCATGGTTAAATCCGTCATATTTAGTATTAACAGGCATCAACCCAGACTTGCTGCGAGTAGCTGGTGTACACGCTTCTTTATCGCAAGGCCCGTATTGAGCATAACAGCCAGTCATGGAGTCCATAGTGTCCCATGCAACTATCCAACCGCGTCCGCGGCATTTGCTGCATCCACCATTCTTCTCGTACTTTGCTTCAGCGCGATTTTTGATCATCTTTTCATATGTATCTTTGACATTGCTAGCAACATCGTGTGCCGCGCTGGCAGATTTGTAATCTTCGTGATTGAGGATCCATGGGTTGTGAATTTCGTAACCAGGCATTTAAGCTCCGTAGCAGGGGGTGATTGTGAAGTAGATAATCCCTCCACTCCATATATTAATTATACCACAATTCCGACCCAACTTACACGAAGTTCAAATCTTTTTATCACTTTTTTGCAAAAACTTTTTTACTCCCGATAGCAGGAAACTAAGCACTCCCACCCACCGATTACTCTAGCGCGTCATTATAAGTAGTAGGCGCCTGAGATCGAACCCAATGTGCTTATAGTTTTCTAGTTAGCGAGATCTTGAGCACCCCAACATTACTGCCTCGGGATTTGCTAAGCACACAACCCACTGAGTGCAAGCATACACTGATACCCCAACTGATATGATACACAAGAAGACAAACGTCATCCTTAGCACCTCCTTACCTTTCATGATCTCTCCTTTCTATCTTATAATTAATAATACCTTATAGCCTTGAAATGTACAAAAACAATAACCGTAACATGAGTTACTAAGTTTCTGTTTCTGCCGATTCCGGATCATAACCGTAACTTTTCCGTGTTACGGCTAGGCGAAAGAGTAGGTACAAGCTGTCTTTTGAGTGAGCGATGCCATTGTCCAGATGCTCTCAAAATCCTGGTCATTCCTTTCTGCCCGACCGGCAGGTCAGATTATCCCTCGAAATGTAGAAGAGACTAGTGACCTTCTGGTGAGATAGCGCGTATCCAAATATCCACGTGTCATGAGAGATAGCATTAAATTGAAGCACGAGAGCTGGTGAGTTGGCAATTTAACAATTACTGAGGATAAATTAAAAGGCATGTTACTAGTACGCGTACCCTTTGGCGTCTGTGATATACTCGTTGTTGGTGTTCTTATTCTTTTTCATGTTGTCTATGTTCGTATTAATATTAGTATGGCGCGATCCGAGAAAAACATAGACATGGAATTGCGCGTCTTACTCATTGTTTTGTAATTTGGATTTCCACATGAGTTCATCTTTCTTACCGGCTTTTTCTACAAAGGACGCAGCAATTCTCAAGATCTCTCCTTCATAAAGAATCGTAGCTACTTTTTCCCAAGTATGATATTCTACTAGTAATCCTAGCTTCCAATCCCAGATACCACAATCCTCGGGGTGTTCTCTTTTCCATCTTTCTTTTCTAAACCTGACAAGATCTCCAGCTTTCATCTTTATTATCCAATTGTTTGATTTGCCCATGCCTAATTTTAAGTATGTGTCCGCGATATAATACATCCCATTTGTCTTTGTGAATGTAGTACTTTAAAAGGATTCCAAAACCCCATGTTGGATATTCGTTGGGTGTTACTTTTGCTATAAATTTTACAAGATCACCGGACTCCACTTATCACTTCCATGTCTCCTATATCGCCCAATCCCCACCACATAAACTGAATTTCAAGTTGAGGTCGATAAATCAAAACGTTCTGACTTGACTTGGCATTGCCGGATTTGACAACTAAACCAATCCACCATGCATCTTTCCATGTACATTTTACCAAATCACCAACTTTCATTGATTACTTCCAATTTGCTTCTAGGCCACCAGGAAAAAGGCTGCGGTGCAGCATTCCAGAGGACTCGGCATTCTATGCCATGGCATTCTATAATAATCCCTGTTTGCCACCAATCTTTGGTGGGTGTGGGGTTATGCTTCAATCGAACTAAGTCTCCTGTATCTGGTGCTCCACTAGCTTTCAATTGATTACCTCGAGGTGATGCTGCCAAAACCAGATAAAATCCAGACCCATCAGAACTCTATAATAGGGTTGGTCCGGACCTCCATTAAATTTCTGACGCATTTCAAGGTTCACAATGATTCCAATGTTTTGCGCAACCTTTCCCACTCCATCCTGCTTTACTAGATCACCGACTTTCATTTAATATATCCATATGCTTTGTCAACTTCGGCCTGAGCTTTCCGCCGGGAAACAAAATACGCCATGCCTTACCTTTATTTTTCCCATCCTTGTAGATCTCCTCTATTATGATACCCACTTCTCCTCTATTGGACCAGTGCTCTTCTTTAACTTTTACCAAATCACCTATTTTCATTATAAACTCACAAAATATAAATGTCCTATTAACAATACAACCCATGGGAAAAACAATTTTATATATTCACTTATTTTCATTTATCACCTTAAGGTGGTCAGGTGGGACAAGATGTTTCCAATCTACATCAACATATTCGCTCCACTCATCGACGCGCGTCACCAACCCTATCTCTCCCGTGTATATATTCCTCACTAAATCACCTACTTTCATAATGGGTTATTTAGTCTATTGACGGTTATTTGTGCGCCACGTTTGTTAATACTTACGCCATAGCAAACTGGTTCTTTCGTCTTGCAATACTTTTGCAAGAGGAACACACCCCATTTATCACCTTTTTTTCTAACTTCCCATTTCATTTATCACCTTTAAATCATTTTCGTGAAGTTCATCCATTAATCCATCCATCCAAAGAACGCGGAATAATTTTCCTCTATATTCCCCTATGCATTCTACTATAATACCCACATCGTTTGGTTCGCCATTGTAATTAACGGTTATCAAGTCACCGACTTTCATTGACTATCTCCAAACATCTTCCAGGATACCATCCGAAACAATTAGATTTTATCCACCAGATTTCAAATCCTGGTTGTCGTGTTCGATTCGATGTAGATTCAATACGTTGTTGCATTATTATCCCAAGCTCTCCATCGTTATGATCTTTTATCAAATCGCCTTTTTTCATTAATTACCTCGAGCATATCTGGGAATTCATTTTCCAAACGTGGCATGCCTTGCCACTTAACTGCTGCGTACTTTTCGACTGGGTCACCGAACCTATTGTATATTATATGCCAATCAATAATAATTCCAATTCGATCCCCTTGATTGTATTTTACTAGATCACCTACTCTCACAAACCACCATCCTTCCAGGGTTTCCTAGCTTCTCTGTTGCTTGGAGTCCGAATGTTATAACAATCTCTTTTACTATCTTTTTCATTGTTGACGATCGTCCAGTTATAACGAGAAATGGTATCGCATCGTCGGTACAAGGTTTTTCAAGTAAACCATATACATCTTTATGTCTAACTCCGTGTAAATCAACTACTTTCATTTCGAAGTCTTCCTCGAGGGAATCACGTAACTGTTGGAGCTTGATGTCCAATTACATTGGCATGACCATTGCGAGACAGACATCACTCCACGCGTTCCACATATTGATTTACACTCTTGCATTGAAGATTTCCCTACTCCACATGTTGCAAATACAATCCCAGCGGTTATACACATGAGAGAAACCAGGACAATTCTAGTAATCGATCCTGTATGTTTAAAAGTTTTCTTTTCCTTTTTTTCATCATCGTACATTGTTTACTCCTTTTATATATTATAACACAAAAAGAAAGGAAGTACAAACTTCCTTGATCAAAAAATGCATGTGTGAAAAAACTATAAGTGTTTTATCGTGTTATCCACAACAATCGGTATGGGTTTCATGAGTATGTTCTTCTTTTTTGTTACTTATCTTTAACCATAAGCCCCACAAAATCGGGATAGCCAACCAATGAAAACAAAGTATTAAAGATGCGGGGATTCCGGCATAAAAAGCAGGATGAACCCAATTTCCCAAAGCAGCAAAAACAATAGGGAATACAACGTCTTCAACGATTTCCCATCCTATGAATATAATAACAAAAGCTAAACCATTTTTCTTTAAGAAGGCCTTTATCTTTTTGATAGAAAAATGGTTTAGTTTATTTGATACCCTTTCTTTTAGCCAAGCCCACCATTTCATTGCTAATTATCCGGTTGTAGTTTCATATATTTCGTATATGTTATAATTTGCTATAACTTCATGAGCCGAGAGCGAAGAGGAACGGCTAGGTTGAACATTACGTAAAATACTTTCCATTCGCTTAAGATCGATTTCTACAGGAGTTACTCTCAAAAACATGTGCTCGTTTGGCAAATAAGAATGAGGATTTAGATCATTTCTGATGGCGACATAATTGGCTCTATCTCTTCTTATTACATTTTTATCATATGGAAGAGTTAACTTTTCAGGAAGTGTAGGCGCAGGAGCCAAAGCTTCTCTAATAATTCTTTTAAGTTGTTTTTTAGATATTTTCATTATACGTACTCCTCCTTAAAAAACTCTTGTAATTCTTTGAAAGTAAATTTTATGCGGTATTGAGTTGACTGTTCTATCCAAACATCAGGCTCAACTTCTGTTGCATTGTCACCTTCTATCCAGTCGTAAAACCATTTCAGCTCTAGAGGATTCAATATTTCGGAATCCTTTTTGAGGAGCTCTTGTTCGTTTTCCCAATTTTCTTGGTCATTTGAGTCCCATGATCCTTGTGGGTTATCCCAATCAACTTGCTCTAAAGCTTCTCTAAT
>PVBE010614359.1_pt1 | contig 12006 bp, 14 predicted proteins | sample 1631181 | NCBI WGS metagenome assembly PVBE01 (sample SAMN08397723, study PRJNA350692) | Marine metagenome, whole genome shotgun sequencing project. | isolation source: water | place: Pacific Ocean | collected 2012-04 | reverse complement strand
TGATTTTAATTGTGAGGGATATAGTGTAGGAGGATTGGCAGGAATGAGGCCAACGGCTAGCTTTTCCCCTAATGTTATCAAAGGGAATAGGCTTATGTCGTGGGCTGTGCCATGGAGCGTACCATATAGAATTATGAATTTTGTTTATTTGACTACGCCTGAGGTTAGGTATATTATTGTTGATGATGCTGGAACTTTAGCAGAGGAGTTGAAAGCTGCGCTTCCAAAGAAGATTATTGAGGAGGAAGATAATGATAGAATTATGATGAATAAGGAGTTAATAACATCAGCAGAAGTAAGTAGTATAACTGATAAGAATAATTACAAGGTGAGAGTTGTGTTTTTTACTGATACTCTTAACGATCTTCAAAGTGATAGCACACCAAACGAGCTGAAGTATTTAGAAGGTGATCTTACTGCAATAAATGTTAAGGTTACGAGTGGAGGGGTTGATGGTTATGGACAAATAACTTTCTATAAACAAGATGGGGGAAATTTTGGTTATGCTAAGACTACTGCATTGGATTCTACTACAGATTATTTAGGTCTTCAATCATTGATAGCTGCTGTCTTTGCAGAAGATATTGAGAGTTATAACTGCAATATGCAGAGGGCGTTTAAGAAGTTTGAGTTTATGACTGGGATTTATGAGAGCAGGACAACAGAGTTAAAGGATAATCCTCCTGATCTTACATGTGTATCAGCTTACCCAGATGCTGTTAACTATTTGACAATAATAAAAGATAAGACTGGTGATTTATCTGAGGTTTTAGATTCAAGTGATATTAAAGAGATTTATGATAAAGTATATTTAGAGAGTGATCTTGATAGTCTTGTTAATTCAAATGATAGGGTGCAGAAACTTTCCTGCCCTGAGATATATTAAGTGGTTTACATGAAAATGAAAAGAGCACAGATGAAGATGACGGAAACGATTGCAATACTGTTCATATTTTTTATTTTGTTAGTGGTGGGTGTAAGTTTTTTTGTAAGGTTTCAGAAGGCTGGATTTGACAGGTCTAAAATAAAGAGTGCTGACTTAAGAGCGATTGAGACTGCGCAGAGAGTGGCTTCATTGCCTGAACTGCAGTGTTCTACAAAGGATATTGTGACAGAGGCTTGCTTTGATTTGTTGAAGTTGGGGTATTTTGATGGTTTGGTGACTAGTGGAGTTGTTGCTGATAACCAGAAGCTTGTAGAGCAGTATCATGACCTGTTTGGGTTTAGCGAGATTGAGGTTAAGAGGATTTATTCTGTGATAGGAAGTCCACCAGACTTTGATTTCAATGAGAAAAATACAAAAAGGATTTATAATAATCCTGGAGAAGGGACTTATCTTACTTCTCTTATACCTATTTTAATGATTGATGTGACTACTAATAGAAATATATTTGGAGTGTTGAATGTTACTTTTTATCCAAGAGGAAAATTAGGATGAAGATGTTTAAAAAATCGCAGATGGAAATTATGGGCTTGGCATTGGTTGTTATACTTATTAGTCTAGGGCTTTTGTTTGCTGTTAAGTTTACTGCGTTAAAGCCTGCTACTTCTGGAGCTAGGCAGGCTTATACTAAGACTGTGAAGGCTGCTAATATGCTGAATACATTGCTGAAGACTAGCACGGATTGCGCAGGAGGGGCTACAGTTACGCAGTTGATTCAGGACTGCGCGTCTACACAGCAGATTACCTGCGGAGGGTATAGCTCATGTTATTATTCCCGGAGTGTGATACAAACAATTTTTTATGATACTCTTATAGCATGGGGAAGATTGGACGCGGATTATTATTTTGAAGTGCAGAAAGGAGGAGCCCCATTACCAGATATAGCTCCTTTTGGTATTAAGTGCACTGGATCTAAAGAGAGCAAGAACCAGCCGATTCCTATTCCTGGAGGGTTGGTTACTGTTACGCTTGAGCTTTGTGGATAAGGCTTAATATGCTTGAAACATAAACATTTAAATAAAAAATCGGTTTTCTAGAGTGTATGGAAGATAAAAAAGAATGGCTTTTCATGAAGGTTTATGATAAGCAGTATAAGAAGCTGTTAATTATACCTTTTGTGCTGCTTTTCATAGCATTGGTGCTTATTTTTTATAAGTATTCTACTACTGGTGAGTTTATTGAGAAGGGTATTTCATTGAAAGGAGGGACTACTATTACTATCCCTATGGTTAAAGGGGTTAACATAGAAGAGCTTCGCGCGAGCCTTTTGTCCAGTTTTCCTGGGCGTGATATTAATATTAGAGAGTTGTCAAGGATTGGGCAGAGTTCAGGGATTATTATAGAAGCTGATGTTGATCCTGAGGAGACGGATGAGTTAAGTAGTTTCCTTGAAAAGGTAGAGAGAGAGCTTAGCATAAAGAAGGATGACTATTCTATTGAGATTATTGGCTCATCATTGGGTGAGAGCTTTTTTAGGGAAACTATTGTTGCGATTTCAATTGCGTTTCTGTTTATGGGTATTGTGGTGTTTATTTATTTTAGGAGCTTTGTGCCAAGTATTGCTGTTATTTTGTCAGCGTTCTCAGATATTATAGAAACATTGGCTATTGTGAATTTGTTAGAGATTAAGCTGTCAACTGCAGGCATTGCTGCGTTCCTTATGCTGATTGGTTATTCTGTTGATACTGATATTTTGTTGTCAACAAGAGTGCTTAAGGTGACTGAAGGTACTGTGTTTGAGAAGATTAAGGGAGCAATGAGAACTGGGCTTATGATGAGCGGGACAACTATAGTTGCTATATTGACTGCTTTGATTTTTACTCAATCTGAAGTTATAAGGCAAATTATGATTATCTTGCTTATTGGCCTTGGTATAGACCTGATTAATACATGGATACAGAATGCAGGATTGTTAAGGCTTTATGTGGAAAGGAAGCAGAAACCGTATGAAGAAAAGTCAGGCAATGATGTTGAGGGAGAATATGAATAGGAAGATTAAGAAGATTTTTACGAATCCCAGGATAATCATTTTAATAATTTGCTTAGTTCTGGCTGTTGTTTCTATATCTCCTAATCTTAATGTTAAGGGTGTTACTATAAGGAATGTTGTTGCAAATTCGTCAGCTTCTATTGCAGGGATTATAGGCCCGACTCCTAATGCAAGGCCTATGAATAGGGAGAGAATATTGGCTATAAATAATGTTGTGATTAATAATGTGGAAGAATATTATGGTGTTGTAGAAAAGCTGGAGATTAACCAGACTGTCCATGTTAAGACTAATAGAGGATTGTATAAGCTATTAATGAGGGCTGAGACTGAAGAAGTTGTGCTGAATGAGACAATAAAGAGGATAGTGACTGAAGAGGTTTTTGATGAGGCTACTAATAAGACAGAGAATGTTACAAGGATTGTGGAAGAGCCAAAGAAAGAGGTGTATGTTCTTGGTGTTGAAGATATTGGATTGAGAGTGTATAATCCTCCTAAGACTAATATTAAGCAAGGGCTTGATTTACAAGGAGGGGTTAGAGTTTTGCTTAAACCTGAAGAGAAGGTTTCAAAGACTTATACTGATGATCTTATTTCAAGCCTTAACCAAAGGCTTAATGTGTATGGATTGAGCGATGTTGTGATTAGGAGTTCAAATGATTTGTCAGGCAACCAATATATTCTTATTGAGCTTGCAGGAGCTAATGAGGAAGAGGTTAAAGAGCTTATTGCAAAGCAGGGCAAGTTTGAAGCAAAAGTTGGAAATAATACGGTGTTTAGAGGAGGAGAGGATATTACTTATGTTTGCAGAAGCGCTGATTGTTCAGGTATTGACCCTGGCAGAGGCTGCGGAGTTGTAGCAGGAGGAGGTTATGTGTGCAGGTTTAGATTTTCTATATCGTTGAGCCCTGAAGCTGCTGAGAGGCAGGCAAGCCTTACAAGGGATTTAGAGGTTATTGTTGAAAATAATGATGAGTATCTTAGCGAGAAGTTGTATCTTTATCTTGATGATAAGGAGGTTGACCAGCTTAATATTGGCGCTGATTTGAAAGGAAGGGCTGTGACAGATATACAGATTTCTGGGACTGGAGGAGGAGCTACTAACCAGGAGGCAGTGTATAATGCATTACAGAATATGAAGAAGCTGCAGACGATGTTGATTACTGGTTCGCTTCCTGTGAAACTTAATATTGTTAAGACTGATAATGTTTCTCCTGTCTTGGGTGAAGAGTTTGTTAATAATGCACTTTTTATGGGATTATTGATTTTGATAAGCGTTGCAGTAATGGTTTCTTTGAGATATAGAAAGATTCAGATTACTGTGCCGATGACTGTTAGCCTAATTTCAGAGGTTGTTCTGCTTATAGGGGTTGCTTCAATTATTGGATGGAATATTGATTTGCCGGCGATTGCTGGTATTATTATTGCTATTGGTACTGGAGTTGACCATCAGATCGTGATTGCTGATGAGACTATTGGCGGGAGATCTGTACAGATATTTGATTGGAAGAAGAGGATTAAGAAAGCGTTCTTTATTATTACGGCTGCATATCTTACTACTGTTGTGGCTATGATGCCACTTATTTTTGCTGGTGCTGGCTTGTTGAAAGGGTTTGCGCTTACAACTATTATTGGTGTTAGTATTGGTATTTTTATTACAAGGCCTGCGTTTGCTAATGTTGTTGAGATTTTGCTGAGAGAGTAAAGAATTCTTGATTTAAATAGAAATTAATGTAACTATCATAAAATAACAAAAACACTTAAATAATAGGGTGTGATTCTTTTGATATATGCCTGCATTCGATACTGTAGAAAGAGAAATTCAGATTGATAATAAGCCTGAAAAGCTTATGTTTAGAAGGCTTAGTCCTGAACAGATGAAAGCAAATGTCAGGAAATTTCTCTTAGAAGATATTCTTGATAAAAATCATTATGTTCCTAAAGTTGTTGAAACCTGCTTATGGAGAGGTGGTAAAAATAGGGAGTTTTCTTATGAGGATATGGTTAGGTTATATGAAGCTTCTATCGAAGTTAATCCTAAGCTTAGATATGAAAGTGTTTCAAAGGGAATAAATATTAAACTTAACTTTGGAGCTGATTCAGGAGAATCACATGCAGAGAATACTAATTCACAGTTACAAACTGCAAAAATGCTGCCTGATGGGAGAGCTGCTAAGAAAGATATTACTTTTGAAGAAAGATTTTCTGAGGTTGATTTTAGAGAGCTGGAAGAAAGGCTTAATGAGGAAGAAGTTATGGGACAAAAGGATGCAATAAGGCAAGTGTTAAAGCCGTTGATTAATACTAAGCATAGAGGTATGCCTAAGAAAGGGATTCCCAGTCTTTATCTGACGGGACCTTCTGGCGTAGGAAAGACTAGCTTAGCTGAAATACTTGCTGAAATTTTAGAAGTTCCTTTGCTTTACTTACAGGGTTCAGAGTATCAGGAGAGACATACTGTTAGGAACTTGTTTGGAGCACCTGTGAGTTATGTTGGTTATGATGAAAAAGAACCAGGAGGTCTTTTGACTCATGCTATCAGGAGAGACCCTTATTCTATATTTCTCTTCGATGAGATGGATAAGGTTCATCCGAAGGTGTATGAAGCTCTTACAAGTTTTCTTTGGGATGGTTTTCTAATAACACCTCCAAAAGGAGAGAGGTATGATTTCAAAGGATACTTCATTTTTACAAGCAATACTGGAAATAAATTATCAGAGCAGAGTATGGGAAGGCTTATAGGTTTTGAAGCTAATTCAGGCTTGTCTGAAAATGAGGCTGAGAAAAATAGAATTATTTCCATACTTGAGCAACAAGGAATTTCAAGGCCATTCCTTGGCAGAATAAGTGAGTTTGTCAATTTTAATGCTTTGGATGAGGATACCCTTGATAAGATTCTTAATAAAAATATAGGTGAGGCTAATGGGCAGCTTAAATATTATAATATAAATGTAAATGATGAGGCTAAAGAAGAAATTATTAGAAGAGGGAATCCTTCTAAATTTGGAGCGCGTGAGGTTTATAATAATCTTAATATGTTTGTTGTTAGTGAGCTTAACTATGAGTTTGAGATGAATAATAGTATTGTTGAAGGGAGCGTTGTACAGGTTGATTTTAAGGATGATGAGTTTAGGTATTCTATTCCTAAAGAGGATTTCCTGCTTGTAAAGAGTGTTGCTTCATCTTGAGTTGGAAATAATTAGATAAGAAAGGCTATTTTTTTCAAAAAGAATATAAGCTCGTGCCTATTTCTGTATTTTAATGAATCTATTAGATAGAATAAAGAAGCCGTTAGTGATAGTGAATCCTAACGCTAATGAAGGAAGGGCAGAGGAGAGATGGGAACTAGTTGGATATTCTCTTAGAAGGAAAGGTTTTGATTATGATGTAGAGATTCCAAGAACAAGGGAAGAAACTATTGAAGTGGTTAGAAAAGACAGAATGCATGAAGCTATTTTTGTGTTTAGTGGTGATGGAGGAGTGAATGCTGTTTCTAAAGGATTGATGCAGAATAAATATGGGAAAGATAAGATTTTAGTTGCATTGCCTGGAGGTTCTGCTAATGATATTGCAGAAGAGTGCGGTTATGGGAGTTTGGATAATGTTTGTGATAAATTGATTAAAGGAACTGAAAGAGAGATGGATGGATGGAGAGTAAATGAAGAACCTTTTCTGGGGTTTGCAAGTATTGGATTAGGGGCAGCAATATTAGAAGAGAGAAATAAGAGACGCTTCTTTAGAGGGAAGATTGCTTATGTTACTGGTGCTGTGAGAGCGCTTTTTAGGTATAATACTCCTAAGAGTATGAACCTTAAGATTGATAAAGAGGATGTTGAGAAAAGTGTTCTTATTGGAGTTGTTTCTAATATTAGGTTTTATGCAGACCATATGAAAATAGCACCAGATGCTATATATGATGATGGGCAGATGGATTTATGTCTTATGGAAAATTTGAGGACAGTATTCCAAAGCTTGCCAGTAGTTTATAAAGGGACACATATTGGTAATAAAGGAGTACATTATGTTAAAACAAGAAAACTAAAGGTGTATAGTCCGACACCTGTCCAGTTAGAAGTTGATGGAGATTTCATTGGGAAGTATGACCGCTTTAAGTTTGAGCATGCTGGTGGGATAAGAGTTCTTGTGGCTAAGGGGAATGGCCGTTAAAGAATTTATTGTTTAGATTATTCCTAAGCCGGAAGCGGTTGATAGTAAACCTGAAGCAATGATGATTATTAGCACAATCTTTTTGAATAGTTTTTCGTTTATCTTGTGGATAAGCCTGGTTCCAGTTAATCCTCCCAAGAATAAAGCTGGCAGGAATAATGCTGTGTAGCCGATTGTTTCTAGAGTTATTAGGTTTCCAATCAGAAGGAAAGGGATTGTGATTAGATTAAGGATAATAAAGTAAGCTATTAAGTTTGCCCTAAATGTTCGCTTTTCTATGTTTTGGTTTGTGAAGAATAGTACAACTGGAGGACCACTCATTGCTGTGCTTCCATTTAAAATTCCACTGATAAAGCCAACTATGGCAAAGGCAGATCTTTCTCTTTTTATTTCTTTCTTGAAACCGGTTAAGAAAGCTATAGCAAATAAGATAATAATTAAGCCAACAGAGATTTTTAAGATAGTAACGTCTAAAAATAGTAAGAGATAAGTCCCAAGAGGAATTCCTAGTATGCCTACTAGTATTAATGGCCAGATTCTTTTTAGATTAACAAATTTTCTTGCTTCAAATAAGAGGAATAGATTGATTAGTATTTGGAGCAGAAGGATGATTGGGGTGACTGTCTTTAAAGGAAGAAAGAGCATCATTAAAGGTACTGAAATAAGGGCGAAGCCAAAGCCAGTTAATCCTGAGGTTATACCTGCCAGGAAGATTATAATCAATCCAAGGATCATAAAAGTAGTAATCATAGTATTTATTTATGGGTTAGATGTTCGTAGGCTGAATGGGCTGCCATGACCCCTTCAGCAACACCGGTTATGGCTTGCTTGAAAGCTGTGTCTACAACGTCGCCTGCTGCAAATAATCCAAGGATGTTGGTTTTTGATTTTCTATCGATAATAATTTCGTCTTTTTCATTGGTTTTTATTCCTAAATCTTTTGCCAGGCCTGAGATAGGGAGCCTGCCGATTTCAATGAATAATCCATCTATGTTGAATTCTTTCTTTCTTTTGTATGGCTTGTCAAAGATTATTTGATTTACAAATTTGTCGCCTTTGATTTCAAGGATGTTTGTGTTGGTGATGATTTCAATCTTTTTGTTTTCAATGACTTTTTTGTAGTTGATTGGCTCTGCACGGATTTTTTCTTTTCTGTAAATGATATATACTTTTTTTGCGTATTGTGAGAGTAAGAGAGCTTCTTTTGCTGCTGAGTCTGAGCCGCCTACAACCCCTACGATTTTGTTTTTGTAGAAATAGCCGTCGCATAAAGCGCAGTAGTGCACGCCTTTTCCTGTGAATTCTTTTTCACCAGGGATGTTTAGCTTTCTTACTTCTGTGCCTGTGCAGAAGATGATTGTTTTTGTTAAGTAGTTGTCTTCTTTTGTTGATATATGGAATAATGTGTCTTGCTTTTTTATTTTAATTACTTTTTCTTCTTTGAGAGTTATGTCATATTCCATTGCGTGTTCTTTTAGTTTATTGGCTAAAGCCATTCCACCAATTTGGGTGAAGCCGGGATAGTTCTCAACTGAATGGGTTGTGTTGATTGTTCCGCCCATTATTTTTCCAAGAATTAATGTTTTCAGGTTAAATCTTCCGGAATAAATAGCAGCTCCAAAGCCTGCACAGCCTGTGCCTATGATTATTGTGTCAAATGTTTCCATAGAAAAAAGAGAATAGGCTGGGTTTATAAATTTTTAGCTCATTCAAGGATAGAAGTTTAATTGTTTCTGGTTAATTAAGGATTATTTTGCATTTTGAAGCTGTTTTCCAATAATTTTGATTAACGAAAGTTTTATATATAATTCTTATTATAAAAAAAGTATTATGGCACAGGAATCTGCATTTAGAGAGGCGTTAATATTTTTTGGTGAAATTGGCATTTATGATGTGGTTTTGCCGTTCCTGTTAGTTTTTACAATAATTTTCGCTATTCTTGAGAAGACGAAAGTGTTTGGCATGGAGGAGGTTGATGGAGTAAAAGTTACAAGGAAGAACCTTAATGCTATTACTTCTTTTGTGATAGGATTTATGGTAATTGCTTCTTCAAGGTTGGTTGAGATTATAACGGACATTTCTTCACAGGTTGTTATATTGTTGATGCTTTCTATATTCTTTCTGTTGCTTGTTGGGTCGTTTTATAATGCTGAAGATTTCAAGGATGGCGTGTTTTTGAATAAACCATGGAACATAATTTTTATGATAATTATGTTTATTGGGATTATTACAATATTTTTACAGGCTATTAAGACAAAAAGCGGAGAGAGTTGGCTTGAATGGTTCTGGAGATTTATGTCAACTCATTGGAGCAGCAAGGCTGTTGCTTCTGTTATACTTTTAGTGGTTATTATAGGGTTTATGTTTTATATAACTAAAGGTGAGAAGAAACCTAAATCATCAAAAAAGGAAAAAAAGGAGGATTAAAAAATGGTGAGTTTTAAAGAGTTTTTTATAACATTAGAAGGGTGGGGTATGTTAGATGCTTTGTTGCCTTTTCTGTTGATATTTACTGTGATCTTTTCTATTTTGCAAAAGACTAAGGTGATTGGAGGAGATAAAAAGAATATTCATGTGGTTATTGCATTGGTGATTTCATTGCTGGTTGTGATACCTCATGTTATGAACCCAGGAGGCCCTGCTGATGTTGTGAATATAATTAACCTAGCTATTCCACATGTTTCTGTGGTAATTGTAGCAATAATAATGTTACTGATATTAATAGGAGCTTTTGGCAAGGATATAGAGTTTATGGAGACAAGCCTTGCAGGATGGATTGCGATTGCTGCATTTGTTGCTATAATTTATATATTTGGAGCAGCTGCAGGATGGGGCTGGAAGATACCAAAGCTGTTTGAAGGCTGGCTGAATGATCAAACAATGTCTATTGTGTTGGTGATTCTTGCGTTTGGAATTGTGATATGGTGGATTACAAAGGAACCTAGGGATAAGAAGGATAAGATAGGGTTAGGGAATATTATTAAGAAAGTAGGAGACCTTGCCAAGAAATAAAAATGGCTACACCTCTTGATGTGGGATTGGTAAAGCAGTTTTCTATTATTTTACCTTTTCTTTTGACTTTTGTTATTGTTTATGGAAGCTTATTGTATACAAAGTCATTTGGAGAGAATAAAAGCTTGATAGGAGCGATTGCAGTGATAGCAGGTTTTGTTGTAATCATATCACCTACAATAAGAGAAATGATAGATACAATGGTTCCATGGTTTTTGTTTGTGTTTATTTTTATTTTCTTTAGCTTAATGGTGTTTAAAGTGTTTGGTGCTACAGATTCGGATGTGATGAGTCTGTTGCATGCGCGTGAGGGCAGAACTATTGTAACATGGTTTATTACAATCTCGGTTATAATTGGGATTGGTTCTTTGTCATATGTTTTAGGGCAGAAAGGCGGCACGCCTTTTGGATATGATGAAGATGAAAATGTAATAGAAACCGGAGATCCAGGAGATATAGGAACAAAGGGGAAAGGAGCTTTTTTTAGTACGCTTTTCCATCCAAAAGTTTTGGGAATAGTAGTAATATTCCTTATTGCAATGTTTACTATAATGAGGCTAACTTACTCTTATCAGGGTTAGAAGCTCCAAAATGAATAAAAACATTTATAAAGTTTATACTTATCCTACTCTTTAAGAGTACATGTCAAGAACCATCGTCATAGACCCGATGGAATGACCAGTGGTTCTTGAGCATGCTCAGAATTTTCCAACTATTTAAGTCAAAAGCAAGCGAAGCTTGCTACCAGTCAAAGATTGGATGGAAAATTCTGACATTTTAAAAACGAAACAAGGTGATATAAAATGGGAGAAGTTTTAGTTGTAGCAAGTAAAGTAAAGGATATAGTTAAGGGCGCAGGTTGCAATACCGGCGGAAATTTTGTTGGAGCTTTAAGCGCTAGTGTTGAGTCAATGATTAATAGAGCTGTTGAAAGAGCAAAAGGTAATGGCAGAAAGACTGTTCAAGCAAAGGACGCTTAAGATTATCTGAAGATATATTTTATTTTTTTCTTTTTCTGTTTTTTTGTCAAAAACCACCCTGCTAAAGCAAAGTGGCATGTTTGAAGCTATCTCACTTCAGAGTGGTTTTTGAGCATGCTCAGAAATATATCACTTTCCAAAACTATATGATGGATTTTGTCCACTAGTTTGGAAACTAGTGGTATATTTCTGACATATTAATAATGTTTAAATAGTTCTCTTTATTATTAGTTTTGTAAACACGGCAGTGGTCCAGTGGCAAGACATCACCCTCCCATTAATGTAGGTGAAAGGTGATTACCCGGGTTCAAATCCCGGCTGCCGTATTGAAAAATTTTATAAACTATTAAAATAGAATTAAGTAAATGGCATTGAAACAGGTTATTTTGGTTAGGAAGGATTTAAAGTTACCAAAGGGAAAATTATCCGTTCAGGTAGCTCATGCTTCTACAGATTGCGCTTTGAATAGTGATAAGAAGGTTGTTGAAGAATGGAAATCATTGGGAATGAAGAAGGTTGCGCTTAAGGTGGAGAACCTTGATGAACTTTTGAAGCTTAAGAAGCAGGCTGAGAAGCTTGGATTGGTTAATTCTTTGATTAAGGATGCAGGGCATACGGTTGTTGAGCCTGGCACTATTACATGCTTAGGGATAGGGCCTGATGAGGAAGAGAAGATTGATAAGGTTAGCGGAAGTTTGAAGTGCGTTTGACTATAAGATTTATATAGAATTCTTGGTTTTTCTATAATATGATACTATTAAAAGCAGGTTTTTCAGGTGGTAGTCTTGGCAAGAATAAAGGTACTGAGAAGGCTCCTGATAAAGTGTTGGAAAGGGTTAAGAAGTTTTACCTTAATGAGAATGGTGTATTGCCGTTTTTTAATGTGAAGGATGTTAAACTTGATGAAGGAAATATAG
>PVBE012504585.1_pt1 | contig 12007 bp, 15 predicted proteins | sample 1631181 | NCBI WGS metagenome assembly PVBE01 (sample SAMN08397723, study PRJNA350692) | Marine metagenome, whole genome shotgun sequencing project. | isolation source: water | place: Pacific Ocean | collected 2012-04 | reverse complement strand
TAGATCTTGAAAATGCTACAAAATGATCATTTACTAAATTTTAGCTGTTTTACCTACAAAATTGGCTTCGGTACATCCGAGGTCGAGCCCTCCAACGTTTTCGGATGTCCCGAAGCCAAAAAGAAACGAACACACCTACAGAAAGAGAGCCTGTGGTTAAAAAGCTCCTAGCAATCAACTCAAGACCAAGCTTCTAATTGATCGATTCTCAACCAAACATCAGGGACTGGCATTCTCCAGCGAACTTGGCCATATTCACCTTTAATCACCAATAGCTCACCAGGACCTTCAAAAATATATTCTGGAAGCGATTCATCACTAGCTCTTGATTCAAGACTATTTTGATAAGCCTTTCGACTTACTCTTACCAACGATCCCTTCCTAAAGCTTTTTATAGGCTTTGGAGAAGCAACTTCTTCAGCCATTAGATGCATTCAGTAAAGCCAAGGCTAAATCCTCATCGGATAAAAATTGATCTATATGAAAACTCATTAGTAAATCAGCCATGCAAACTACTGGTAAGCATGTTTTCTATTACAGGTCCTGAGCCTCATCAAGAATCGCCTTAATCTCTCAAACAAGATGTTTTTTAACGATGCGGATATTCTTACTTGGCTGCACAGGTTTCATAGGTCGTGAATTGGTTCCAAAACTCTTAAACCATGGACACCATTTAACAATCGTAAGTAGAAAAAAAGCAGAAGATTTCAGCAAACAGCTCCCTTCATCAGATCATTTAACTTGGTTGCAATGCAATCCTGCAATTCAAGGCAACTGGACCCAAGACACCTTGCGAGATGCTCTCTCCAAAGCAGAAGGAGTAATCAACCTTGCAGGAGAACCAATCGCTGAGCAACGTTGGTCGTCAACTCACTGCCAAGAACTCTTAAATAGTCGGTTAGAAACTACTAGAGGGTTAATCGGAGCAATGGGCCAATTGAGAAGACCACCACGGGTCCTTATCAATGCTTCGGCCATTGGCTATTACGGCACAAGTCCTGATAAGGCATTCACAGAGCAAAGCGAATGCGGAGATGACTTTCTGGCTAATCTTTGTAAGCAATGGGAAGCTGCCGCAACTGCAAAGCCCAAGTCAACAAGATTAATAATCCTTCGCATTGGGATAGTCCTTGGCCAAAGAGGAGGAGCACTAGGGAAAATGCTTCCCGTCTTTAAAGCAGGACTAGGTGGCCCAATCGGCGATGGTCGCCAATGGATGAGTTGGATACATCGCAGTGATCTCTGTCAAATGGTTCAACAAGCTCTAACAAATAAGTCTTGGTCTGGTGTCCTTAATGCTGTGGCTCCAAACCCAGTGTCAATGAGTAAGTTTGCAACTGACCTAGGCAAAAGTCTTGGGCGCCCAAGTTTGTTGGCTGTACCAGGTCCAATTCTCAGACTCTTATTAGGGGATGGAGCACGTGTAGTTTTAGAAGGTCAAAAAGTCCAATCAATCAAGTTAAAAAAGCTTGGCTATCAATTTCAATACCCTGAATTAACTCAGGCTCTAAATGCAATCAATAATCTTCCAGAAACTCTCCTCCTGAATGATCTTCAATAAGCGGAAAGATCAAGCAAGTTGGAGGAAAGCTTATTCAAGTTGATTGATTAAAAGGCAAGTAAATATATGTCTATAATAAACCGGCTATAGCTTCAGCTATTCGTTTAGTACCTCCTGAAGGTCCTAATCTTCGCAAGGCTTCTTGTTGGCAATCCCTTTTTAAAGCCATATCAGAGTGACTTCTTTTCAGCAAGTCAAGCATCAATTTACCTGTGTTTCTTAAATTAATTTCTTCCCCAACCTTTCCATTGGCACAAAAAACCGTAGGTCCTAATAATCGTCTCTGAGCTTCTGCAAAATCAGCCGTAAACTGAGGTCCATATCCTGGAAGTTGTACAACTGGTTTACCAAGTCCAACGCCTTGTTCAGTCGCAGTGCCCGCCATACAGAGCAAAAGATCACTACTCTGCAAAACTTTTGAAAAAGAGCCTCGATGAATATTAATTATGCAATGGTCTCTAACCAATTGCGTCAATGAATCACCCACCAACAGTTTCCTTACCTCCCAACCATGTAAAGAACACAACTTTTTCAGATCGGACTCTTCCAATGAAGGAACTAAAGCCATATCAAAGCTGATTTTCATGTCAACTACCTTTGAGGCTGGCAAAAGTTGGATCAAACGAAGCATTAACAAAAGATTGTCATCTAATTCAGGACGTCGACTACCTGGTAGTAGACCAATACGATTTTCACAACTTTGCAATGGTGTTTGAGTAATGAATACTGAATCCATAAAAGGATTCCCCAAGAAAGCCACATCTGTCGGCAATTGGAGTGTTAGATCTTCAGCAGTCAGTTGATCTCGCGTATAGATGCTTAGGTTTCGTTGACTAGACAAACAATTAGCACAAGGCCAAGGAAGTCTCAATTTGCCCTCATAATGACTGGAATAAGCCACCAAATAAGTCACTACAGGCAAGCCTGTGAGCCATGCAGCAGTAACAGGAACAACATCACCTATAACCACCAAGAGGTCATAAGAATCAGCGACCGAAAACAAGCGGAATAATCGTCCGAGCAAATAAAACAATTGTCCCTGTAGCAGTTCAGTTAAGCGGCCATAACAACTTGTATAACCCAAACCACCTGTACTGAATTCTTTTGATCTACCAAGAGTTCTTATACCTGCATCTTGATATGAATATCCATAGCCAACAAACGGTAAAGCATTTACATCATGATCAAGTTTTTGTAGAGCCTTTCCTATAAGAGCTCCTGAAAGATCTTCTCCATGACCATTACTCAAAAGAAGAATGCGAGCCAAGTCAAAACTCCAGCCAAATTTTAATTTTTTCAAGTGTCTTCCAGTCAGGCTTGCGCTTCAGCCCATCTTCTATTGAATTTTGCAATTCTTTTTTCAAATCTGGAACGACAAATAGAGCTTTTTGCAAAAACTCAATATGTTCCCTAACTCCCTTCGAATTGGTCTCTAGTAAAGCCAAGCAAAGATTAATTCTCGCTTGCGGGTCTTGCTTATTTAGCTTGACTGCTTTTCGCGCAGACCGCAAGGCATTGTCGTGCTGATTGCAAAGTAACTGAAGCCATGCAAGACATGTCCAACCAGCCGATTGATTTGGAGCTGTTGCTGTAATCGACTCAAAATCCTTGATCAGATCACAGGCAGCGACCCCAGACTCATATCTCGCCATCGCTTTATCAAAAAAGCTCTCTTCCGTGGACTCCATTAGGTGAAAACTAAACAGGGAACTTCAGCTTCCAGGTTGGCATATTTTGAATACTTCTTCAGACCGCAAAGGAACTTCCACATCCACACGTTTGTGTTGCATTCGGGTTAGTGAAATTAAACCCTCCTCCAATTAAAGCTGTACTGAAATCCAATTGCATGCCATAGATATAAAGCAGGCTTTTAGGATCACAAACCACCTTAAAAACTTCACCATCAGGTGTGCTGTAGTCATAGACCTCATCTTCCTCCTGAATTTCTTTAGAAGAAATAAAATCCATGGTGTAACTCATTCCACTGCAACCCCCTGAACGAACACCGACTCGCAGCATTTTATCGGGCCCTTGCTCCCTACAAAGAACAGCCAACTGTTGCATGGCTGGCTCAGTAATCAAAATACCTTTGCCATCAACAGCCTTATGTGTAGATTCTGTGATATTTGAGCTGCTCATAATTAGTTGGACACCTTCTACCACTGTATGAAGGGATATTGAATTTTGTCTCATGGAAATCTGTACGTCATATTCATAGAGTTAATAAGTTCTTTTCTTAAAGCGGGTGAGAGTTGCGATAGTTGGAGCAGGTCTTGCAGGGTTAACCGCTGCAGTAGACCTTGTCGATTCCGGACACAAAGTAGAGATCTACGAGGCAAGGCCTTTCATAGGAGGGAAAGTTGCGAGCTGGGAAGACCCCGATGGGAACCATATTGAAATGGGACTACATGTCTTCTTTTTCAATTATGCCAATCTCTTTGCACTAATGAGAAAAGTAGGTGCTATAGACCACCTACTCCCCAAAGATCACACACATTTATTTGTAAACCGTGGAGGAGATATACGCTCCCTTGATTTTCGCTTTGGCCTTGGGGCGCCTTTCAATGGTCTTAAAGCTTTTTTCACCACCCCACAATTGGATTGGATAGACAAGTTGCGCAATGCTCTTGCCCTAGGCACAAGCCCAATAGTGAGAGGTCTAATTGATTATGAAGGGGCAATGAAAACCATTAGGGCTCTTGATTCAATAAGTTTTCAAGAGTGGTTTCTTAACCATGGTGGCAGCCTGAAGAGCATTAAAAGAATGTGGAACCCAATTGCTTATGCACTGGGTTTTATCGACTGTGAGGCAATCTCAGCACGCTGCATGCTGACAATTTTCATCATGTTTGCGACTCGTACTGAAGCATCAAAATTAAACCTGCTCAAAGGATCTCCACATAGATGGCTGACAAAACCAATTCTTGATTACATCACTGCCAAAGGAGGCACGCTTCATCTGTCTCATCGTGTTCAGGAAATTCATTTTGACAATGAAGAGGAGACGCAAGTAACTGGAATCAGCTTAAAAACTCCTGAGGGGGATCACCTAGTTCAAGCAGATCAATATCTTGCAGCCTGCGACGTTCCAGGGATTCAAAGATTAATCCCAAAACAATGGAGAAGGTTTCCCCAGTTCGCTGCCATCGACCAACTCCAAGCCGTTCCAGTGGCCACAGTCCAACTCCGTTATGACGGATGGGTTACAGAACTCAAAAATGATGCTGCAAGAACAAACCTTAGTGCTCCAAGTGGCTTAGACAATCTGCTGTATACAGCGGATGCTGACTTCAGTTGTTTTACAGATCTTGCGCTAAGCAGTCCCGAGGATTATCGACTAGAAGGTGTTGGCTCGTTACTTCAATGTGTACTCACTCCAGGTGATCCATGGATCACAAAATCGGTCGAAAAAATTGTTGAGCATACTGATTCTCAAGTGAAAAGCCTGTTTCCTTCTTCAGAAGGTCTAAAGCTAATTTGGAGCAATGTTGTCAAACTCTCACATTCTCTTTATCGAGAAGCCCCAGGCATGGAACCATTCAGACCAAAGCAATCCACTCCTATCAAAAATTTCTTTTTAGCAGGTAGTTATACACGTCAGGATTACATCGACTCTATGGAAGGTGCCACTATGAGTGGACATCTTGCAGCTAAGGAAATGCTTAGCAAAGCTGATGAACTTGCCAAAATCAATCTTTAATCTCCAATGGGACGCTGGCTAGAACACACTGTCACTTGTGACATCAAGGCACCTGTTAACAAAGTCTGGGAAGTATGGAATGACCTCGAGGCCATGCCTTTATGGATGAGTTGGATTGAATCAGTCAAAACAATTGAAGCAACAACAACAACTCTTCCTGATTTAACTGAGTGGACTTTGGCCGCGAATGGCTTTCGTTTTAAATGGCAAGCAAAAATAAATGAGCGCATTGAAGAAGAAAAACTTCAATGGGAATCAATTGGAGGACTTCCTACAAAAGGGTCCGTTATATTTTTCAAAGAAGAAGAGAGTAGAACTATAGTTAATTTATGCGTTACATATGAATTACCAGGAGCAATTGCACCATTAATGGAGCCTAATATTTTAGGCGGTATGGTCACCAATGAGCTTCAAGGAAATTTAGACAGATTTAAAGATCTTGTCGAACAAAGATATAAATCAAGTTTAAATTAAGAAAGTAAAGATTTATCTAAAATGAGATATTGGCTTTATTAAACATTTTTCTTCGACTATGAAAATGAAACAATACATGCATTAATTAATCCCTCTAAATCATGAGGGTCAGCCTGTTTATCTATCCTCGAAAAATATTTCTCACAACTAATAGTTGTTTGTGGACCAATTGAAATCAAATTAACTCCCTCAAGTTTTGCTGCCCAGTCAAATCCAAACCTTTCCATCATCAACTTAGCTGTATGAGCAGCAGTCTTACCACTAGTAAATAATATTGCATCAATCTCTTTTTTTAAAAAAGCCTGAGCTGTTTCATCTGGCATTGTTTTTGGACAACAAGATTCATACGCAGGAACTTCAACAACTTTCGCCCTCATTTTTTCAAAAGATTCTCCTAAGAATGTTCGACCTCCAGTCTGCACCCTAGGAATCAAAATATTGAGTGCTTTAGCAGGTACTGGAAAGTTATCGACAAGACTATCAGCAACAAATTTAGGTGGTACAAAATCTGGACTAACACCCAGATTCCTAAGTGTTAAAGCCGTTTTACGACCTACAGCAGCTATTTGCAAAGAATTCGGCCTCATTGCCAAAGATTTATCCAATTTCTGCAACCTTGCCTGTACTGCATCTACGCCATTACTACTAGAAAAAATAATCCAATCAAAAGCTTCAAACCTAGACAATGCATTATCAAGAGGGGCCCACTGATCTGGTGGGCCAATCAAAAGTGCAGGTAAGTCCAAGACCTTTGCTCCTTTTGCTGTTAATAGATCATGAGCTTGACTTTGTTGCTCTAAAGCTCGAGTAACCACTATTGTTTTTCCATTAAGAGGGAAATTAAATTGATCAGTCATATCACTAATCTGTAAACTCCTGAAACTGTAAAGTTGTCATTTGTTTATCCTGCTGAGTTTGCAGCAAGGATAAAAGAACATGCTTTTGAGCATCATTCATCTGCCCAGGGCTGTAGGCACAGGGAATTGATTTCTCTAGAACTTGATTGATATCATTCCAAAAAAATGGACTGCCATAAAGAATTACTCCTGAAAGTCGATTCAACCTTTGCAATTGTCTAATGGTGGCAAGCCATGGTTCCTTTTTAAATAAGCTTCCACGAAAAGGATTACCTCGTATAAAAAGCTGCAGAAGAAAAGACCCATCACCAAATCTATCTAGCGCTAAGGGGTTCTCCGCATCATCTTGCCAGGGGCTGACCCCCATCTGATGGCAGAGAGTAGTCTTATAACCTGCCTCTTCGGCTAACAAGAATGCTGGTGAATGATTAGTAAGAAATTGGCAAGGAAATAGTCCATCAATCCTTACCAAGTTGATATCTCTTTCAATATTCCCATTATTTACCTTACTGCGAATCTTTATTGATCTAAGCAATAAATCTTCAGCAAAATCTTTATCTTCTTTACGCTCAATGAATTGACAATCAAACTTGTGTGCTTGCCCACAAACAGTTGAGTCAAATGTTGTTAACTTATCCAATGCATTCTGACGACGATGCAAAGATTCTTCAAGCCTTGTCATAGGAATACGGCCTGAAAGTAAAGCATTGCAAATTGCATGAATAGCCTTTTTTGGATTAACCGGCATCATTAAAAGATCGGCACCAGCTTCAAAAGCCATAACAACCGCCTCCTCATCTCCATAAGAAGTGCGAATAGCATCCATCACCAAAGCATCTGTTACCAAAAGGCCATCAAAACCAATTTCTTCGCGTAAAAGTTTTGTAAGGATCTGAGCCGAAAGTGTTGCAGGAGCCTTGGAGTCAATATTGGGGAACAAAATATGGGCTGTCATCAAAGTTTCCACTCCTGAAGCAATCACTGCCTCAAAAGGCACCAATTCCAATTCCTTAAGCCGATTTAAATCATGCTCAATAATTGGCAATGCCAAATGTGAATCAACGGAAGTATCACCATGTCCTGGAAAATGTTTCGCACAAGTCAAAACCCCTTGACTAGAAAGACCTTTATTGAAGGCACTAACCAAGTCTGCCACGGTTAAAGGGTCTTCACCCCAGGCACGCAAATTAATAACGGGGTTATTTGAATTGTTATTTATATCGCAAACAGGTGCAAGAACCCAATTCAGCCCACATTCACGAGCCTGAACGCCTATGCAAGCACCATAGTTCTCAGCAATTGCCGTAGCTTTTTTAGGGTCATTACGATAAATCTGCCCCACTGCCAAAGGAGGGACCAACCAAGTACCTCCTTCAAAACGTTGTCCCAACCCTTCTTCAACATCAGCACATAAAAAAATTGGCTGATGAGCCCAACTTCTAATTGTCTTAGTTCGATGTTGCAATTCGAAGGTAGTTCCTCCAAACAAAATGACTCCTCCTATACCCTCTTCCAATAACTGTTTAAGTTCAGAATTCTTTAATTCCCATTGTGGAAATTGACGTCGAGAGTCAAGCACATATCCACTAGCCCGAACAACTAACAATTGAGCGACCTTTTTGTATAAGTCACTTTCTTTCAAAACAATCACAATTCATTAGTTGTATCAAGCTTGATATCAACATTTACTTTTCTTTCTTTATCCAAACTGTCCAAAAGGGTTAGTACAGAACCCCCTTTTTCCAAACCTCTATCCAACTGAAAAACAATCTCTGGTGCGCGTCTTAATTGTAATTTTCTACCTAATTCACCTCTCAAAAAACCACTGGCAGCATGCAAGCCAGACATTACAAGATTTTTCTCATTTTCTTCTCCATAGATACTCACAAAAATCTTGCAATGCTGTAAGTCTCCAGAAACTTCTACCTCAGTAATAGTAATAATGCCTTGCTGGACTCTTTCATCTCGTATTCCATTTATTAATAGCTGACTAATTTCACGGCGAATAAGGGCAGCCACTCTTGCGACTCGACGTCCATTTGACATGGCTAGGTAGGAAGTACTGGAAAAATCATGGCTTTCAAAATAAAAGTGAGAGTTAGAAGACCACTAATCAAAGCACCAATAAGTGATACGGCTGTAATCGGATTACTGCTGCGGCGTACTAAAGGATCTAAAGATGCCGCAAATACTCCAAGAACGATCGTAATCAGGTATTTGGGATACCGAAGAACATTGGCAAAAAACTCACCCATTGCATTACAAGTTTGAAGAATCTGCTGGCTACTCTGCCTCTCTTTCAGAGAAGCAGTAAAGAATTCAAATTAAATGAATTTCTCCATTGAGCTTTCTATTTCAAAGAAAGTAAGAATGTTTTTAGCATTCAAAGTGCTTAATTACCTCGTTCTTTCAATGACGCCTGGAGTTGGGCCATTAGAAATCTTACACATTCCTGGTCAAGGACAGAAGAAAAGACTGGTTGAGGTCAAAAAGGTCTGAAAAATTCCTACAGAATCATTAACCATTTGAAGACCTAATCTCCTAAGTCGAAAATTTTGGTCTCCAAAAGCGAAGCAAGCTGCATAAACTGTTTGGTGGAAGCCCAAAATGCCTACAAGTGAAGAACTTGAAGACAGCAGTACTAGTAGGTTTATCCATCACCCTTTAAGAACGATTTCTTTTCACCAAAGGGATGAAGTTGATGGGATTTTGGTGCAATCTAATTAAGTGCCCCCACCAACAACCATTACAACAACGTCAACGGAGGAACTTGTACATGTCAGACCCTCTTATCAGAGCCTGCGATCATTACGTAATCATAGAACCAGGTAAACCCGAAAAATTCCTTAGTGGAGAAGAGACCATATCGTGGTTAATTAGTTGGTTAGAACGAACGGAAAAGCTCCCACAAGATCTTCAAGATCAACTTTCAATCAATGCTGCTGCAAGTCGACTAATGGATACCGCATGTGAGCTAGAAATTAAACCAGGTTTCAGCCTTCAGTGGTTTGCTGTACGCCTAGATCATCCCTCTCACAAAGAATAGGTGGCAAAGTCTTCAAGATTAATTTGGCTACTTCAGCTGGTGTTTCCTTAAAGATTTTCACATGAAGATCAGCTTCCTGGTAAAACCTTTCTCGGTCTTTGCAAAGATTCTCGAAACCAAGCCTAGGATTTTTATTCTTAAACAAGGGTCGATCTCCTGGATCAGATTGCAACCTTTGAAAAAGCTTTTCAGGAGAAGGGTCTAGCCAAATAACAATCCCTTGATGTAGCACTCCCCAATTCTCAACTTTTGTAATCAATCCACCACCGGTCGCAACAACCAAGGAATGCCTTTGACCAATTGCATTTAAAACCTTTGTCTCAACATTTCGAAAACCTAATTCACCCTCCTTGGAAAAGATCATCGAAATGGATTCTCCACAAACCTGCTCAATAACTTTGTCTGAATCAACAAAGCCATAAGCCAATTCTTTTGCCAAATAAGGACCAGTGGAACTCTTACCAGATCCCATCATCCCAATCAGATAAAGATTGCAGCCACCCAATCTTTGCTTTAAAAGTTCAGGGCTAGAAAACTCAGTCATAAAACAAAAGCGAGTAAAGGCAATTAGGATTAGTAACAGGCAAGAAAGCCATGATTGAAACCTCTTCTAAGGCAAAGCATGGTCAAGGCCGAAATTGCGTAATAACAAGGCGAGCTTGCTTCAGTTCTAGTCACCTTTATTGGCTCCCAGAATTTTCAGATAGCGAAAACGCCGCACGCTTTGGACCATGTGCACTATCTCCAGGTCATGGACATAACTATGAGTTAATCGTCTCAATGGTCGGAGAACTGGATTCAGCTGGCATGGTTCTAAACCTTTCAAAAGTGAAGCACTTCATTAGTAATGAGGTTACCGATCCACTTGACTTTCGGTTCTTGAATGATGTTTGGCCAGAATTTGATCTGACCAATCCAAAAGGTTCCTTACCAACTACAGAAGCTTTAGTACGTGTTATCTGGACTCGCCTAAAGCCTCATTTGCCACTCGTGGCTCTGCGCCTTTACGAACACCCTCGCCTTTGGGCTGATTATCTAGGAAATACCATGGAAGCCTACTTAACTCTTCGAACTCATTTTGCAGCTGCTCATCGACTAGCTCAAGAAGAGCTTAGCCAAGAGGAGAATGAAAAGATCTACGGAAAATGTGCCAGGCCAAATGGTCATGGCCACAATTATTTAGTGGATGTGACGGTTCGTGGATCAATTGATGAACGTACTGGAATGGTTTGTGATCTTGCAGCACTTCAATGTTTAATTGATGATTTAGTAGTAGAGCCTTTTGACCATACTCACTTGAATAAAGACATTGATCACTTCAAAACATGTGTACCAACAGCAGAAAATATTGCCCTGCATATTGCTGATCGACTTACAAACCCTATCCAAGCCATTGGAGTTAATTTGCACAAAATACATTTACAAGAAAGTCCGAATAATGCAGCTGAAGTATATGCAGAGAAGCCTCAAATAGACTCAATGCGATAACCACTAGGTTCAATGAAAACCAACTCAACAACAGTTTGAATATTCCTTGGGTTCGCCTTGTTTTAGCTATAAGTCTGGATGGGCGACTCGCCTTTCCCCATGGAGGCATTAAGCCTTTAGGAGGTAAATCAGATAGACATTTCTTAGAAAAGTCTCTCGCTTGGGCTGATGGGACACTTATAGGAGGAGGAACAATTCGTACTCATTGCAACACATGTCTGATTCATGATCCTCAACTACTCAAAGAACGAAAAGAAGCTGGTCGATCAAAACAACCAATAGCTGTTGTTATCAGCAGACAAAACGACTTTTGCCAGCAATGGCCTTTCTTTAATCAACCAATCCAAAGATGGCTAATTAGTCCAAGCGAAAACTCATCTCAGTGTTCTGGAAACCCACCTGAAGGCTATGACCGTCAATTCCTTACACAGGGGAACTGGGAAAAGACTCTTTCCCAACTCAGCAAAGCAGGCCTAAAGCGTCTAGTCCTGTTAGGCGGTGCAAATCTTGTAGGATCTTTTCTTAAAGCCGATCAAGTGAACGAATTACAGCTCACTTTAACCCCGAAGATCATAGGAGGAGATTATCATTGGGTACCAAAAAATGTCGAAAATCTACCAACAGAATTATCAGAATCTAATGCTTGGCAACTGAAAGAAAATAAGTCAATTGGGGACAATGAATTACTCCTTCGTTACTTCAGGAATTCTAAAAAAAGACAAAATTAGATTTTAAAAATGGAAACTAAGATTAGGTTAAATATAAATACTCAAGAAAAGCAAATTCTTTTATATCCCTAATCAAAAATCAATGCACAAAGAGACTGCAAGATGGCATAAATCAATTCATGAAATCCCTAAGGCTTCATGGAATATATTGGC
>PVBE011760513.1_pt1 | contig 12007 bp, 9 predicted proteins | sample 1631181 | NCBI WGS metagenome assembly PVBE01 (sample SAMN08397723, study PRJNA350692) | Marine metagenome, whole genome shotgun sequencing project. | isolation source: water | place: Pacific Ocean | collected 2012-04 | reverse complement strand
GCGAGGATGTCGTCGGAATTCAAAATCTTGAGTTCCTTGCCGTCGACCTTGACCTCGGTGCCGCCATACTTGCTGATCAACACCTTGTCGCCCTTCTTGACCTCAAAGGCAATCTTGTTGCCGTTGTCGTCGGTCTTGCCAGTGCCCAAGGCCAAGACTTTGGCCTCGGTGGGTTTTTCCTTGGCAGAATCCGGGATGATAATACCACCCTCCGATTGCTGCTCCTTGTCTTCGATCGGCTCTACAATGATGCGATCGCCGAGCGGTTTTAGTTTTAGTGCCATGTTATTTTTGTCTAACTTATTTTGCTGTTCCCGCCTTTTTAGCGGAGAAGTTTGTCGCGCTGGAAAGTCGGGGCCACCCGGCCCAGGCCAAGCGCGGCTAAAATTCTAGTTCGTCTTTTCCTCCACGACCTCGGCGTCGATGATCGGTCCTTCGTCCTTGTTGGCCGGTTCATCGTCGTCTGCGGCATCGCCCCCGCCGCCTGACTCCTCGCCGCCGGCCGCTTGGCCAGCCGCCTGCGCTTCCTGTGCAGCCTTGTAAATGTCCCCGGAGGCATCCTGCACGACTTGCTGCAGTGTCTCGGTGGCAGCCTTGATCGCATCAACGTCAGAGCCTTTCAGCGCTTCCTTCAACTCGTTGTTAGCTGACTCAAGCGCGCTCTTCTTGTCGCCGGAAATCTTGTCGGCATTCTCCTTGAGCATCTTGTCCGTCTGATAGGCCAAGTTGTCGGCGTTGTTACGCAGGTCAACTCCCTCGCGGCGTTTTTTGTCATCTTCAGCGTGCGCCTCGGCGTCCTGTTTCATCTTCTCAATGTCTTCCTCCGAGAGGCCGCTGCTGGCGGTGATGGTGATCTTCTGCTCCTTGCCGGTGCCAAGATCCTTGGCGCTGACGTTGAGAATGCCGTTGGCGTCGATGTCAAAAGTCACCTCGATCTGCGGGGTGCCGCGCGGCGCGGGCGGTATCTCCGTCAACTGGAACTTGCCGATGCTCTTGTTGTCGTTAGCGAACTCGCGTTCACCCTGCAGCACGTGGATATCCACGGCAGGCTGACTGTCGGCGGCGGTGGAAAAGATTTCCGATTTCTTGGTCGGAATGGTGGTGTTGCGCTCGATGAGCTTGGTCATCACCGCGCCCATTGTCTCAATGCCAAGCGAGAGCGGCGTGACGTCGAGCAGCAGCACATCCTTGACATCCCCCTTCAACACCCCGCCCTGAATAGCTGCGCCAACCGCGACCACCTCGTCGGGATTTACCCCTTGATTGGGCTTCCTGCCAACGGCTGCCTCGGCGATCTCCACCACCTTAGGCATGCGGGTCATTCCACCGACCAAGACGAGATCCTTGACGTCGTTCGCGCTGACTTCTGCATCCTTCAAACAGGCCTCCACCGGCCCGAGCGTCCGCTCGAACAGTTCGTCGCACAACTGCTCCAGCTTGGCCCGCGACAGTTGCAGGTTGATATGCTTGGGGCCGCTGGCATCCGCCGTGATGAACGGCAAATTCAGGTCGTAACTCGTGGAACTGGATAGGGATATCTTGGCCTTCTCGGCCTCCTCCTTGATGCGTTGCAGGGCGTCGGGCTGGTTCCGAAGATCCATGCCGTTCTCATCCTTGAAACTGTCGAGCACCCAGTCGATAACTGCGTTGTCCCAGTCGTCACCGCCGAGTTGAGTGTCGCCGTTGGTGGCTTTCACCTCAAACACGCCATCGCCGATCTCCAGAACCGAAATGTCAAACGTGCCGCCGCCAAGGTCGTACACGGCGATGTTCTCATCCGACTTTTTGTCGAGTCCGTACGCCAACGATGCAGCGGTCGGCTCGTTGATAATTCGCAGGACGTCCAGACCAGCTATCTTACCGGCGTCCTTCGTGGCTTGACGCTGGGTGTCATTGTAGTAGGCGGGAACCGTGATGACGGCCTCGGTGATCGTCTCGCTCAATCGCATCTCGGCGTCGGCTTTGAGCTTGCCCAAGATCATCGCGGAGATTTCCGGCGGACTGTACTGCTTGGTCTCCCCGCCGACCTCCACCTCGACGGCGGCATCCCCGTTGGACGCCTTCACGACCTTGTAAGGCACGCGCTTGGATTCCTCGCCGATCTCTTCGTATTTGCGCCCCATAAAGCGCTTGATGGAGAAGATGGTGTTCTTGGGATTGGTGACCGCTTGTCGCTTGGCTGCGTCGCCAACCAGTCGTTCGCCGTCCTTGCTGAATGCCACAACCGAAGGGGTCGTCCGGCGACCCTCGGAATTCTCGAGAACGAGCGGCTCCCCACCATCCATCACAGACATGCAGGAATTCGTCGTGCCTAAATCAATTCCTAAAACTTTTCCCATAACAAGCCGATCTTGAGCAACCGAGATGCCAAAACGACCTATAATAGAGTTAACTTGCTGAACACAAGCTTGTTAACTATTGTTAAGACGAAGTCAATTACATCGAAAAACCGGGCCAAGCGCGCCACAATGTCCCTGTTATTGCCTGATGTCGTGTGCAGGAGTCTCAACTTTTAAGAAGAATATTCGCTGCACTTGGTCAAGCGCTTGGCTGTTTATTCGCCGCCGAACGGATTGCCTGAGCTCTCAGAAGATTCGTCGAAAGGATTGTCTTCCGCTTCACGCTTGGCCTTGTTTTTTTTCGTTTTGGCCTTTTTCGGTTTCAGCGGCTTCGGCGCGAGTATCGGTGAAAACATCATATAGACCCATGGCAAAACCAGATGGCCGCACCATACCACCAGCAGAGCCACCAAGTCGATTTGCTTCAGGCCGTAAATGACAATGCCGGCGCTCATCACCAACGCCCCTGGCATTTGCGACGCGATGGCTATTTTTTTGGCTCCAGCCCAGCTAACTTGGTTAACAGAGAAAACCTTGACTGGGAATGTGTACAACCAACCCAGCGCAGACCATGCACAGAGAAGCATCAGAATAATCCCCAAACCGAAGCCGACCAGCACCATGTGAGAACGAGCGCCCCACCAAGGTTCTAGCTCGGATTTATTGAACGACACGATCCATCCCGTGGGATAAGGCAGCGTTAACAAGCCAAAGCCCAGGCTGCTGCCAAGCTGCAAATCACTCGAACCGAAGGCAAGAACAAGGTCGGCCGTCTCTACGACGTTGGTGAAGCCGCCCGGGCGCACATCGATCCGCATAAACGGCCCCTCTTCCTGAAGCAAAACACCACTTGGCCAGACGAGCTGACCGCCGCGAATCTCCCCGGTTGTCGGCATTCGCCCAATGACCCCATCGACCACCGGTACCCAAGCCTGTTGGACAAACCAAACCGACACAGCCGCAACCAGCAAGGCGAAGAACAACTCCACACCCAGCAACCGCCAGCGACTGGCCACAGCAAACCGCGCCACGCCACCGAATGTCAATGGCTGCCAAGCCTCCTTCGGTCGATCGTTCGCCACCTCGTCGCCAAGCTACCCGCAGTCAACCTGCCAGGAAACCCAAATTCACTCCGGGCCGGCTATTTTTGGAAAAAGTACTGGATAATCGCCCAAAACTGGAGGCCTTTTGCACTTGACGCTCCTTGGGGCAACCGACTAGCCTGACGCCGGTTGCCACCTCCGGGTGTCAATGCGGTGAGTCAACTCTGTTACGGGCGAGTGAAGTCGGGGAGCAATCTTCCGGCTTTTTTGTTCGGTACGAACGGTTTGGGCCTTGTCGAAAAGTCGAAAACTATGAACGCGGAATTTATTGCCAGCATGGAATATTGGGAGCGAGAGAAGGGGCTCGATCGAGAGATCCTTATCAGCGCTGTCGAGGATGCTATGGTCTCTGCAGCCAAGCGTGCCGTCGGCCCCGCCCGGGAAATGCGATGTGAAATCGACCGCAAAGATGGAGACATCCGCGCCTTCGCCACGTTGATCGTGGTGGAAACCGTCACAGACAAACAAAACGAAATCAGCCTGAGTTCAGCAAAACGATTTAAGGAAGACTCACAACTGGGCGAGGAACTTGAAGTCGAGGTCACCCCGAAAAACTTCGGCCGGATCGCCTCCCAAAATGCCAAGCAAGCCCTGATGCAAGCCATCCGCCGGGCCGAGAAGGCACTGATTTACTCTGAGTTTCAAGATCGTGTCGGCGACATCGTCAGCGGCGAGGTCCGGGGATTCGACCGATCGGACGTCCTCATCGACTTGGGCAAATTCGAGGCCCTGTTGCCAAACCGCGAACGCGTGCCCACGGAGGAATACCAACGAGGCGAACGCATTCGGTGCCTCGTCAAGGCTGTCCAGGGGAACGACAGCGATTCTGAGATCATCCTCTCCCGCAGGGACTCCGACTTCGTGCTCAAACTGTTTCAACTCGAGGTATCTGAAATTAACGACGGCACGATTGAGGTCAAATCCATCGCACGGGAGCCGGGCTTTCGCACCAAGCTCGCCGTGCATTCGAGGGACGAGAAAGTGGATCCCGTCGGTGCCTGCGTCGGGCTTCGCGGGCAACGCGTGAAAAATATCGTTCGAGAACTCAACAACGAAAAGATCGATATTATCCGCTGGGACGACGACATCGAAACCTACGTAACCAACTCCCTCGCCCCGGCCCAGCTCAGGCGTTTGGAGGTGCAACAAGATCGGAAGCGGATTCATGTCCTGGTTGATCCGGACCAACTTTCGCTGGCTATCGGGCGGCGCGGCCAAAACGCCCGCCTCACCAGTTTGCTCACCGGGTGGCAGATCGACATAGATCCTGAGCAGGAAGTGCGGGTCGGATTCGAAGAACAAGTGGCCGGCGCCGTCGATGCCTTGGCCGCCATCCCCGGAATCGAGCAGGAACAAGCCGACGCCCTCGTACATGCCGGCCTGCTAACATTGGACGCCCTGGCCGACATAGAAGCCTCCGACCTGGCCGACATACCGGGCCTCGCAGAACATGCCGAAACAGTACTGTCAGCCGCCCGAGCCGAGAAGGAACGTCGGACGGGCGCGAGCACCAATCCGCTGATTAACAATATTGAGTCAACGGAACCCGCCCCCGAAACTGCCGGCCCTCCCGAGGTGAACGACGAAGAGGCGGAAACACCCGAGATCGACACCGCCCAACCCGGAGAGGTTGAGTAACAGGACAGACTCGCCGCCGCTTGGCCAAGCCACGAGGAAACGATTTTTATGCCCGTTCGCATTTACGAAATTGCCAAAAAAGCCGGGATTCCCAGCAAAGAAGTCTTGGCCAAAGCCAAGGAGTTGGGGATCACCAACGCAAAGGTCGCCTCGAGCACACTCGACAAGATCACTGCCGAGTATCTAGAGGAGCAGATCGCCGGCACTCAGGAACCCGAGTCAACTCCTGAAGAAGCTCCGGCCGCCCCCGAGCCAATAATCATCACCGCCCCAGCCGAGGAACCCGCCGAAGAGAGCTCGGAAGAAACTGCCGAAGAAAGCGGCGAGGAGGAAGAAACTGAGGAAAGCAGCGGGGAAGAAACCACCGAAGAACCGCAGGAGGAAGAAGCTGAAGAGCCGAGCGACATTGGCAAAAAAGTGGGCTTCATAGAACTGGGCAACATGCCGGTGCGCCCGGCGGTGCGCGAACGCAAGAAAAAGAAGGACAAAAAGGAGAAAAAGAAGCCCGTCGAAGCCCCGGAGCCCAAGCCGGAATCCCCAATCGTTGGCGGCCCGCGCAAACCAAAATACGTGGCTCCGGTTGATGGCCCGTTGATCGCCATCAAACCGCCGATTATTGTCCGCGATCTCGCGGAGCAAATGAATCGCAAGCCGTTCCAGTTGATCGCAGATCTAATGGCGCTCAATGTTTTTGCCAACATCAACCAGTCCATCGAAGAACCGGTTGCCCGCGAAATCTGCGCCAAACACGGCTTCCGATTCCGGCTCGAGCGCCGTGAGCGCGGCGCCGGCCTCGTCAAGACGTCGACCAAGAAAAAAGTCGTGCTCGACGCCGATGATGTGGATGAGAATCTGCAACCCCGTGCGCCGGTGGTCACCATCATGGGCCACGTCGACCACGGCAAAACCACGCTGCTCGACGTTATCCGAAAGTCGAACATCACCGCCGGGGAGGCCGGAGGCATCACCCAGCACATCGGCGCCTACACCATCGACGTCCCCCACCCCGAGCATCCGAAAAAACTGGAGCAGATCACCTTCCTCGATACGCCGGGCCACGCCGCGTTCAGCGCCATGCGCGCCCGCGGCGCCAACGTCACCGACATTGTCATTCTCGTCGTTGGCGCAGACGACGGCGTCATGCCACAGACCATGGAAGCCCTCAGCCATGCGCGGGCCGCTGAAGTTCCAATTATCGTCGCTGTCAACAAGATCGACCACCCGTCCGCCAACCCGACGATGGCCCGCACCCAGTTGCAGGAAAAAGGACTCGTCTGCGAGGAATGGGGCGGCGAGACAATTTTCGTCGATGTCTCCGCGTTGAAAAACACGAACGTCGACAAGCTGCTCGGCATGGTTCTGCTCCAAGCCGAGGTGCTCGAACTCAAGGCCAACCCCAACCGCAAGGCAGTCGGCAACGTCGTTGAGTCCGGCATGGAATCCGGCGGCCCAACCGCCACCTTGCTTGTCCGCAAAGGCACGCTAAAAGTCGGCGACGTCATGGTCTGCGGCAACCACTTCGGCAAAGTGCGCGCGCTGGTGGATCACGAGGGCAAACGCATCAAGCAAGCCGGCCCCTCCTCTGCCGTGAAGGCGCTTGGCCTGAACGGCGTGCCCAGTGCCGGTGTCGAGTTCAACATTCTCCCGAACGAGAAGGAGGCCCGCTCCGTCTGCGAGGAACGCGACGCGAAACAACGCGACGAAGCCTCGGCACGCAAACGCAAGATGACGCTCGCGACATTGTTCAGCCGTATGGAAGCCGACTCTGACAAGGTGCTCAAGCTTATCATCAAGGCCGACACGCAGGGCTCCGTCGAGGCGATTGTCGACTCCATCGGCAAGATCGACTCGGACAAGGTGAATGCCGAGGTGATCCACTCCGGTGTCGGCTCAATCTCCGAGTCCGACGCCACGCTGGCCAGTGCCTCCGACGCGATTATCCTCGGCTTCCACGCCAAGATCGACACCGGCGTCGGCGACGTGGCCAAGCGCGAGGGGGTGCAAATCAAGCTCTACGCCATCATTTACGAGTTGATCGACGAAGTGAAGGAGGCCATGGCCGGCCTGCTCGACCCGTTGATGAAAGACGTCGTTACCGGCCAGGCGGAGGTGCGCAGGATTTTTGAGCTCAGCAAGGGCGGCAACGTCGCCGGCTGCGCCGTCACCAGCGGCAAAATTGTGCGCGGCAAGATGCGTGTCACTCGCAATGGAGACCTAGTCTACGAGGGCATCTCCCATACGCTCAAGCGCTTCAAGGACGAAGTCAACGAGGTGCGCTCCGGCATGGAATGCGGCATCCGGCTCGACGGCTTCGATGACTTTAAGGAGGGCGACATCGTCGAATGCTACACGCAGGAAAAAGTCGCCCAATCACTGTAATCCAACCCCCGTTCGTCCCATGCCCAACCTGCGCCATATGCGCGTGCGAGAGCTGCTCAAGCGGGAACTCAACGAAATCTTTCGGCGTGAGTTCCCTGTCGAGCTTGGTCTTGTCAGCGTCAGCGAGGTCGGCGTCTCGAACGACCTCCACTCCGCCACCGTTTTTGTCTCCTCCATCGGCGATGAACCGGCACAGCGTAAGGCATTCCGTGCTGTTCGCAAGGCCGCTGGAAAAATCCAGTCCCAGCTTGGCCAAGCGGTGGAGCTGCGATACACACCAAGACTGAAATTCACCCTCGACGAAACCCGCAACCGGGGCGACCGGGTGCTCCATATTCTCGATGAGATCGAGAAGGAGGCACCCCCTGGCCAAGCTCATGACGAAGACCCGATTAAAAACGATTGACCGGATCCTCGAGATCATTGGCGAAAGTCACACCATCGCCGTCTGCAGCCACATGCGGCCGGACGGCGATTGCATCGGCTCGACGCTTGGCCTCGCGCTGGTGTTGCTCGAGCAAGGCAAAGAAATCACCTGCTGGAATCAGGATCCCGTCCCCTCCAAACTGCGGTTTCTCGATCCGGATCAACTCATCCAGACGCCGCGACCGATCAAGCGCCCGTTCGACTGCGTCATCTCCGTCGATGCTGCCAGCATCGAGCGCCTCGGCACCGCGCAGGAGCACATCGCCAACCGCAAAACCCTTGTCAACATCGACCACCACGCCAGCAACACCCGTTTCGGCGACGTGAACTGGATCGCCAGCAAGGAACCGTCCAGCGGCGAACTGGTCTATCAACTCATCAAGAAAGCCGGTTGGAAAATCACCCCACGAATCGCCGATTGCCTGTTCACCGCCCTCTCGACCGACACCGGCTCGTTCCAGTACCCCAGCACCCTGCCGGAGACCTACTACGCCGCCGGCGATCTCGTCAAAAAAGGCGCCGACCTCTCCACTGTTTGCGACGAGGTATACCAATCGTACCCCCTCTCCCGCGTCAAGTTGCTCAAACGCGTTTACAACAAATTCCGCCTCACACACGACAACCAGATCGCCTACTTTTGGCTAAAACAGGTGGACTTCTCCCGCACCGGCGCCACCGCCAGCGACACGGAGGGGCTGATCGACCACGTCCGCGCCATCGAGCCGGTCGTCGTCGCCTGTGTATTCGAGGAACTCGAGCCCGAACTCACCCGCATCAGTCTCCGGTCCAAGGACAAAAACGTGAATGTCAGCGACATCGCCGGGCTATTCGGTGGCGGCGGACATCAGGCTGCAGCCGGCGCACGCATCGCCGGCAAGCCGATAGGCGTGCAGCGCCGCGTCGTCGCCGCCATCCGCAGGGCGCTTGACGAGCGCCCGTCATGAGCATAAACGAATTCAACGCACCGGCCGGCGCACTCCTCATCGACAAGGCGGCCGGCCCGACCTCGCACGACATCGTCGACACCGTGCGGCAATGTTACCGCATCAAAAAGGTCGGCCACTGCGGCACGCTCGACCCTGCCGCCACCGGCCTGCTCATCCTCCTGCTCGGCAAGGCGACCAAGCTCTCCGAGAAAATGATGTCCGACGACAAAGTGTACGTCGGTTCGATTAAACTTGGCGAAACAACCAACACCTTCGACGCCGAGGGCGAGATCGACGAAACCAAGCCAGTGCCTGAACTCACCCTCGAGGCGTTGCAGGAAACAGCCAATACCTTCCTCGGTGACCAGATGCAGCTGCCGCCAATGGTCAGCGCCATCAAAATCGACGGCACGCCGCTGTACAAACTCGCGCGCAAAGGCATCGAGATCGAGCGCCGGAAGCGCTTCATCCATCTTTACAAGTTTATCATCAGCGAGTACGAGCCGCCGATCGCATGGTTCAAGGTCGCCTGCACCAAGGGCACCTACGTCCGCACGCTCGCGCACGACCTTGGCCAAGCGCTTGGCTGCGGCGCACATCTGGCCGGCCTACGCCGCACCGTCTCCGGAAAATTCAAGGTCAGCGCCGCCACCCGACTCGAAGAGCTCACCACCCTCTCTCCGGACGACCTGATCAAGCGCGTCGTGCCGACGCTCCAACTCTCCTCCACCGCCGAATCATGAAACTCATCCACCAATCCGGCGACCTCAGCAACGACGACCGCAATGTCAGCCTCGCCATCGGCATGTTCGACGGCGTACACATCGGTCATCGGCAAGTCCTGCGACAGGCAGGCGAAGACAGCAACCGTAACGAAGGCCACTCCGTCGCCGTGACGTTCGACCGGCACCCGGCCACAATCATCGCGCCCGACCGCACCCCAGCCCTGCTGCAAACCCTCTCCCAGCGACTCCGCGCCATCGAGGCGCTCGGCATCGACGCCACACTTCTCATCAAGTTTGACGAGAAGTTCAGCCGCAAACCCGGCACGAAATTCGTCCATGAGCTGGCTGCCGGTTTCGGCGCGATCCAAAGCATCTGTGTCGGCGCAAATTTCACCTTCGGCCACCGGCGCGATGGCAGCATCAAGTTGCTGCGCGCACTTGGCCAGGCACTTGGTTTTCACGTGCACGGACTGCAGGCCGTATCGCTCGGCAGCCAACCGGTCAGCAGCACGCGCATCCGCGCCGCCGTACGCGACGGCCATCTCAACGATGCCAGGCAAATGCTCGGACGCTCATTCGCCATAGAAGGCATCGTCATCAGGGGCGAGGGGCGAGGCCGCGAACTGGGTTTCCCCACCGCCAACCTCGACGCCACCGGCTTGGCCCTGCCGTCGAACGGTGTTTATGCTGCGCACGCCAGGCTTGCCCAAGCAACGCATCGAGCCGTGCTCAACATCGGCCTGTGCCCGACCCTAGCCAATCCCGAATCCGCGCTACAGGTCGAGGCCCACCTGCTCGACTTCAATGCTGACCTGTACGGCCAGACAATAGAAATCGAACCGATCGAGCGACTCCGCGATGAACAGCGGTTCGCCTCGACCGACGAATTAGCCGCCCAGATTTCAAGCGACATCGCTCGCGCCCGCACCTTGTTTTAATTTTGAAAAACCCCAATACTCCGCCGCCCATGAACGCAGGGATCACAGCAATCAATGAAGAAGTCGAACGCACCAGCGCCTTTGTGCAGCCGTTACTGGGGGAACTTGGCAAGGTCGTCATCGGGCAAAAAATGCTCGTTGAGCGCCTCATCATAAGCCTGTTGGCCAACGGCCATGTGCTGCTCGAGGGCGTGCCCGGCCTAGCCAAAACGCTCTCGATCAAGTCGCTCGCCAACTGCATGAACGCGCAGTTCGCGCGGCTGCAGTTCACGCCCGACATGCTCCCGGCCGACGTTGTCGGCACGCAGATTTACAACCCGCAATCCGGCGACTTCACCACGCGAAAAGGTCCGGTGTTTGCAAACCTCGTGTTGGCCGACGAGATCAACCGCGCGCCGGCCAAAGTGCAGAGCGCCCTCCTCGAGGCCATGCAGGAGCGCCAGGTCACCATCGGTGATAAAACCTACCCACTACCCGAGCCGTTCCTCGTGATGGCCACCCAAAACCCAATCGATCAGGAAGGCACCTACCCGCTGCCCGAAGCGCAAGTCGACCGGTTCATGCTCAAGGTGAAAATCGATCATCCGGATCGTGACGAGGAACGCCAGATTCTCGACCTCATGGGACGCACCAACGCAGCACCCGAGACGCAGCAAGTCGTCACCGTCGAGGACATTCTCAAGGCGCGCGAAGTCATCAACAACATTTACATCGACGACAAGGTCAAGGACTACATCGTCGACATGGTCTGCAGCACCCGCGAACCGGCCCGTTACAACATCGACGTCGCCGACTTTATCCAACTCGGCGCCTCGCCGCGCGCCACCATCGCGCTTACCCTCACGGCCAAGGCGCACGCCTTCCTACGCGGGCGCGGCTTCGTCACGCCACAGGACGTCAAGAGTGTCGCACAGGACGTCCTGCGTCACCGCGTGTCCGTCACCTTTGAGGCCGAGGCCGAGGAGAAAAACTCCGAGACCATCATCCGAAAAATTCTCGACGAACTCCCCGTGCCGTAAACGGAATCCCCGCTGCGGCGCAGTCCTTATGACTGGCTGGCTCAAGAATTACACTCCACAACGCTTCCTGATTTCCTTCGGGCTGGCGGCGATGATCGGGTTGGCAGCATCGTTCGCCTCGGTAGCATTCGTGGAGGGCATCTTTTGGATCAATGGCAACCTGTTTATATCACCAAAAAGCCGAGACAATGGTGAGTTTTCTCACCTGATTCCATGGTTCACTGTTTTGGCTCCTACTCTTGGTGGATTTATTGTCGGGGGACTTCTGCTTTTGATCCGCGGCAACCAACCCGAAGGAATAGCAGACATTATTTTTTGGTCACAGACCGGTAAAGGAAGAACCTCTGACCGTAAGGGTTTAATTACGGTTATAACTTATTTCACCTCTCTTAGTTTCGGCGCATCAGTCGGTATGTACGGTCCCCTTGTAAGCCTTGGATCTTTAGTCGGCAACTTTCTTTCGAAACTCACGGCAGATCATCGAAGATTGGGGATAATTGCAATAGGTTGTGGG
>PVBE012841533.1_pt1 | contig 12010 bp, 8 predicted proteins | sample 1631181 | NCBI WGS metagenome assembly PVBE01 (sample SAMN08397723, study PRJNA350692) | Marine metagenome, whole genome shotgun sequencing project. | isolation source: water | place: Pacific Ocean | collected 2012-04 | reverse complement strand
TGACCGCGGACGATCACGTTTCCATTCCTGGATCGTACTTGAGCGGTTTCCCCGACCGGCCGTTCCGGACGGCGACGATTTCCGCGAGGATACTCCGGGCGATCCCTTCCGGGGAACGGGATCCGATATCCAACCCGATCGGGGCGTGAATTTCCCCCACGCGGTTTTCGGGAAGGCCCCGTTCCAGGAGTTTACTCCGGAGAAGAACCCACTTCCGTCGACTGCTGACGAGCCCCACGTACTTCGCGGGGGTCCGGATCGCCGCTTCCAAGGCGATGTCGTCGTAGCGATGTCCGCGCGTGGCGACGACGATGGAGGTATCCGCGTCCACCGGATCGTCATCGAAGGCCGATTCGAATTCGCGGACGAGGATGTCGTCCGCTTCGAGGAAACGGTCCCGGTTGGCGAAGAGCGGTCGGTCGTCGATGACGGAGAAGCGGAACCCGAGCGGTCCGGCGAACGATTCCGTCGCCTTCGCGATGTGGCCTCCTCCCATGAAGAGAACGGAGGGGAGGGGGCGATGGAACTCGATGAAGGTGCCGGAGTCGGCATCCAGATGGGGATTCGATTCCGGCGTTCGTCGGAGAGCTTCCCGATCCAGGGGGCGAACCGATTTCTTTCCGATATTCCCGGGGGAGATTCCGGTCGCGACAGAAACGGGAGCGCCTCCTTCGATCGCGGCGAGTACGGCGCGGGCGATGGGAAAGAACTCGTCCGGCCGGTCGACCGGTTCGAGGAGGAATTCCATCGTGCCTCCGCAGATCATCCCGTGGGGGGACTCGACCGGCTCGTTCAGATGGTATTGTTTCCGCGTGGCGGGGTTTCCCCGCTTCAACATCTCCGTGGCCGCAGACCAGACGTCCCCTTCGACACAACCTCCCCCGAGGGATCCGACGATGTCGCCGTTGCGGCATACGATCATCCGGCTTCCCGCTTTTCGCGGGGTCGATCCGCGGGTACGGATGACGGTCGCGAGGACGAAGGACTCTCCCCTTTCGAGGAGTCGTACCGCTTTTACCCAAAGGTTTCGCATGGAGAGGGATCCTTATGATAATGGGGCGGAGCGTACGTATGCCAGAAAAGGGGGGTTTGGAATCCGGGCGCGAGTTCGAGCGCCGCGGCGGCCACCTTGGCGGTATAGCTGGTGTCCAAAACGATTCCCTGGCCGGCGAAAACCTTCTGGGCCTTCCTTCCGGCGGGGGTCGGTTTCGCGTATCCCCCCCAGAATTTTCGAACGATTTGAACATCGACGGACGGGGCGGGGGAGAGGCCCAGGATTCCCGCACAGCGGTCCGCCAGTCGTTTCATCCTCGAAAGGCGGGCGATGAGAGGGATGGTGATTCGTACCGCGAAAAGTCGCGGGCGGAGGCCGGCGAGGGCGAGTCCCAGGGAGAGTCCCGCCGCCGTGCCGCAGGTTCCAAGCGCGATGAAGACCGCGTCCGGCTCGGGACATTCTCCCCGACGCACCTGTTCTCCCAGTTCCAGTCCCGCGTTGACGTAGCCCAGGGTCGATACCGGGTTGCTTCCTCCCATGGGAAGAAGCCTGCCCGGTTGGGCCAGGATCCGAGGGGCTTCCGCAAGCATTCCCAGGGCGAAATGGAACGTGTCTGCGAATCGACGGGTGGGGCGCAGTCGCCGGGCATTCCCCGCTGCGAAGGAGTTGTAGTGTTGCGGAAAGGTGAAGATTTTCACCTCCTCCGCGCATTCCTGCAGGGTCAAGAGCCAGTTGGAGCCTCTCGGACCGCAGGCACAGGATCCGGCACGGAGGGTGGGGAGAAGGAATTCCAGTTTGCGGATCTTTGCGCCTCCCCCCCCGCGGTGGGTCCGGTCGTCCCGTTTCACCCAGAGACCGATGTCCGGACAGTGTTCCACCGGGGTGGGAAGGGACGCCAGGGGGCGGAAGGGGATCTTCGCGCGGAGGCCGGGGAATCGTTCGAAAAGAGGACGTCTTTCAGTCAAGAAGCCACTTGCCCGGGTTGAGAATATGGTGCGGGTCCATCATCTCCTTTACCCGCCGGAGGATCGCAAGGAAGCCGGGATCGATCCTCTCCTGGATTCGGCGGGCGGCCCAAGGCGGTGTCTTGTACGGCACGAACCCGAGGGGAACGACCGCGTCGCAAAGATCCTCGTTCAATTTCCGGACCGCGGCGACTTCCTCCGGGTTCTTCTTGTCGAAAGTTGCGATCATCCGGAGGACGCCGCAGTGCGCGGTTCTCATCGGCCTCATGACGACGGCGGGGGGGAACCCGGACTTTTCCATCACGGCGCGGGAAGCCTCGTACCCCTCGATCCACCGGGAGGTGGGACCGTACGTTCCGACCCAGGTGAGGCCGCCGCCCGGATGGTCGACCATGAAAGTGAGTCTCGCGGGAAGATCCGCGAAGGTGGAGAATTCGGGCAGAAGGGTGGTCAGATCCCCGATGTCCAGCTTGTCCTCGTGGGAGGGATACTCTTTCAGGATTCGTTGAACGATCCGGTCCTTGCTTTCAAGGCCGTCCTCCCAGTTGGAGGAGAAGTCGACGTGGACGAAGAGTTCCGGTTCTTCCGGATCGCGATGGACCGGACGGCCGGTTCCGAAGAGTTGTTTCGCCATCGGCCAGGAGATGCCGCCGATGTCGTCCATCAGTTCTTCCCGCGCCAGGCGGCGCATGAAGCGGATCCCTTCCCGGGGATCCATGAAGGGGATGAAATATCGGCGGCGGTGGGCGGGGTTCGGCCAGAGTTGGACGGAGAGTTTCGTAACGATACCGGTCGATCCATGCATGTTCAGAAACAGCCCGGTGAGGTCGGGCATCGGAATATTGGTGCACCATGGGCCTCCCACCGCGCCGATTCCCGTTCGGAGAATCTCTCCCGTGGAGAGAATCGCCTCCAGACCGTTGATCCATTCCCCCATCGAGCCGTTTCGGAGGGAGAGCGTCGTGAGTCCATCCAACAGGCAGTTGCAGAGCACACTCGTGTCCGGTGGGGCGAGGCTGTATCCGAAACGGAGGGTGGGGTGCTCCCGGTCCAGCTTTTCCCGGACATCTCCCCAAGTGACTCCCGGTTCGATCACCATGTACATGTCCTCTTCGTTGACCTCGAGGATGCGATTCATCCGGGTCATTTCGAGGACGATTCCCCCCTTCTCGGGGATCGCCAGTCCGCCGACGTTGCTGTGGGAGACGACCGGGACGACGGGAACCTTGTTTTCCGCGGCGAAGGCGAGGACCTTCCGGATCTCTTCCGGCGATTCGGCATGAACAACGGCGTCGGGAAGGTGGGGGGGTGCTTCCGTGTAATCCCCGGAATATTCTTCCAAGGATTCGGGGGATACGGAGACCTTCTCCGCTCCCATCAATTCGATCAGCTTCTGCATTGGACGACCTTAAGAAAAGCGAGAGCTTTGAAGAGGTTTCCCCGGACGCGGACCTTTCCGGTCAACCAGGCGAGAACCGCGCCTCCATGGACACCGACCTTCAGGAGAATCCCGAGCGATCCCCGAACGGTGCAGTCGGCCGGTCCTTCTCCCGACTCGACGAGCGTTTTCGTACCGAACACCACCCGGGCGACCATTCCTCCGGCGATGATCTTGACGGTGCCCTTCGGTGGGGTTGCCGTGGAGTGGGAGATTACGCCGTGGAGAAACAACGCCGCCAGGTTGGCTCGATCCGGATCTGGGAGTATCGCATTCATACGTGGGAATCCCCCTCCCGTCGCAAGTACTGTGCCGAGAATTGGAATGGAGTCTCAGATTCGTTTCCCACGGATTGCTTCAGGATCCCCATTCTAGGGCCGAATTTTTTCCCTGGGAAAAATCGAGGTCGGATGACCCCATCTTCGGTGCGGGAAATAGCCCAGTTCCGGGAAATATTTCTCCCGGGGTTTTCGAGATGGTCGAAAAGGTGCCGGTTTTTCTGGCACGTGGGTTGCTCGTTCCAAGCTTAAGTGACGCGTCTATTTCGACAATGGCTCCGGAATGTACAGAAAGTAAGCATTCGGACCAAATTGCTCTGGCCCCTGCTGGCCCTGTCAGTTGGGTCGGTCGGCACGGTGGGCATCTTGAGCATGGTCGTGGCTCGCGAAGCGATTTCCGTTATGGCCTTCGACCAGTTCGAGACGAGGTTGGCCCACAAGGCCCGGACCTTGGAGACATTCTTTCTCCAAGTGGAGCAGGATGTGGAATTTATTCGGGAACAGCCCTCCCTACGTTCGTATCCGGAGAACCTGGACAAAATCAGGAGTGATTTCCTCCTGTTCAGTCAGGGGCGCAGGGCCTACTACCAGTTGCGGTTCCTCGACATGAAAGGGCAGGAGGTTATCCGGATAAATCTTCGGAACGGAACACCCGAACTCGTTTCGGAAAACAGGCTTCAGGCCAAGGGGGACCGGTACTATTTCAGGGATGCCATCTCTCTTCCTCCCGGAAAGATATATGTTTCCCCGGTCGACCAGAATATGGAACATGGGCTCGCAGAAAATCCTGCGCAAATCGTCGTCCGGTTTGCCTCCCCTGTCTTCGATTCATCGGGGAACAGACTCGGGATCATCGTCATCAATCTTTTCGCCAACCATCTGCTCGCCATGATTTCCGATTCCCCGGAGGAGGGAACGGTCGCGCTGTTGTCGGCAGACGGGGAACGCCTCTTTCCCTTCGAGGATGGGGGTCACCCCTCCGGGGGGAAGGGCGGAGTAATGACGACGCGGCCCCGGCGGACGGATAACGGGGAGATTATCGGCCACGCGTCCGTAATGGTTGGTCCATCCGGGGAAGAGCGAAAGGTCTATCTCCAGATGGCGGTCCGGGAGAGGATGGTCGCGGCGGCAACGGGGCCGGTCACCAAGTTGATCCTGGTCATCCTCGCCGTGGTGGCGGTCGGGTCCGCGGCCTTCGGCGTATTCGTTTCCCGGTATCTGACGGGACCGATCCTCGCCTTGAGGACCGGCACGGAAATTATTTCCAGGGGAGATTTCAAGCACCGCGTTACCGCGGAGACCGGTGACGAACTTGAGGACCTGGCCCTTCATTTCAATTCAATGGCGGAGAAACTGGGGGATTCGCAAAGGAAACTTTCCGATTGGAACGAGAGTCTTCAGGACGCCGTCACAAAGAAATCCGAGGAACTCCGCGTTTCCGAGCAGAAGGAGCGGTTCGAACGGCGGAAGATCGAGGGGATCGTGAGCGCCATCGGGGCCGATCTCATCCTGATCGAGGAGGACGGGAACGTTTCCTGGGCGAACCGGAAGATGATTGAAAGGGCTGGTGGTGATCGAGCCCTCCTTGGGAAGCCGTGCCACGAAGTGCTCTGGAGTTGCAAAGATCGATGCAATGATTGCCTTGCGACGGCTGTGATGGATGACGGGATTCCCCGCCGGAAGGTCATGAGTCATTCCGGTGATGACGGGCACGAACTGTTCCACCAGGTGGTTGCTGCGCCGGTGGAGGGGGAAGACGGGAAGATTTCGCGGGTGCTCGAACTGTCGATCGACATCACCGATTCCGTATTGAAGGACCGGGAGGCGCGGGACCGCATGGCGCGCGCGGACAAGCTTGCGATGCTCGGTCAGTTCTCCGCCGGGATCATCCATGAAGTGGCCAACCCGCTTGCGTCCATGAAGACAACCCTGCAGGTGATGACATCGCAACATGAATTCGAACCCGCCCAGGTGGGACAAGTCGACCGCGTTCTTGGTGAGATCGACCGGTTGACGGCGTTTCTCCGGAGTTTCTCCTCCTACGCGAAACAGGCTCCCCCCGATTTGTGTGATTGCGATGTGCACTCCCTGCTCGAACAGGTTGTCCGCCTGATCAGGAGAGATGCGTTGAAGAAGGAGGTCCGGGTCGTGATGAAGTCCGACTCCTTCCCCGGGATCATTTATGCTGACAAGGGGCGTTTCCAGCAGGTGATCCTGAACCTTGTCCTTAACTCCGTGGAAGCGATGCCTAAGGGCGGGACGGTTGTGATCCGCTCCGGACGAAAGGAGAATTCCGCGTGGATCGAGATTGCCGATGAGGGGGTCGGGATTTCCCCGGAGAATTACCGGCGGATCTTCGATCCCTTTTTCACCACGAAACCATCCGGAACGGGGCTGGGTCTCTCCATCGCCCACGACATCATTCGCCGGATGAACGGAGAGTTGACCGTTCGGCCGAATTCCGGGAGGGGAACGATATTCCGGATCGAAGTTCCGGGGGGGGAGGAGGAAGTATGAGTCATGCCCTGCTGATCGTTGAAGACGAGATGACGATGAGGGAGTCCCTTCTCGTTCATTTCCGGGCGAAGGGGTTTTCTGTTTTCGGGGCCCCTGGTGTCGAAAAGGCCCGGGAGATTTTTGCCCGGGAGAGGCTCGACCTGGTTCTGATGGATATTCATCTTTCCGACGGTTCCGGCCTGGAACTGCTTCGTGAATTCCGGTCCGCGGATGACCAGCTTTTCGTCGTCATGATCACGGCGTACCCCGATGTGGGGACGGCGGTAGAGGCGATGCGCGAAGGTGCGTACGATTACCTGACGAAGCCGTTCGAGTTGTCCGAACTGGACCTGATGGTGGAGAGGACGCTCGAGACGAAGAAACTCCGGAAGGATGTTCAGCGGTTGTCGCGAGCAACTCCTTCTATCGGCGAAGGAATTATTGCGGAGTCTCCTGGGATAAAAAAGGCTCTAGAATTGGCTGCTCAGGTATCCATGAGTCCGAACACACACGTGTTGGTCCGGGGAGAGACGGGAACCGGGAAGGAAGTCGTCGCGGAGGCGATTCACCGGAAGGGTCCGTTGGTCAAAGTGAACTGCTCCGCGCTTCCAGCTGCTCTGATAGAGAGTGAACTCTTCGGGCACGAGAAGGGGGCATTCACCGATGCGCGCGAACCCCGCATGGGACTGTTCGAACTGGCCGAAGGGGGAACCCTTTTCCTGGATGAAATCTCGGAGATGAAACCGGAACTCCAGTCGAAGCTTCTCAGGGTGGTGGAAGGTCAGCCTTTCCGCCGGATTGGTGGGAAGCGCGATATCAATGTGGACCTGCGTGTCGTTGCGGCGACACACAGGGATCTGGAGAAGGAGGTTTCCCGCGGGACGTTCCGGGAGGACTTGTATTACCGTTTGAAGGTTTTCGTGGTGGAAGTCCCCCCCCTCCGGGACCGAATGGAAGACATCATACCCCTGGCACGTCTTTTTGCCGAGCGACATGGCCGCGGGATGTACGAGAATCCGCCCGTCCTTTCGGAGGAAGCTGAACAGGCCCTGGTTCGGTATCAATGGCCCGGAAACGTCCGGGAACTTCGTAATATGATGGAACGTGCTGTCATCCTTTGTGGAGGGGAGACGATCGGGATCGTACATCTACCTACGGAGGTCCAGGTCGAAACCCGGCTCCGGTCTCTGAAGAGAACGAACTTCTACGGAGATTCGATTACGCTTGCGCAGGTTGAGAAACTTCACATTCAGATTACGCTGGAAGAGAGTGATAAGAATAAGTCCGAGGCGGCTCGGAGGCTTGGCATCAGCCGGAAAACGCTTCGCGAGAAGATGAAATTATGGGGAGAAGCCGATCCGGAGTCCTGCTGCAAATCCTGATCAGGGGAGCGCCGTGGTTCCGAATCGGCTCCTGAAATGCTAGACGATTGTTCTGGGTTTAAATGACATCTTTCCCATGTCTGTCTTCCAGCGGGATTCCCCGGTCTTCCTGATCCGTCCCTTCCCGAGCTTGAACCGGTAACGGTTCGTGATCGGGTCGGGTACCCGGTGGACCAGGCTGTTGGCGGCCGATTTTGTCCAGAGGAAATTGGTGAAAAGAACCCCTTTCTTCACCGCGTCAGTTACGATAGCGACTCCGGTGCATCGTCCCTTTCCGATCCGGATATGGCCGGCCTTTTCCAGTTCTGAATAGCTGAGATCTTTCGGCTCTTCACCGACGAAACCTCCCGTCTGGATGAGAACGTCGTTGTTGACGATCTCAACCTCGTCGCCAGACTCGATTCCGCGTGCTTGGGCATCTTCGGGATAGATCTCCACAAAGTTCTCGGGCCAACGTTGTACGATATAAGGTCGTCGGCCGTCGTCGAAGAATGACTGCCAGATCTCGTTGATCCGACCGTTGGTCACCCAAAGTTCGTCACCCTTGGGGTTGATTCTATCGTAGAAGTCGCTGAAAAGGTCCCACGGGGTCTTGTGGAGGATTGCCTTTCCGCTCTGCGTGTTGAAATTGGAGAGCCACTTCTGGTGTACGGTCGGACCCTGGGGCGTTCCGAAGTCTGTTGTCGTGTCGTGGAGTCTCTTTGTTCCCTCGAGTTTCCCGTCGACCAGTCGGATGGGGCACTGGATCCCGGTGGTCCCCATTTCCCGGAGCATGTCATGGGCCCGGACACCTTCCTTCTTTGCCTTGTACACGAGGCAGTTGTAGTCGAGGAGTCCTCCCCGTGAGAATCGTGCGCCTTCCTCGAAGACGTCGTTGGAGGTCTTCCAGTTGTAGCCTTCGAATCCCATCTTTTTCGCGAATTGTGCGATGATCCACCAATCCGGCTTCGCATCGCCAGGCGCGTCGCAGAATTTCGAGTAGAGACGAAGACGGCGCTCCCCGTTCGCGCGGGTGAAGTCATGTTCCCCCCATCCTGAGGCCGGGAGAACGATGTCGGCCAGTTCGCTGCCGATCGGTTTTCGGAGGTAGATGTCCTGGTGAACCATGACCATGCCACCGTTGTCGGCACGCTTCTTGAGGTCTTCCGCGGCGGTTTCTTCACTGCGAATCTGGTAGGGATTCTCCGATGTGAGTTCCCGCATCTTTTTTTCGAGTTCCTCAGATGCGGCCATGGCTTGGATCCAGGTGGTTCCGATGACCCAAGCGTATCTCAGGTTGCCCGCTTCCACCCAACGGTCAAGGTCGATCTCTTTTTTCCGGCGGCTTCCGAATTTCTCTGGGGACTTGATCCGGGGATATTCGGCCGCTTTCGAGGCCCAGCCTCTCTGGTGACCACCAAGCCGGGAGATAACGCGACCGGGCCGGTTTCCCGCGCCGCAGATAAGGGCCAGTGCCGCGTATGAAGCGGTATTCAGATAGTTGTTGCTCCAGTAGCTACCCTTTTCGAATGCGAAGGAGGCCTTGGGCCGTTCTCCCCCACCACCGGTGAGAAGTTCCGCCGCTTCCTGGAGTTTCTCCGCGGGGACGCCGGAGATCTTAGCTGCAGTGGCGAGTTCGGCATTCTTGTTTTCAAGTATGAATTTCTTGTACCCGGCGAAGTCGGTACCGAGTTTTCCCCAGGTGGTTCTCCACTGCCAGGGCGTGTTCCGGGTGCCGCGTCCGAAGCCCGAGTAGATGTCCCACTTCGACCCGATGTACTTCTCGATGAATTCCTTGTCTTCCCACCCGTTTTCCAGGATGACCCTGGCGATGGCCATGTGGACAATCGTATCGGTTCCAGGCGTGACCTGCAGAAAAAGACCGTCGTTCTTCTCGGCCCAGGCCGGGCCCGTCGTTTTCCTGGGAAGGGCGAAAATCATCGGCTTGGGTGTGCCCTTCATCCACCATTCCGTGAAGAGGACCGTTTTCGTTTCGTACGGATCCGTTCCCGAGCAGAAGATGACGTCCGCCTCTGCCCAGTCTTCATAGGAAGCGCTGAAGGTCTTGATGCCTGCGTCTTCGATCCCCGCAGTGTCAGCGCCAGGACCGGGCTTGTCATGCGGAGAGTAGCAGGGCGTGTTCATGGAGAGGAACGCGATCTTCGAGATGGCATACGTGTTCTCGAAGTACTGGTAGGAGAAGGTTTTCATTCCCCACGCCATCTCGCTGTACTTTGTCATGACATGCTTGGATACGTCCGCCATGACGGAGAATGCCCGGTCCCATGAAACGGGACGGAGTTTGCCGTTGATGCGCATGAGTGGAGTCTTGAGCCGGTCCTTGGTCGGCCCGTAGGGATTGTAGACCTTTTTCGCGATGCACCCGCCGCGAATCGAGTGGTTCCCACCCCGGTTGACCACGTCCGCCTCATGGTCCGGCTTGACGATGACGTGGTGGGGTTTGCCGTCGACCATGCAGATGGAGTGCTGGTTCTGGCTGACGGAGAAGCCCGAGAGGGGCTGGACAGGGAAGTCGATTCCGAAGGCATTGTTCCGGGCTTTTGGCCCGCCCATTTTTCCCTTCGGCCAGACATACGCGCGGTACCCGCATGCCACGATGCAGTAATCGCACGCAGTGGTAAAGACCTTCGCGTCCGGCGGGGGAAGAGGAATCGAGTCGGCGTCTTTGTATTCGTTCATTCTTGGCTCCCGATCAGACGTTGGAACTGCGTCCGTAAACCAGGCCCGAAATGCCCACGGCATGGATCTTGTCGCCGGTTGTTTCCAGGATCACCTGGGGAAGGCTGGCCGTTGCGTGTCCGGCGACGACCATCCCGTGCCGCGTCAGGTCGAATGTCGTCAAGTGAATTGGGCAGGGTCCCGCGACCTTGTGCCCCTTCTGGTAAACGGCGTTCAACAACCCACCCATGTGGGTGCAAAAGGAGTTGAAGGCGACGATATCCTGCCCAGGCCCGAGCCCTCCCGCGGCGGGTTCGCCCAGCCTCACCAGGAAGGAGGTGGATCGTGAATCCTCGAAGGGATACTTGAACTCCACCGGGACGTCCTTCTCCAGTTCCGAAATTCTCGCGATAAATTTCTTCTCATAGCGGGCGCTTTTCAAGAATGCACTCGCCCCGCATCCCATCATGGGCGAGAGAGCCGCGGTTGTAATCACGGATCCACCCGCAAGCAGGAAGTCGCGTCTTGAAACGCAGGGGGTTTTCACGTTCGCATTCTCCACAAGGAATCTACAGACGGTTTCTATTGGGCAAAACATGTGCCAAGGGGGAATAGGATTCTATTGGCTCCGAAGAGACTTCGCGCCGATATCCTTTGATGCCCTTCGAACCAGAGGTTCGGTGAGATTCGTGATTTAAGCTTTATAGTCTTGTGAATCAGCATGTTGCGATATCCGGTACAAATTGTTCCGCCCCCCTGCACGGGGCGATGCTATCGCGGTCGAAGTCTCCTCCGGTTACCCCTTCCGGGTCGCCTTGTAGAGCAGGAATAACTCGAAGAGGAGTCCCAGGAGAATGGCGATCGCCGAGTAGAGCCAGGTGCTTCCCGGAGTGGGAACGTCGAGTCTTATCGTATACCAGGACGAGACCGAGTGCTGGTACCCGCTCTCCCCGTTTCCCCCGTCCCATGCCATTACGACGAAGGGCATGGGCTCTCCAGGGACGAACGAGACGTCCTTCTTGTCTCCCTGGAGCGGGCGGCGCATGATCACCGTCCAGGCTCCGTCTTCGAAGGTGCCGGAGCCTGTCGTCTGCTGATCTCCCTTCTCCTGGTCTTTCGGTTTCTTCTTGAATCCGGTCGCGTTGTATTCCCGGACAGGATTCGTCTCACGGTCACTCTCGTACTTCAAGATGTGAACCGGGTTTCCCTGGTTCCCGTAGAGGAAGTAGGGTTTTGCGGGGCCCTCCTGTTTCTTGACGGGGAATTCCAGGGCGAGGGCGTCCCGGAACGTTGATTCCAATATTTTCCGCTTCGCGTTGGAGGTGACGTTGATGAAGAGTTCTGGGTAAGTGTCCTTCTTCATCCGGTCCCGTTTCCGAATCCGCGAAGCCTTCGTCGCGTTCCGGTAGTAGTCGGGGATGGTATCTTCCTGGCTCCACGCCTCCCTCGGTTGTTCGGCGAAGAGGCGGAGGAGGCGGGGTATCGCCTCCCTGGCTTCCCCCTTTGCGAAGATCGATACGAGTTCCTCCCGGAAAGCGGGAAGGGACTCCTTGGCGGGGGGCGTCCAATCCCCGACGAGCGCCTTCAGTTGTTCCACCCAATCGGGGCCGTTTCCGTCGACGATCTCTTTGATTTTTCCGGCGGTCTCTGCGCCGATTTCCGGGGGCGTTGCGACGAACTGCATCCGGTCGGGCGTGCGGTCGTCGTAGGTGATCCGGAAGGCGATCTCCTTGTCGTTGTAGAGCGCCTTGACCCGGACGAAGTCCACCGTCGGGATCTGCCATCGGGGTCTGAAGGTG
>PVBE011476769.1_pt1 | contig 12010 bp, 19 predicted proteins | sample 1631181 | NCBI WGS metagenome assembly PVBE01 (sample SAMN08397723, study PRJNA350692) | Marine metagenome, whole genome shotgun sequencing project. | isolation source: water | place: Pacific Ocean | collected 2012-04 | reverse complement strand
CTCGTGGTTGCTCTGTCCACGCTTTATATTACGCTCTATTAAGTCTAATACTAGCTCCCTAGGGGGTTTAATATTGCCACTAGTCATACCAAAGCTATGACTAATAGAGCCTGTAGCTTCTTCTATCTTCCTTAATAGAAAATCAATACCATTAGAAACCGTATGTTTAACTCCATACTTATCACACAGAAATTCCACGAATCTCCTCTGCGCTTTCTTACTTTTAATTGGAGCTAAAACTCCTCCATTATCTTCCATAGCCATAGCGTAAAGAGCAGCTATATCATTAGACATAATAGCGTCTACAGTAAACTGAGTACACCATACACCTGTGGGTTCATCTTCTATTTTTGAAATATAGGCAGTATTAACTATACGCCTCATACTTGAGATACTATTCTTAATACATATATCATCTAACGTATTCAAGTAATATTTCTTTTTAAGAAACTTCAAATACTCTTGTATAGCTTGTCGCTTTATTGTTGCCGGTAAGTCCACTGGCGAATGAAAGTCTATATTCATTTGAAAGCCCTTTCCCCCTGTAAGATATATCCTCGGGGTAATCTTTAGTGGATTGCAAAATCGGCGTATAAATTTCCTCACATCTTTTAAACATTTGTCTACATCCTTGTTGTGGTCGAAATCGAACCATATAGTATTAATCAAAGCTGACTCATAGTTGGTCTTACCTTCTACTATCTCAGCTTCATCATCAAATACATACACACTAGCGTAACAATTCTTTTTACCATTATACTTTTTAATATTTGCTTCCAGTTCTTCAACTGTGTAGCATCTATCTATTCTGGCTGGGATTCCGAACTCTCTGTAATACATTCCTTTATTATCTCCACTTTTTGGCACCAATCTCGCGGGATAGCGAGTATGTCTACACCATCTGTATCAGACCAATGCTGAACCAGTATTAAAGCCTTTGGGTCATCAATGATAAGCTCCCCTATACTTTCACACTTAGCCAAATGAGACGTAGGGTCTTTCCCATCTATAGTATCCATCTTTACTTGTTGTGCTGCGTCATTCCATTCTACCCTTACCAGAGGGCCTACTGTTCCAAACGTTCCTGTTCTGTTATCCATTTTTTCCACTCCTCGAACATTGCTGCGACTATTTCATTATCTCCCCATCCTGTGAAATACTTTGCATTGGGGGGTGTGTCGCTAACATAAATTGGCTCTTTCGGTCTATCAAACAAAAGCCTATCATAAGGGATTTGATTTATTAATAGCCAATCTTCAGTCATCATTTTCATTTCCAAAGTACTTTCTCTCTCACACCATATAGTTATATGATGGCCTTCTTTCACAAGCCACTGCATAAATTCAGTAACGTTAATGAGAGGTCTACAATGCTTCATAAGTATAGGGTCTTCTTCATTACATATAACCCCATCTAAATTAAAGATTAGATTCATTTATGCCTCTCCTCCCATACCTTAGCCATAGCTAGCCACCGTTTTTCAACTTGCGGCCAATCATATTCTTTCTTTGCTTTATTACGCGCTGCTTTTCCTGCCTTCAATCTCTTATCGGGACTATGATAATAATAATCTAAAGCGTCAGCTATAGCCACAGAAGAACATATAGCTCGTTGAGGGGCCGCTCTCTTAGGAGTGTCCCACCACATATCTTTATAAGGTAATAGTATACCTGCTTCACATATGTCTTCCTCAAGTAAATGGTTTCTTCCATTAATTTTCTCATCCGTGCCGGGTTTCCCTCCTAAAGGATATAATGGAAATACTGCGTCTTCTGGATTATCTTCTTTTATAATTTCCCATGCTGTAGTATAGTTAGTAACAGCTACAGGCACTCCGCAAGCCATCGCTTCTATTGTGGGTATACCAAAACCTTCCCCCGCAGTAGGTAATACAAACACATCCATACAGTTGTATATATTTACCATACCTTCATCATCAGGAGCTTCACCTGCATCTAATACTCCCATTAGAGGAGGTAATAGGTAGTCCTTTAGGCCATATTCTTCAGCAAAATGTGGGAATTTCCAACCCATAGCATCATTCCAATCCATGTGTAACATAAGTTTAGCTTGGTCAGGTTTCAAATCATTTCTATCTACAAACTCTTTAAACCCCTTTATAAGTTGTGGTATGTTCTTACGATGTTGGTTTCTCGCTACACACCCTACTACAAAGGCCCCTTCTGCTATATCAGAAAGCTTCTTATCACCATACATAGGTTCCATCTTAGGTTTAAAGAAATTACAATCTACACCATGAGGTATATACCATGACTCTTCACATCCATTAAATTCTTCTTCCATACATAGCTGTCCATATCTAGACATACAAATCTTATAATCTATCTGGTCTAGGAGTTCTTGCCAACTAGGTATGCAGGGTTGACCGTCAAAAGGTATGGTAGCGGCCCATTTCCAAGGAGGTCCTTTAGATAGTTCCTTGAACATGTTAGTAACCAGTGAAGTTCTCTCCTTTCTGGTTAATAGTTTACCCTTGTCGTTATAGAGAGGGATAGTAGCTTGTTTAGGTTGTTTATATTGTGCTACATGCATAAACATCTGGAAATCTAAATGAGTCCATATAACATCGGGCTTAAAATTTTTCAACCACAGAGGGAAAGATTTTTCTCCGAATCGTTCCTGACCGGGATGCATGATAGGTAAATTTTCCCACTCTACAGTTTTCTCAGTTTGACCTAAAGGCCACTCAGTTACATATTTAGTATGGTTAGGATTTTGACATCCACCATAACCTACATGATGACCATTTTCTATTAGTATAGCGGAAACGTTTCTAGTATTAGTACCAAACCCAGTAGGAGCCCACGGGCTATCAGATATAGGCATGATTCTCAGCTTACCTTTTTTAGGGGTGTCCCATTTTAAAGGTTTACCATCATCTCCACGTTGCTCTGGTTGAGCACCGGTATAATTAGCGATTGTTTTCATACAATCCCCTCACTGTTTGATAGCGATAATATCTTTTTTATTAACAATAACCGTTCCCTTATCGCCCGTGAGGTATACAAAATTCTCGTCGTCATTCGTTATCATTCCCCTTCCAACTTTTGTTCTTTCTTCTTCTCGCCAAACCACTTTGACTTCTGCTTCTTTAAGAAACGAAGAAAGCTTTTTACCATCATTTTCATCCATTTTCTCATTCTCCTGAGTAGGCCACAGATGCCGTACTTACCGACGTAGACATCGAGCCTACTTAATCTATGGGTGATATACCTATATAAAGATTGTCCCATTAAATCCACTCCATTAAACTCTGTTGTTTCTTATCTAACAAGGTTAAAGGGGGAGATTTTTTAATCCACTCCTGTAGAGTAAACTTCTGAAGGAGGGTGCTTATAGTATCCCAATAATAAGTTATATCAATCTCGTCTACATTCTTTACCATAGATTCTAATTTGTAACCTTCTCTGGTTTTAACATAGTAAAAGGTAGTTCCTTCACTAGGAGTCATACCTATACCCTCTCCCATCTCTATTAACTTAAGTATTAAATCGGTCTCTGACTTATAAGCGTCCTTTGCTCTTCCCATAGATTTGCGCATAACGAAGTCATTGATTTCATATTCTTCTAAGTCATATAGTTTATCTATAAATATTTGAGAAATAGTATTATTAATCCTAGCTTCTATCAGTCTCTCTAGAACTTTCAGGTAGAATTTTGAACGTGTCGTAGCTTTAAAAGTGCTACCATGTTTAGTTAAACTACCATCCTCATTTCTCAGAACGTAGTTGCCTATCTGTAACCACACTCCTTCTTTATAGTAGTCCTTATCCATTGTTATATGTTCGGGTTCACAGCTAGAGAACGTGTGCTTCAGCAGTATTCTCAGTCTATTGACCAACCACGTAGCATCAACATCAACATTGCAATTAATACCATCCGTATGTACATATACGACAGCGTCCTCGCCATATCTCCCTCTGATGATTGATACAGCGGAGAGAAGTAGCCAGCGCGCCACTGACGTAATAGTGATACTAACACCCATATCACCGTAACTAATATAAGGATTTGCGTTGGCTCCATAAAAAGTATTCACCATTATTTTAAGAGCATTGGACTTGCTCTTATCTTCTTTCGTAGTGCCAAGTTTATAAGGCTTTCGCATTTCTTTAAATTCTGCACACATATTATATAGACAACTCTTCTTTGAATTGTCTACCTTAACCATTATTCTCTTACCCACGTTGTTGTCTGGTATATAAAGTATACCATCTTTCTCTTCTATATTCTCATCATAGTCATCGTATCCTACTATTTGTGTAGTGTCAGGACCAAGATTAAGCATCATAGATATAGAAGGATAGAAAGAACCAAAGTCAATCTTTATATTTCTTTTATGGAAGCCCGGTTGATATAGCTCTATGTGGGCAGCTTGATAGTTACCCTTATCAGCTTTATATATCTCTGGATGTCGCTCTTTGTTATTGTCTAGCGTTACTATGCCTTGCTTAAACAAAGACCTCCCTTGTAGTATTTTAGTAATGTAGCTAGCTGGAGCATTGACATATGTTGCCAAAGGTACACACAGAGTCTCTGCGATATATTGTATCTGAGGGAAGTAGTGGTTATATAGATACATAGTACAATCAACGTCAGACAATACATAGTCATTTATCTCATCCATACTATAGTCTAGAAGGTCGTTGTTTGCGAAATCAAGCTCTAATGGCTCTAAACCAAAGTTTTGTGAAACAGACTTAAGACCTCTTGGTATGCCTGAAAGTGAATAGTCGAGCCTAGTCCATCTTAGTAAATCTAGTATTATACGCCCTCCAGCTTGCATCTTAAGGTCTTTCTCATTCCTACCTTGCTCCCAACCCCATTCAGAATTATCTCTATTAAGAATCTTCTTATATCCTTTAAGGCCATGAAATCTAGCCCTGTGTAGTATCTGTGGTATATCATAACCCACTAGGTTATAACCAATAATGATATCTGGGTCATAGTCATTGATATATTCAGCGAACTGAAGTATAACCTTCCTGTCGTCCTTACCATCCCATAGTAGTACGTCGCGCTCTCCGGTGGAAGTTACTATACCTATCGCTACGACAGGATATTTCTCTCCAAAGGGAAAGGAGCCATCTGGAGAATGCGTTTCAATATCAAATACGAGGGATTTTAAGTTATCTGTGTTTGGATAGTTCTTAAAAAACTCAGGATGTTCTATTAGTAAGCGTTCAAGCAGGGCTTCTCTTCCACCATCATAGAGTGCTGTTGGTGGTACTACGTCTCTCATGGGGAGGTAAGTGTGCTTTGAAAGGTTCACACTGGTAGTACTAGCAATTTTAGTATAGGAGTCTCCTTTCTCATCCTCTATGAAATAATAGGGGACATAGGGACTCTCGACAGCTTCTGTTCCCCCGTTGCGATATATCTTAACCTTTAAAGCCTTAGTTCTTAGGTCAATGGTTCTATGATTGATTGTCGCTATTAGGGGTATGTTCATTAATTTTCCTCTCTGTATAGAGAAGCTTCTTCTGGAGTCATTCTATTGAATAGTTTATCCATGTTGTTGACCATCAGCTCTGATATCTTAACATCATATACATCGCATAGGCGTTGTAAATACCATAAGACATCTCCTAGCTCATCTATAATAAGGTCAGTATTATCTACTCTATCTCTTATTTCTTTTTTGTAGGCTCCGCCGACTTCACCAGCCTCATTCATTAAACCTATCATTAGGTATTCTTTCTCTCTACGCTTAGGATACTTCGCTGTATTGCGAGTAAACTCCTTGTACGTTTCTTCTATTCCTTTTACCATATGTTAATCACCTCTGGTATCTTATTATTCCTTATCATCCAATTTCTCTGTGCGGGTAAGTATCTATATACCAAGTCCGCTTTCTTATCTTCTTGTACTACCCAAGGTTGTACTATTATGAGGTCATCTATCCTACACCACATTCTTTTCTTGTGCTTTCCACCTATCCTTATCATGCGTGTCAATCCATCTTCACATAGCGCTGTCATACGAGAGCCTCCACTCATCTCTCTCACTACTGCGTATAACTGTCCATGTTTGCGGGTTCTAGCCCTTTTTATAATAGGACTCGATTGCTTCGATTTCTTTTTCATTATAGTCTCCTTCAGCATTCAACATGAATTTATCAAAGTTTTTAATCCTTGAATCTTTATATGTCTTAAAGGGTTTTAGAGCGTCAGATTCTATATCTACCGCTCTCTTTGCTCCTTTACCCAACTTAATGTTGTCCCCAGTAAGCGGGTCAACAATTTCGATATCGCTACAAAAGCGCTCAACGTACTCCCTACTCGTGGAAGTCCAGTTCTTTGCCATAAACTTTTTTGTTTCTTCAAGTAAATCACTCCAGTTTATCTTTGCTACAGGTTCCTCAAACAGAGGACTCTTGTAATATAACTTCTTACCCTTATCTTCATCCATCTCTAGAAAGCCCGTCATAACTAAGGCACTAAGGATAGGCTCTATTTTGGTGAAGGGTAAGCCAGCAGCCTTAGCCGCTTTCTTAATCTCATTATTAGACATACGAATGGTATCTCCATCAGCGAAGCCAAACCTGTCTATCCTCGTATTAGGAAATAGCTTCAGTATATCTGTACCATGGCTAGGCATATGGAGACATTCCGATACAAAGGAGTTTAAATAAATCCGTAAGCCAAGCCAGTTGTGCTTCGGCGTAACTAGCCCATAATGGACTCCGTCTTTATTGACCCTTAGTATCTCGTCTGGGTAGAACCTAGCCACAGCGTTTATAACTCTCAATAGATACTGCACCTTAGACCTTGATACAGGAAAGGCGCTAGGTATCGCTTCATATAAGAAGGGCGCACACGGGTTCTTCATATGTAACGCGTCTTCATCATCTCTCGCTACTATGGCATTAAGTACATGCTTTTTAAGACCTTCTATCTCTTCATCTGTCATAGTAGTAAGGTCTGCTCTAGGTAATGCACTATGAAGTAGCTTATGCTTCAATACCCTCTCTGTTTGTTCCACAGTGGGGTTAGTATGCATAATCATACATCTACGTTCCAACTCTGCGTCGAAATATGCTGCCCCCTTTGTATTCTCTACAGCCACACACATAAAGACATATTTAGGATGTAGTTTAGTTTCCACAGTATCTCCTATCGTTACATCCGTTCTCTTCCTAAACGCAGTTCTCCCGTCACCCCACGTCTTAACTACCTCTATCACTGCTTCTGGAAGCTTTTGCGCTTCAGGGATGGCAACGAAACGAGAACGGTTTATCTTCTCAGCGTCATACCATACCGCAGTTTCAGAAAGATGCTCCAACGCATAGTAGAACTCTTCAGGAAGTAAATTAAAAATAGCGTCCATTATAACTGTCTTACCTGTTCCAGAATAAGCTTTGATAACAAAGTTGTTGTCTTCCAAAAGATAGGATAAGCAAGCACTTAGGGCTAGCTCATCCTCTCCAAGGATAGGATTTAATACACCATCTTTATTTCTTACGTTATGAAAATATCTGGTCAGGTCGTATAGTTCATACCCCATCTTTCTCATCTTCCTTTATCTCTGCTTCTTCTGCTTCCTTGGCTTCCTTTATCTTTCGGTCTCTACGGTTATACCAGCGTGAACCAGCAAGCCACATAGGAGGACCACGAGGCACTTCTTTTGCGCCTTCTTTTAACTCTTTAAAAGTATCGTTATACCATTCTACTATCCAATCCTCTATATCATCTTCCGACCAAGGCAACGCCTCGTATTCCACTTCTAACATTTTACTATGTATATATTTATTTAATTTCATATCCATTTCTCCCTCGCTCTACGCAGGTCGAGAACATTGTTGTCAACCAAACGTATGGCATATACCTTTATATCCTTTTCATCTATACCACTGAATCGGTCCTTTAATAAAAGGAACAAGTCTATCAGGGTAATGGGTTCCCCATCTTTATCTTTTAAAAAGTCTATTATCTCTTCAGGAACAACCCATTTCCATTCTTGTTCCTCAGAGTTATATAAAGATGGTCTGAATTTCTCAGCCACAAAGGTTTGTTCATCAGTCTTCTTCAGTTCATATCCCTTTACAGAGCGACCCATTGAAGTCTTTATCTTAGCTCGTCTAATTTCAAAGACTATATCTGTGGGGTTTGCACCCTCTTCTATAATCTTAGTAAATACTTTCTGAAAGTTAGTATGTGTAGAAAGGGCAGAGGAGAGATATGAAATCTCAGTTAATCCTCCACCACTATATTCTGACTGGTCGTGATATACTCCATAAGTAAACTCATGAATTTTAGGTATACCACTAAGGCAGAACTTACACTTACCTTCTTTCGCCCAGCACTTAGACCTTCTACTACTAGATTGGTTCCAATGTTTTACCCTATGTATAGGGGCTATAAAGGCGAATTGAACTAAGGCAGTCATAGAGTCTTCTAACCAGACTCTCTTGCTTTTAGATGACTGTATCCAGTCACTATAGCTCATTTAATGGCTATCTTCTTACCTTGACTCTCTTCTGCTTTCTCGATGGTTATATCTAGAACGCCATTGTTGAAATTAGCTTTAACTTTAGAAGGGTTTAATTCCATCTGGAACTCTTGACTAAAAGAGTAATCCCTATCTTCTGTCTTAGCTGTGACTTTAACCATATGTTTATCAACCATAAGCTCTATATCCTTCTTCTGAACACCGGGCATATCAACGGTAAATACTATATCACCATTTCTATCTTCCCAGTCTCCTATCGAAGGACGACCTTCAGGCTGAGTCCACATACGAGGGCCACGGTTCATGACATCTATCATATCCATCCAAGAATCCAAAAGGTCTTCTATCGGATGCTTTCTCATATCTTTAATCCTCTACGCTTGTTGCTGCTTTCTTCTCTACTCGTTTCATAACACGGAAGTATGGCTTGCTTGCGCCTTCCTTCCAGTATGAGTTCCTGAACATAACATACTCGTCTCCACCTTCATTCTTTCCGGTGTAGTATATGTTTCCGTTCTTATCTGTGTTCCGGAACAATCCGGCTACCAATTCTAGTTCTGTCTTTTTCTTTGTCTCTTCTTCTGACATACTAATCACTCCTAACCCAATATCACAGGGTTATTTAAAGCTTTCGCTTTTACTATCTTTCCAGTTGCGGGGTCTACATATATCCCGAACTTCTCTGCTTGTATCTCTTCTATAGGGGTCTCTTCTGATTGCACGTAAATGTAATGCTTAGGCCCTATACATCCTTCATCACTTTTTAACACGTCTTCCATACATATGGCACATACATAATCTGTCTCATCCATAGTGTCTGTTGCTCCTTTCTATGTCACCGTCTGGTTTTATCTGCTGAATACTTATTTGCAGCAGTCTATCATCATATTTCTTCATTAATTTATCTAATAATTTATTAAATATTTCTTCTGGGTTTATATCTTTAGCTGGAACTAACTCAATAGAGAACGTCCCTATTCTCATTACATGAACCATCTGCGTATCCTTACGTGCCATTTCCATTTTGGTATGAATAAGTTCACCTGCCATATCAGCTATGGCTTCTATCTCTGGTTCATCAGAAGACAAATCGGTCATCTACTATCTCCAGTTTTATCAATACTTTTCTTAAGTTCTTTATCATTCCTTGGGTTTCTCCTATCTTGTTATCCAAATCAGATATCTGCATACTAAGATGCATACAACGTTCTAATACATCCTCTATACTTTGTATAAAAGGAAACCAATTACTTTCGTCGTTGTATATTTCGGTTCTTTTTAGAACCGTGTCTGCCCATAAAGTGTGGCTTTCGTCCACTTCTTTCTTTTCCGCTGTTTCTCGCTTTGTCATCTCTTCTCCTCTTTAACATTTTCATTTTTACTTTGTTCTTACGTGGGTTGAGGTGATATACTTGTCCTGTCCATGCGTCTACATAGCATCGGACATACCCCATCCAGTAATCTCTACAGTTCTCTTCTGTGGGGTTTAGACCACGTATCTTAACTTTCTCCATAAGACGCATACGCATCTTACCGTTCGCCCCTTTAGCCCATATGCGGTCAAAGGTGTCCCAACGTTCATTCATAGTGTCTCCTGTCCTACGTCTTTATGGTATCCCTCTCTTAGACATCGTTTGCATAGACCCGACCACTTAGGAACCGTGCGTCGTTTACACTTCTTACAAAAGTGAGCCATACTCATGAGCAACCAGCTATAGCCATCCACATTATAGTGAATCCTACTCCAAAGATGAAGGATATAACCCATTCGACTTCTATTATTCTATCCATCATACACCATACCAATCCACATACAGAACGCTATAATTCCTGCTGCAATAAGATATAGCTCAGGCTCAGTAGGGATAGGGATAGAGATTCTCTTTGTTTGGAAGTAGTCTCTCATCCAAACATCCTATCGCTGTTATCTATTTCCATGTTGAGTTTATCTAACTGTTCCATCCTTCCTTGAACCTCATCCATCCTATCTTTAGCGTTGGACAACATCATTTCCATTACCTTTACTAAGGCTAGTAATGACATCTCTTGCCATCGCTCAAGTTTATAGAACTTGGCTATCTTTCTCAGGTTGGGGCCAATAGACGCTATCTCTAACTCATGCATCACTTTGACCATCAGCTCCCACTCCACAAGCTCATCTTCAGACATTAACTCCTTCAACGATATGTTGGAGTCCTCGTCATCATATTGACTTATGAAGCCGTCAAGCAGCTTACCCATACTTAAATGACCATACGGTCTATACGGTAAGCTCTAGTGTGCTGAGGGAATTGCCCTGTGTATTGTTTCAGGTTATACCTGTTGTCTACACCTACGGCATATACCATACCTTCACTAGATACCCTTACGTCCTCTACTAGGATATTCCTCACAGAGTCACTATCCCTATCGTGCTTCCACGTAGAGAAGTCGAACTCCGTTCTCACTTCAGGGTTATACCTAAAGCTCACTTGCTTGTGGTTTCCAGTGCTTTGGAAATGTTCCGCCGCTTTGAAGACCCTCTCAAATATTTCTGTTCTCATTGACATTGTATCAACTCTAATCTAACAACAGCTACCACCTATTTAAAGGTTTCGCTCCCTCTCTATATGGAAAGCATCGCACACACCTACTATTACCTTTCTCATCAGTAAAGATGGCTTTTGACTCACACATAGGACAACTCATCATTATCATTTTTCAAATAAATAGTATGCTATAACCAGCAAGCACATACAACAACCCCATATGTATGCTATGATATAGCTTAAGGGCCAATCTGTATCTAACCAAGCATGAGTAGGCCCCTTCTTTACTTGTTGTTGCTTCTTCAACGCTTCTTTATTCACACGATACTTGGGCATCTTATCCCAACATGCATCGCATAGATAGGCTTTAAGGTGTGGTTGTTCACTCATAAAGTGTATCTTACACTTGGTGCAATTATGCCATAAAGCCTTGTAGTATGTAGGTTTGGCTTGTAACTGATGCTTGTAAGGTATTTTAACCATTCTTTTCCTTCTGGTTTTTCTCATAGCAGTTATCACAAACGAAGGTCTTTATATGTTTAGAAGCAGTATGTATACTCACGTTCTTGCAATATACACAGTTCAATATTCTCCCACCCATCATTTTAATATTTCCTCATATACCTTTTGTAAGTTCCATCTCAGCGGAGCTTTCAACCGCTCTATCTCTATTCCATGCTTCTCTATCCATGACCATTTAACTGACTTACCTTTCCACTTCTTACTATACCAATACTTTGCCTGTGCAGGTGTTATAGCCCACGCTCTCTTATTCCTAAACTCTTCTCTCCGTATAAGGATAAGCGATATACCGCCCTTCCTCACTAACATCTCTCCTTCTCTTACCTGATGAGGAGCGATAGAACGGCCACTGCCATACCACAAAGGGAAAGCAGTAAGATTGCGAGAAGTTTTAGCCTCAAGCATAATTGGTCTTCCTCTGTATACGCTAAAGAAGTCTGCTGGTTGTTTCTCTGCAACAGCCATTTTAACGAATCTACTAACGTCAT
>PVBE010737499.1_pt1 | contig 12010 bp, 9 predicted proteins | sample 1631181 | NCBI WGS metagenome assembly PVBE01 (sample SAMN08397723, study PRJNA350692) | Marine metagenome, whole genome shotgun sequencing project. | isolation source: water | place: Pacific Ocean | collected 2012-04 | reverse complement strand
GGCCTACTTGATAAGGGCTGATTTGACTGATGTCTGCTTGAGTGGGGCTGATTTGACTAATGCTAACTTAAGTGGTGCTGTTTGGAATGATGGGACTGTTTTCCCAGAAGGATTTGAGATTCCTGAAAAGAGTGGGACTTAGACGGTCAAGACGGAGGTTGTGATTCATGAAAGTCACAGGCACTGATGGTAAGGAGGTTACGGCAGTCACCACCAATACAGGTTTCATAATTTCAAAAGGTGTCTGGCTGCTCTTATCAGCGACTACAACCTCAACAGGCAACAGGCTATCGATGTACTAAAGGCCTGCATTCAGCTGCATGTGGATACTCCTGATACTCCTAACTGGTACCTTAAACATCACAAAGGATTAGAGTATCTCAACATGGCTATGGCCCAAGTCACTGATAATCCTGCTATAGCTGACGGGTCTTCCTTTCATCAGCAGGCTAAACAGTAGCTGCATAGCTATCTCCGCACTAACATTTAACCTCTCATGTAAACTGGCAAACCGCTGAATTTGAAGGATATTCTGCATCGTGTTAATATCAGGAAACCTAAACTTGTTCAGCAACTGGGCAAGCAACAAGTACAACACCTGGCTCGAATGCTTCTTGACCAATAACTCCGTTGGAAGGTGATTGATGATGAAACTAGACAAAATAAAATCTTGGATAGCACGTCTGATTTGTAAGGAAGGGATATAATCATTAAACGATTGACATTTATCCTATTGGCATTGACGACATTGGTTAGCACTGAACTATTTTCTGCCCCTGTTAACACGGTCATCACACCCGAAATTGAGATTACCTTGGACGATCTCAAGAACCAAGGAGATGAAAGTGCTGATAATGGAGCCTTGGTGGATTTGAAGTGGTGGTAAATGATAATTTGGGTGCTTCTTCAGCGGTAGCAGTCCAAGTCCTTATTTCGGCCAGACGCTGGGCACAAGCACCATCAGGGGATGGAGTACCTCAACATACTCAGTTAATAATGAAACAGCAGAGGCAATATGGTATATGATTTAGATGGGTGGATATTTAGGAAACGGCTGATGACGAGAAAAATGTGGTGTCATGTTATCATTGGGATACTTGTGGCTTGTGGTCTGACAAATTGCCAAAAATCCAAACAGGCATCGACTATCGTTACTTTTAAACCTGGTGCCGATATCCAAATGGAGGTGCAGGAGGAATTCATTCTGGCTGAACCGGAGACCGTGATTCAGTTTGAAGCCGGTATTTTTGAATTCACTTCTGGGCTTTCTCTCGATGTTGATCGAGTGACTCTGCGTGGAAGAGGCATGGATGAAACAATTTTGAGTTTTAAGCATCAGGAGGCGGGTGCTGAGGGATTATACATTACCAGCGACAACGTCCTGGTAGAGGATCTGGCTATCGAGGATACCAAAGGGAACGGGCTAAAGTCTTATGCGGCCAACAATATTATCATCCGACGTGTTCGGGCGGAGTGGACCGGCGGTCCCAAAAAGACGAATGGTGCCTATGGGATCTATCCGGTGAGTTCCAAAAATGTACTGGTTGAAGGGTGTATCGCCATCGGCGGATCAGATTCGGGCATCTATGTGGGCCAATCGCAGAATATCATCATCAGGAACTGTAGAGCCGAGTACAATGTGGCCGGCATCGAAATTGAAAATTGTTATGGCGCGGATGCCTTCGGTAACATCGCTAGGCATAATACCGGTGGGATTCTGGTCTTTGACCTGCCGGATATCCCCCAGCAACGTGGACACGATATTCGTCTGTTCGGCAACCAAGTATACGATAACAATACCTTGAACTTTGCCCCTGAAGGGAACATGGTGGCCAATGTCCCCACCGGTACTGGTATCATGGTAATGGCTAATGCAAATGTGGAAATCTTTGACAACGAGATCCGTGAGCATGGAACCGTCAATTTGCTGGTGACCAGCTACTTTTCAAGCGGTATAGCCATTAAAGATCCCAATTACTATCCTTTCCCTGAAGCGATTCATATTCATCATAACACTTTTGGCAGCGGCGGATATGATCCCCTTGGTGATGGGGGGGAATTGATGGACCTAGTTTTGGGAAGGCCTATCCCGGATATTGTTTGGGATGGTGTTGTCGACCCACAGAAATTGGTCGATGGTGATATTCCCGCAGAGTTCCGGATCTACATTCACAGCAATACCGTGTTGCCGGCAAAAGAAGGGAGGGATGGAGAACCGATATCCAGAGGTCGGACTTCGATCTCTTTTGCCAATATGGGGGGATTGGCAACCTTGACTGATCTGACCAAAGCGCAAGTGAAACGCGATTTAGCCTACTATAGTGGCACGCTGCCCCCCGTTGAACCGGTTGCGATAGCTGGCATCGAATAATATAAAGTGCAGAAAAAGTCGCTGAGTTACAGTCGAGGATGTTAACGTAGGTTTGCCAATCCATGTATTCACACTTCAACTTGATTAGGCAGATGATTCAAACTGCCTACGGAGTTGTTACTTCCGTTTGGCTGCTGTTGAGTATTGTCGGGTGTACTCAGTCCGACCCTGTTGCCGGTGGTGACTTTCCCCCAGTTCGCCTGAATCCTGCTGATCCGCCAGCTAGGCGGATCAGCAGATATCACCTGTTCAAAGATCCCAAAAGGCAAGTACCCAACGATCGGGTTATTCCCTACGACTTAAACACGCCTCATTTCGCTGATTACGCTAACCTGCATCGATTTATTTGGTTGCCGGAGGGCAAAAGGATTGTTTATCGACGTCATGAACTTGAGTTTCCAGTCGGTGCTGTCATTATTCTTACCGTCGGATATCTCAATGATATCCGTCAACCTGCGCGAGGAGAACAGATCATTGAAACACGCCTACTGCTCCGAAAGGAAGAGGGGTGGATCGGGTTGCAATACATCTGGAATAAGGAGACTACCGAAGCCTACCTCTCTTTGCTGGGGGGGGAAATTGAGGTCTCTTGGGTTCATTATGACGGTCAAAAGAGACAACATCTCTACCTGATGCCGAACCGGAACCAGTGCAACCAATGTCACCAAATCAACGGCACTATCACACCGTTGGGACCCATTCAGGCGCAATATCTCAATAAAAACTTTGACTATTCTGAGGGAACTTATAACGATGCCGTTGGCTTGGCACCCGCCAACAGATGGGTGGAGAACCAACTTTTGCACTGGAGCAGGATTGGTTACCTAGACGGAATGGAGGAGGATCTGGAGCAGATCCCACAGGTTCCTGTTTGGAATGATCCCGACACTGGCACTGTGAAAGAACGGGCCCGGGCGTATCTGGATATGAATTGTGCCAATTGTCATCGGCCAGGCGGCCTGGCCCACACGTCGGGGTTGGACTTAACCTACAAACAGCAGACTCCGGTTCGATATGGGGTTTTTAAGGCCCCAGTGGCAGCTGGGCGAGGGGCGGGAAATGCTAGGTTTGCCATTCAACCTGGTAGGCCAGGGGGATCCTTGTTGTTACATCGGTTAGAGTCTATCGATCCAGGCGTCAGAATGCCAATTGTGGGCAGAAGTCTGGAACATCGGGAAGGCGTGGCATTAATCTCAGAGTGGATCAGTCAGATGACGTTCCCGGCAATGGCAGAATTGCAATCAGTCATGGACCAACAGAAAGCGGCTCATTTTCAAGGATTGAAAGCGATTATTGAAAGCGATTAAAGTGTCACAATCGTTTAGACCTATGCTTCTAAATAAGCTAGTCCGGAGTGCCCCTGTTGTCTGGGGGGCTGTTTCCTCCCTCTGCATGCTAGTTTCTCTGATTATGGTCGGTTGTAGTTCCCAGGAAAAAGAGACCTCAGTTCATCTAGATATCGACGCGCGTCGCCCGGTCAAAATGATATCCGAATACAATCTGTTCACTATCAACTCAGATTTGTCATCAAATGCAAAACACAACTCGACCGATACGGTATTACACCATACCATCCTTCAGCCGAATCAGGGTGTTATCTCCTATACACTGAATAATTCACATTTTGTTGATGGCGCCCAATCACGTTATTATTTGTATTTGCCCCCGGATGCCCAGGTTGGCTATCGTGAGAAAGAGATCTTTGAGTTTCCAGTCGGGACGATACTAGTTCAGGTGCTCACTACCCGGAATGCTTCTGGCGATGTTGCCAAGGATGAGCAATTGATTGAGATCCGCTTGCTAATTCATCAAACTTGGGGATGGATGGCTGTTCCCTATTTGTGGGATGCTGAAGAAGGGGATGCCCGTCGGGTAGTGGTTGGTGCTAGAACACAAGTAGCAAGCGAACCCAAATCTGAGTTTTTTGATACGCCAAACATGAACCAGTGTAAACAGTGCCACAATATTGGGGATAAAGTACAACCCATCGGCACCAAAGCCCGGTATCTCAACCATAACTCCGTTCAGTCTGGTAAAAACCAGCTTGTCTATTGGACCGAAATAGGATACCTCAGCGGTCTGCCTGAAGATCTGGATTCAGTGCCCAAATCTCCAGTTTGGACAGATCCAGCCTCTGGATCTGTCAACGATCGAGCTCGGATCTGGCTAGATGTTAATTGCGCCTCCTGCCACAACCCTGATGGTTCTGCCATCATGTCGGGTCTGGATTTGTCAATTGAACAGAGTATGCCTGTTAAGTTTGGTGTTTATAAACCACCTGTTGCCACGGGGTCTGGATCTGGCGGGTATCACTTTAGCATTGAACCGGGAGTGCCTCGGAATTCGTTTCTTCTCTTTCGCATCCGCTCTATTGACCCGAGTGTTATGATGCCGCCTGTGGGTAGAAAGGGTGTGGATGAAGAAGGAGCGAACCTGATCAGTCAGTGGATTAGTCAGATTCCTTCCGACCAGGAACTAGCGTTGCGAGCTCTCAACCCAATCGAAACCTACCAGGCGTCGTTGTCAGGTGGCAACGCAGAACGGGGAAAGTCACTCTTTTATTCTAAGTTAAAATGTATTACCTGTCATGTAATAGATGGCCCAACGGGTGGAACTTTTGGTCCTGATCTGGCCGGTGTGGGAAGTCGACATAGCCGGGAGTATTTGCTTGAATCGATTGTATCGCCCAGTGCCAAGATCGTAGCAGGCTATGAAACAATTTTACTGTCCCCGACAAACGGGCCAACGATTTCCGGTATCTTGGTCTCAGAAGATCGTTACCAGGTTGTTCTCGTCACATCGGCTAATGGTGAATCAATTACTCTCCGCCAAGATGAGATAAAATCACGCCGGCGGTCCCACCTCTCCATCATGCCTCCTATGGCAAATTTACTGACTATCGAAGAGGCAGGAGATTTGGTGGCCTACCTAGCATCACTTGGAAAGAAAAACAGGTGAATATTGTCGTTATAAGAACTAAAGATTGTCCTTAGTATTTATCGAACGTTGTACTAACTCTTTATGGGATAATACGGATCACAACTGTGCACAATTGTGATCTTCTTCTGTTACTATTTGCTGTATTATCTAAAAGAAAATACAGATCGGTAGATTGGAAGTTATGATGGGACTTGTTGTATTTAAGATAGAATGTTTAATACATATAGACTTAAGTCGCAGTAAGAATCCAGCTATAGCCAGATCGTGTTGTACATAAGCCTAGACTTTAGTATATGTATTTAAGTTAAAACTAAAATATAAGGGTCATTTAAACAGTGAATAGTATGTTCTTGCTGTTAATGGCTATGTAGACAATTGTGAATACAATAATAATTTAGATCGCTAGAGGGGAAATATGAATCCGGAAGACATACCTGGGATGACGGAACGTATAGAACAAAAGTTATTGAATAGCATCGGTCAATCTGTAAAGCTTGAAGCTGATGAAGTTATGTTGGAATTTGGCACTTATTTTGGTCGTAGTACTCGTAGTATTGTGAATGGGGTACTACAAAATAAAAATATCGATCTGACTTCGAGATTTGAGCCGGTGTTGAAGGTTTATGATAGCTTTTGTCTGCCCAATGAGGGAGCTTTTGACGAGCACATGCTAGAAGAGGTTGATTCTGTGAAGCGTATGGCTAGCCATGGAAGTGTTCAGAATTTGCTTAAAGAGCAAGATGGAAAGATTAATTTTAGAGCCATTTTTGATCATTATATGTCAGATATACCTGAAAAAGTATTAGATGTTTTTGAGAGTGGATTGTATCAGATGGAGCATGATGGTTTAGCTATAAAATTTATGCACATAGATTTGCCGAAATGGTGGGAGGAATATAAATATCTTATTGATACTTTCTTTTTTTATTTGAGAAAAGGAGCGATTCTTGTTTATCAGGATTTATCATGCCATTATGGTATAAGGTAGAATCTATTCTTCAATAGGTTTACAAGATTTTTGCACAACAACCATGTTAAGTCCAGTATCGACTGTTAAGGCTTCTCGGAAGATGTTACTCATTTTCTCAGCGTCATCATCTTCTTTGATAATCCAAATAAATTCCACCCCGCAAGATGAAGCGAGGTCAACGATGCCAATGCTTGTTCCAACATCGTTAAAAGACGATAATGCATTGTTAGGTGTGCTTTGCCCACCTGTGGTGACGGCACCACCGTTGTCTAGCACGATTGTTAATAGATTCAATTTCGTTGCGCTTGCGTGAACTAGTGCATTAAGGCCACTGTGGTAAAAGGCGGAATCACCAAAAATAGCGATAGCTGGCTCGTCAATTCCGGCTTTTTGCAGGCCTGTAGCCGCGCCTATTGCGGATCCCATGCAAAGCTTTGTATCTAGTAAATGTGCCGCTGTGATGACACAGCCAGGATCGGCTGAAAGAAATGGATTTTGCCCTAGATCTTCGGCTACTTGACGAAGGATGGTTAGAATTTCAATGTAAGGGCAACCTGCACAATATGATTTTCGCGCGGGTTTTTCCTTTTCCCATTCATCTTGAGTATAGTATTGACTTGGTGAAAAATTAGGCAAGTAAGCGTCAAGTGCCTGCTGTATGTGCCACCGAAAAAGTTCTCCTTCCCAGTTGACATCCGTAGTTCGTTTTCCCAGTATTTTAGGTGTGTGGCCGGCATCATATCCCACAGTTTTAATTGCGTCTTCTAAGTAGGGATCTACTTCTTCCAAGACGAGGATCTCTTGACATTGATCTAAAAATTGAGTTAGTAAATCTTTAGGGAGTGGATAGAGAGTGCTCAATTTGAGAATTGATAAGTCTGAGGTATCTGTGCCGGAAAGTGCCTCTGTTAATTTGCTGTAGGTAAAACCACCAGCAAGAATTCCTTTGGAACCTGAACCTTCAATTTTGTTGAAGGGCAGATGGCTGAATTGTTTGGTTGCTTGTTGTATCTTATGATGGACTTGGCGGTGGTTCTCCATAGTATTACTGGGACCAGAAATCCATCGCATTGGTTCTCTATCTGGTGACAAAGACAGTTTCGTTTCTGGCACAGAAATTGGAGATAGGAGATTTTCCGATAGGCTGAAGCTTCGTGTAATCCGAATAATGACAACTGTACGGAGAAGTTCTGAGAATTCGAAGGCCCATTTGATCATCTCTCGCCCTTCTTTAGGCGTAGAAGGTTCAAGCATTGGTATCTCAGCCATCGGGGCGATGAAACGTGTGTCTTGTTCGTTTTGGGACCCCCAAGCACCTGGGTCATCACCTAAAAGAATGACCAGCCCGGTGTGTACACCTGTCATATTTAACACCATTAATGTATCTAGAGCGACATTCATTCCAACACTTTTTAAACATACAAACGCGCGCTTTCCTCCTTGAGACACACCTGCTGCTATATCCAGGGCAATGCGTTCGTTGATACACCATTCAGTATGATGTCCGTATGCTTCAGCGGTTTTTGCTAAGGTATTAAAAGTTCCAGTTCCTGGGGATCCTGGATATCCTGTGACAACACTAACCCCAGCTTCTATCGCTCCCCAAGCAATAGCATTCTCTCCGTTAACAAGTTGTAGGTCCATGACAGTATCCTAAAATAGTCGTGTTTTCGTATTTGGGTACTACTCTGCTTGAGCATTAACGGCAATTTTAATTGCCGTCTCATTACCCAAGCGGTATCCACCATCAAGTGCTTCAAATCCTTCTTGAACACGGGATAGTGGTAAGATGTGACTTACCATGTCAGCAAAAGGAAATTCGTTCTTCTCCAAAATTGGTAACCCACGAACAAAATGTTCATGCCGACTACTCCAGACTGCTTCTAACCGCAGATTTTTCCGCATTAGCATTTGATTTGGATTAAGCTCAAATGAACCTACGTCGACAAAATGTCCAACCTCACAGAAAGTCCCGCTGTATTTAACATAACCGAGTCCTTCGGCAATAGCTGGAAGGAATCCGGCACATTCGAATACAATGTCGGCGCCCTCATTCTGTGGTGTCTGATTTTTAACTAGTTGCGTCCTTTCTTCGACGGATGTAATTTCCTCAATGTTGATGGTTACGTCTGCTCCTAATTGTTTTGCCAACGTCAATCTGCCGCTGGGTCCGCCAACCATAATCAATTTTGCAGCACCACTAATTTTAGCGCAAATTAGTGTCAACAATCCAATTGCGCCTGACCCCTGAATTACGACTGTATCGCCGATTTTCACTTTCGCTCTCATAGTAGCATGTACCGCGATAGCAAAAGGCTCTGTTAGTACAGCGACGTTAATAGGTGCCGACGTTTTAATAAAACATGTACCAGAATAGGTGAGGTATATGTAATCAGCAAATCCTCCTCCAAAATGTGGGGTGTCATCGGGATCAATCTGAAACCCATAAACACGTTCATTAGCCCTAGGGGCAAGTATTACCCTATCTCCTTCTTGGATAGGGTTGCCAACATAATCAGTTTCCACATTTTTCCCGACAGCATCAATAATACCTACATTCTCATGACCGAGAAGCATTTCGCCTTCAATGCCTTTCTGCCAATTATGTAGATCTGTTCCACAGATACCTGCGAGTTCTTGACGAAGTAGAATTGTACCGGGAGCTGGGTCCGGTACTGGATATTCGCGAATCTCAAAATCTCGCCCACTTGCTATAACTGCTCTTCCTGTTCGATTCATAATTAATCTACCTTGTTACAAACAATTATTAGATATTTAACTGGAGTTCAAATGTCAATATGCAATGAATTATGGCTTGGACTTATTTGAAAAGTCGCTCGCTACAGCAATAAACGTAATAAATTCAGACTTTTTTGACTCCAGTCTTGATAATAGATTTTTTTACAAGCCTGATGCCTGATTTTGTTGACTTAAACCTGAAAATGGTTTGGGCTTCCTCTATAGTCTCTCTATATTAATAACTGTTAAGTCAAGGTCTATGATGTGCTGATTGCTATGTTTGCAATATTTTTTCACAAAAATGTATTGGTTTTTCAGAAAAACCCAATTTGCCTTGAAATAATATGAAATGGTAATTCAATAATTATACCATAGGTAATGAACTAGAGAAGAAGGTTAAAATAGGAAATTATAGAGGATACATGGGAGCTAAAGGTGTAACTATTATCGTTGGTTGGAATCGTATCGATAAAGGGTTAGATAAAGAGTACCAAGTTTATGTCAGATCTGTAGATGAAGTTAGAGTTAGATCAAGAACACTCAGTGCAGATGAAATTGCCGCTGATATTTAAAAGCATCGTTAATCGCTTCAACACCAGTTGATTTCGCTGGTTAAGATAGCAACAACTTGGGATAGATCTGGATCGTATTTAGGCGATAGGTGAAGACTTAGCAACCTATCGACCTTTTTTTATTGTTCTATGCTTATTTGTATTATGTAAGGTCTTTACTAGATGTTGACATATAGATATCTATACTCACTCGGTTCGACATCAAGCTTTTTAGTATCTAAATGGAAGTTAATTTCTATCATATCTCTGTTTTTATAATTGATAGTCAAGCTAGGTTAAGCACTTGACTTCGCTATATCGGTTCAGTAAAATTACCCTTTGAATAGGAAGAGAGAATGGAAGCAATATTTCAAAGAATTTACATGGATCATCATGCTACAACCCCTTTGGATCCACGTGTTTTAGAAGTGATGATGCCTTATTTCACCAACGAATTTGGTAATGCTTCGAGTAATACTCATGCTTTTGGGTGGCGCGCTAAAGAAGCTGTAGAATTGGCACGACAGCAAGTAGCTAGACTCATTGGATCTAGTCCAGAAGAGATTATTTTTACCAATGGTGCAACAGAATCCGACAATCTGGCGATTAAAGGTATTGCCCAACAATATCGCCGAAAAGGGAATCATCTCATTACTTCTCAAATTGAACATAGTGCGATTCTTGAGTCCTGTAAAATGCTCGAAAAAGATGGATTTGAAGTCACATTTTTACCTGTTGATCAGTATGGTATGGTTGATCCTCAAGATGTGAAAGAGGCCATTACTGACCATACAATACTGATTAGTATCATCTATGCTAGTAATGAAGTAGGCACGGTTAATCCATTAAGTGACATCGGAGAGATCTCACTTAATCATGGTGTCCTATTTCACTCAGACGCTGTACAGGGAATTGGAAAGATTGAGTCAAACGTTGATACCTTGAAAGTGGACTTGATGTCGCTGACAGCGCACAAAATGTATGGCCCTAAAGGGATTGGAGCGCTCCATATTCGTAGTAAACGACCTAAAATCCGAATAACGCCACAAAACCATGGTGGAGGTCAGGAAGCTAAAATTCGTTCAGGTACACTAAATGTTCCCAGTATTGTTGGTTTTGGTAAAGCATGTGAAATTGCCCAATCTGAAATGGCAACCGAAGCAAAGCACCTTATATATCTGCGTAATCAGCTACGCCAAAGGATATCCGAAAATATTGATTTTACACATGTGCATGGTCATCCAGAAAAGCGATTGCCAGGCAACTTAAATATCAGCTTTGAATTTGTTGAGAGTTTGTCCTTACTCGAGAACCTCAGCAATATAGCATTATCAACTGGCTCTGCATGTTCATCATCATCAATCGAGGCTTCACGTGTATTGGTGGCTATGGGGGTTGAAGAAGAACTGGCTCGATCACCAATCCGTTTTGGATTAGGGCGTGGCAATACGTTAGATCAAGTTAATTTTGTTGCAGCACAATTAGTAGAACAGGTGACGAAATTACGAGATTTGTCTTCGATGTACAAGATGGTTAGTAAAGGTGGCTACCAAACAGTATGAAGATAAAATTGGTTTCAGCTGTCCCTCTCTTTATATGTCTCGTTATATTTATTACGTGTAGTGATGATGAAGAGGAAGCAACGGAGCAATCTCTGGCTGAAGCTCCGTCTGCAGCAACTTGGCTGGTTATTCAAGACCGGATTTTGTCTCAAAAATGTGTGTCATGTCATCAAGACGGTACGTCTGAGGCCCTTCAGTCGGGTTTGCTCCTCACTCCTGATGTTGCATATAATCAATTGATCAACCGTGCACCTAAAAATTCTGCCGCTCGTTCAGATGGTTTGATACTTGTTGGAACAAACGGACCGAAAAGCCTCGTTAAAAGTTTTCTGTGGGAAAAGATTAATATACCCAATGAAGATCATTTCTATCAGGACCATCCAAGTTATGGCAGTATTATGCCGCCTCCACCATCAACTCCACTTACGTACGGCGAATTGGAATTCGTTAGGAAATGGATTATAGAAGGTGCTCCGAAAACAACCGTGGTTGCGGACCCTAAATTGCTTGAGAATGCGGATCGGTATCAACCTCAGGTTGCGTTTACCCCTCCTTTGCCTCCTAAAGATGGTAAACAATTGCATGTGAAACAGTTTGAAATTCCTCCTGATTCTGAACGTGAATTTTTTTATTATAGACCACTGAATAATCCTGAGCCAGTCTATATTAATCATATAGAGATTTCTATGAGGCCTGGGAGTCACCATTTTCTTATATATGGTTTTCAAGCAAACACACCAGCGTTTATGATCCCATAACCTCACGTTTATCGTGAGTTGAGAGACAAAAATGGAAATTACATTCTTACCACTATTCAGTCGATGCAATTTCATACTTTTGTTTCAGGCACTCAATGGCCTAAGATGAACTATGAATT
>PVBE012794543.1_pt1 | contig 12011 bp, 9 predicted proteins | sample 1631181 | NCBI WGS metagenome assembly PVBE01 (sample SAMN08397723, study PRJNA350692) | Marine metagenome, whole genome shotgun sequencing project. | isolation source: water | place: Pacific Ocean | collected 2012-04 | reverse complement strand
GGGCGTGCCCTGCGACGAAGTCTACCCCGACATGTTCTTCTCCTACGAGCGCGAGTTCATCGGGGACCCCGACTGCTTCCTCGACCTGGACTGCGACCGCCTCGAGGCCCACGAGAACTACGAGAGCCACTTCGCCCTGGGGGTGGAGGCCATCTCGGAGACCTACAACGAGTACCTGTGGGTGGAGATGGAGGGGGGCCTGGCCATGGTCCAGCGCAACTGGATCCTCGAGCCCCCCGAGGTCACCGGGCCCCTGGCCAGCTACATCGAGGTGGACGAGCAGTTCTACATCAACCTCTTCCTCCCTCGCGAAGGGGGTTTCTGGCGGCTGCAGATCACCTGGATGATCTTCGCCCAGGACGGCGTGCCCGAAGACGCGGCCATGCAGCTGGCGGTCAGCAGCATGACCGGCAACGCCGAAACCCTGGACACCTACCTGGCCGACCTGGAGTGGTCCGACACCAGCCAACCCGCCACCCTGGACGACGGCAAGGGCTGCAAGAGCCGCCCGGGCCGGGCGCTGCCCTGGGCGGTGCTGCTGCTGGGGCTGGGGCTGCTCCGCCGACGCGCGCCTCAGGCCAGATCCAGCCTCACCGGGCAGTGATCCGAACCCAGGACGTCCTTCAGGTACCGCACGTCCACCACCCGCTCCGCGATGCCGGGCGAACATAGGAAGTAGTCCAAGCGCCACCCGATGTTCCTTGCGCGAGCGCCCATGCGGTAGCTCCACCAGCTGTAGTGCCCGACCTCTCCCGGATGACGTTCGCGGAACACGTCCACCATGCCCGTCGCCAGGGCCTGGGTGACCCACGCCCGCTCCTCGGGCAGAAAGCCCGCGTTCTTCTTGTTCTGCTTGGGCCGAGCCAGGTCGATCTCGGTGTGAGCGGCGTTGAAGTCGCCGCAGACGATCACCTCGCGGCCAGCGGCCCGCAGCGCTTGGCAGCGTTCGAGGATCGCGGCGTCGTACGCCAGCTTGTAGGGCAACCGAGCGTGGCTGTGCTGGCTGTTGGGGAAGTAGCCGTTGAAGAGCACGAAGTCGCCATAGTCGGCCACGAGCGTGCGCCCTTCGTCGTCGAACTCGGGTAAGCCCAGGCCGATCTCGAGCCCCTGGGCCAGGGAGCGAGCGTAGATGGCCGTGCCGCTGTAGCCGCGCTTCACGGCGCTGGCGAAGACCGTGTGCCAGCCCTCGGGCCGCTCCAGTTCGGGCACCAACTGCTCTGGGTGGGCCTTGGTTTCTTGCAAGCAGACGATGTCCGCACCTTCGGCCTCGAGCCACTCGAGGTAGCCCTTCTTGGTACAGGCTCGAATACCGTTGACGTTCCAAGTCACGATGGACGGCATGACACCTCCGCGAGCAGAGATTGGAGGTGTCGAACTATCACCGCAGGCCTCCCTACGGAGCCCCGAATCCGGCGGTCCCGCGAAGAAGTGAGACAGCACACGTCGAACTCTGTACCGTGATCGCAATGGAGATACGGATGCAATCTCACCTGACAATCCCCATCTTGTTCCTGGTCGTCACCGCCTGCACCCCACCCGAAGGTGTCAAGCCGGGCGAGTGTTCGGACGCCGCCGACAACGACGGAGACGGCCTGTACGACTGCGACGATCCCGACTGCCACGGGTCGTCCGACTGCGACGAGGGTGACGCCGACACGGACAGCGACAGCGACAGCGACAGCGACAGCGACAGCGACAGCGACAGCGACAGCGACAGCGACAGCGCGATGCACTCGGGGGGCTGGCCCGACGACACCGCCATCTGGCAGCACTGGAACCTGGAGATCGACGTGGTCAGCTACGGCTACGACAGCTCGAGCTGGTGGTACGAGGTGGATTGCATCGGCTGGGCGGAGCTGGCCACCCTGGAAATCCACCAGGACGTGGGGGGAGCGGTCTGGGAGGAGCAGCACGACCTACTGAACACCGCCTACGATCCCCACGGCAGTTGGGACGTCTGGGCCATCGACCTCGAGATCGCGCGATCTTGGCAAGAGCAACAAAGCGGTGTGAGCACCCTGTTCGCGGGCGACTCGGCCACCAAGCGGACCATGACCTGGATGATCGCCGTCTGGAAAAGCGGAGCCGTGGGGGACTGCGTGGTCTGGGGCGCCGACGTCCACCACTTCGACGGAGAGGGCTGCCGGGAGATCTCGTTCTGACCAGACCGCTTTCGATCACCTCGCCCGCGGCCGAGACTTCAACAATGCCTGTCCCTGCTCGAGGGGGCTCCACCGGACGGGCAGGAGAGCTGGACGAGCTGCATGATGCTCCCGTCGGGGAGGGGCTGGCGCGCCGCCGAGAGCTGGTTCGCGGCGTGCTAGGGCAGTGGTCCCTGCAGGGCCTGGAAACGGGTCAATGGCCCGTGCACCGCCGCAGCATGGCCGATGATGGACTGGAAGCTGGCGTGGTCCTGGCGGAGCCCCGAGAAGTGGAGCTTCTTACTGCTGGCGTGGACGAGATCGAGCTTGCCGAGGCCTGGGCTGAAGCGCTTGCGGGGGGAGAGCCAGATGATGGTGTTGGCCTTGCCATCGACCCACACGGCCTTCAGATCCTCGTAGTAGATGTTGGCCACCTTGTCGCTCACGTAGGTGACCGCGCGCTTGTTGGTGAGGAACTGGCGGGCACGCTCGACAGCACCGCTGGACATCTGGACCGCAATCCAGATGGCGATGGGGATGCCCAGGATCGTGCAGAACAGCAGAAGGATCAGGAACCACATCAGGATTCTATTGGCCCCAGAGTTGTCGGCCTTGTGCCAGGCGATGACGTACTCGTCCGGCTCGAGCCGGAAGACCGCCGCGACGTGGGCGGGGAGCTGCTGCCGAGGTGCGGGGGGCGAGGTGGAGCCGCCCCTGGAGAAGCCCATGGGATCGGACCCAGCGAAGGCGCCCGACGAGGTGGGGCTCGCGGGGGAGGGGGCGGTAGCCTCGCCGCCTCCCAGCAGCTTGCGCTTCTGGGCCTCGAACTCTGCGTGGGTGATCAGGCCTGCGTCGAGCAGCTCTTTCAGCTTGAACAGTTCATCCGCGATGCTACCTGACATGAAGGGCCTCCTGGGTGATGGAGAAGCAGCGACAGCCTCTTCGGTAACACGCCCTTTTCATGACCGAAAGCCCAAGGTCATCGTCTCCGAAGCTGACTGCGCCGCACCAAGGACAGCTCCAGGTACTGGCCCCCCGAGGAACAACACGCCCTGCATCGCGGGCCCAACCGGTGGCTCCGGCCGACGTCGCCTTCGGCTCCGCGGCACAACGGCAAGACGTTACAGCGTCCGCGAACACGAATCATGACCTTGTCCGACGAGTACAAACGGCAACTCGGCTGGCGCTCCTGGACGAGCGTCCTCGACGAACTGCCTCCCCTCCAAGGCCAAGCCGTCTTCGATCTAGGGTGCGGGGTGGGCGACCAGGCAGCGGAGCTCGTGGCGAGAGGAGCCCAGGTGATCGGGGTCGACCAAGACCCGAAGCTCCTCCGCGAGGCGCAGGCCAGGCGGCTCCCGGGCGCACAATTTCGCACGTGTAACCTTGGTTCGTTTCCGGACCCAGGGATCCCCCTGGACGGCCTGTGGTGCAGCTTCACGGCCGCGTATTTCCCGAACTTGGCCCCCGCGCTCGCCGGATGGGCGAGACGCCTGAGGCCAGGAGGTTGGGTCGCGATCACGGAGGTGGACGATCTGTTCGCCCACGAGCCGGTCAGCGCGACGACGAAGACCTCTCTCGAGGCCTACGCTCGTGAATCGATGCTTGTTGGGCGGTACGACTTCCACATGGGCCGGAAGCTAGGCAGGCACACCGAGCAATCCGGTTTCACGGTCTCGAAGGAGCTGACGCTCGAAGACCAGGAACTCTCCTTCTCGGGCCCGGTACACCCAGACGTGGTCGACGCCTGGCGATCCCGCTTCGATCGCATGGCGCTACTCCGTGACTTCTGCGGGCAAGACTTCGAGGGGGTCAGGGACGACTTCCTCGCCTGCCTTGGGCGGGAGGACCATCGATGTCTCGCCAAGGTCCAATGCTGCATCGGCATCAAGCGAGCCGACGGGTAGAACTCCAGCCGCCGAGTATCGTGGCACCGAGAGAGCTCACCGTGATCGGTCTACGAAGACGGCGCGATCGGGGACCGCGCGATCTGGGGCTCGGACCTCGACCACTTCTCGGGCGACGGCTGCCGAGAGATCACGTTCCGAGCACTACATCTCGACGTGGATGGGATCCTGGTTGACCACGGCGGCGTCCGGCGTAAGCAGGAAGGTCATCCGCAGCTCGCCTTCTTCGGACCAGGTCTTGATGGTGGCGCGGTGCTCGCCCTTGTCCCCGTCGTAGCTGAGGGACACCGAGGCGTATCCGGCGGGGTTGTCGCCCACTTGGATGCCCTCGCTCCAGGTGCCACAGATGCCCCCCGTGCAGTTGCCGAGGTTGATGTTGGTGGCCGGTACCGTGACCTCGGGCAGGCCCCCGAAGGTGCCATCGTCGATCCCGCCCCCGGAGTGGATATCGCCCGAGATGACGAACAGCCCCGTGAGGTCCTGGTCCACGAAGTACTGCAGCAGCTCCCTCTGCTCGACCAGAAACTCGGCCCAGCTGTCCTCCTGCTTGCCGTAGCGGTTGAAGCAGGTGCTCGAGATCAGGATCTTCCAGGTGGCCGTGCTGGCGACCAGGCTGTCCTTCAGCCACTGCTTCTGGCCATCCTCGAGCTCGAAGTGGTCGAGCATGGACTTGGACGCCGAGTCGACATCGCCATTGGGTGAGCGCTGGGAGCGCATGTCCAGCATGAAGACTTCTACCTGTCCCCACCGGAAGCTGTACCAGATGCCCTGCTCGGGGTTCGGCGCATCCGGAGGCAGCGGGAAATACTCCTGGAAGGCCTGAAGGGCGAGGTCCTTCCACGGAGCGGTGCCGTTCGTGTCGTTGTTGCCGAAGTCGTGGTCGTCCCAGGTATGGAAGAACGGCGTGACCGCCAGCACCGAGCGATCGAGGGTCTGCCCGGCCTGGTATTCGGCCAGCTGGTCCCGATGCATCCGCCGCCAAGTCTCCACGTCCCATGGGGCCATGGTGCCGGGATCGCGATGATCCAGATCCCCGATCTGCAGCACGAAGGCTGGCTGATGCAGGGCGAGGTTCTCGTAGGAGGTGGTGAGGTTGCCGTCGTTGGTGAGCGCATCGGAGACGACGGCGAAGGTGTACTCGACCGTTTCGTCCGGGGCGGGGGCGGTGGTGAAGGACCGCTGGGACGGCAAGGTGAGGTAGACGTCGCCGACCCGCGGTCGATAGAAGTAGGTGGTCGAGGGCTCGAGCCCCTCGAGCCTCGCGTGTGCGGTGAGATCGCTCGAGAACGCCCCACCCGTAGCCCGTGTCTCGGACAAGACTTCGCCGAAGTCGGGGCCGGTGGCCACCTCGACGACGACACGGCACGGCAGGTCGGTGCGCATGACCACGGTGGCGGCTTCGTGGGTGACGGCGGTGACGAAGGGCCCGACGGTGGTCGCCTCGCAGGGCATGTCAGCGAGGCTGTCTTGGGTGTCCAGCGGGATCTCGGGCTCTTCGCGCTCGGGGGGCGAGAAGCGCTCGCAGCCCACCGCGCAAGACAGCGCCATGGTCAACAAGCCGAGCGCGAGGGGATGGGGAATGGGTAGCCGTGCAGCCATGATGCAGAATCGGAAGGGGTTTGGAGGTCCGAGACTACCCAGTTTGACGCCCGACGGAAAGGACGTCCAGCTGGAAGCGCGGGCGGCGAACCGCCCGGACGACGCCCCGGTGTTAGGTTGATCCCACTTCGAAAGAGGAGGTTGCGTGGCCACTCGCATCAAGATCGCCAAAACCACCGATGAGCTGGACGCACTGTTCCGTTGTCGGCACGTGGCCCTGGTGTCGGAGCTGGGATCCCAGTTCCCCCATCCCGACGGGCGCCTCATGGACCGCTTCGACGCCTTCCCCAGCACGTGGAACGTGGTGGCGGTAGAGCGCGAGCGCGTCGTGGGTGACATCCGGCTCTGCCCCGTCGGCACCGGCGGCTCACCTCTGGACGGACTGTACGACTTCTCCTCGAACCTGCCGAAGGGGGCCGAGCCGGCGCCCTGAGCCGCTTCCACTTGCTCGAGGCGTTCCGGGACGCCAGCCTGCGGCTGGGCTTCTCCATGCTGTACATGGCCACCCACTGCGCGTGCCAGCGCGGCCTGTCCCACTTGATCTGCTGCCCGGAGCCCCGGGTCGCCCGCCTGGCCCAGAGCATCGGCTTCCAGCAGGTCGCCCCCCGCTTCCACCACGAAGCCACGGGCCGCGATATCGTGCCCATGGTCCTCGACCTGCGCCAGCTCGAGCTGCCCTCCCTCACCAGGGCCCGCGAGCCCGGGCTGCTCGAGGCCTTCGAGCTGGTGGAGTGGGAATACCACCGCGCCGGGGACACCATCATCCACGCCGGTAGCAAGGGAGACGCGGCCTACCTCATCGTGGACGGCGAGGTCATCGTCTCGGTCGAGCGCGGAGGCCCCAAGGGCCGCTCCACCTTCGAGCTCGCCACCCTGGGCCCCACCCCCCGCCTCGCCGGTGATACCGGCAGCGACGGGCTGGGAGCTGGCGGGGGACACGGACGGCCCGGTCGAGGATGATTCCGGCTGGTTCGAGGCCGCCTGGGCCTGGGCCCGCTGCGCGTCCTCGGCCTGGACGATCAGCGCGTCGAGCTCGGCGAGCACGCCTTCGTCGCTGACCTTCATGCAGGAGACGAAGTCGGCGTACGACTGGCGGGCCATGTCCAGGTTTTCCAGAGCCGCATAGCAGCGACACAGGTATTCCTGGACGATGCAGCAGTCGGGGTCCTCGGCCTTGGCCCGGCGCAGCAGGGAGAGCGCCAGGGCGGGCTCGCCGTCGTCCAGGGCCTCGGACGCGGCGAACAGGTAGTTCTCGACCTTGAGGCTGACCTGTTCACCCCAGGCCGGCTGGCTGGCGACCAGGAGTCCGACCATGCAGGCGACGAGCGGCGTGCGGAGCGGTGAGGGCATGGGGGCCTCGAGGCGGCGATGCGCCGGGGAAAGGAAGGCCTTTCGTGGAAGATACGGGAACGGCCATGCTGCGCCAGGGCACCCGGAACAAAAGTCCCGCCGGCATTCCCGCGAGCGCTGTCACCGCATGAAAAGGTATAGGAAGGTGCCGGCAGCAAGGAGGTCCCCGTGAAGTCCCCCATTTTCCCGTTCCTACTCCCGATCCTGTCCCTGGCCTGCTCGGAGTACGACCTCAACCGCGGGACCGACCCCGAGACCAAGAATCCCGAAGACACCGCCCCCCCACCGCCGGATACCGACGCTCCGGACATCCGGGTCGACCCCTCGGAGCTGGACTTCGGCTCCATCATGAAGGACTGCACCTCGACCCCGCAGGAAGTCACCATCCGCAACGTGGGCGCCGAGCTGCTCACGGTGGACGACATCGACATCGGCGGCGAGAACGCGGGCGGCTTCTCACACGACGGCCAAGCCGTCGACCTGGAGCCCGACGAGACCTACACCTTCGAGGTCACCTTCGCTCCGACGGCCTGGATCGAGTACACCGCGGCCATCGAGGTCGCCTCGAACGACCCGGACGAACCCGAAGTGGGCGTCGACACCACGGGAATCGGCGCAGAAGACGCCTACTTCGAAGAAGTCTTCGAGCAAGGCGAGGGTGGACGGCCGGTGGACATCCTCTGGGTGGTGGACAACTCGGGCTCCATGGCCGAGGAGATCCAACGGGTCAAGGACGAGTTCGACAGCTTCTTGGGCGACTTCATCGATCTCGACCTCGACTTCCACCTGGGCGCGACCACCACCGACATGGACAACCCCAGCGAAGCCGGCCGCCTCCAGGGCAGCCCCATCTACATCGACGGGGACACCACCAACCCCTACGACAAGTTCGGCGACACCATCGACGACATCTACGACCACAAGGGCTCGGCCAACGAAAAGGGCCTGGACGCCGCCAAGGCCGCCCTGACCGATCCCCTGGCCTCCGGCGCCAACGCGGGCTTCCTGCGCACGCTCAACGACTACGGCGAAGAGGTGGCCACCCACGTCATCGTGGTCACCGACGAAGACGACTCCTCCAGCCAGAGCCCCACCCAGTTCAGCAGCTGGCTCGACGGCCTGGAGTCCGACACGGACATGTCCGCCCTGTCCGCCATCTGCGGCGATCCCGGCAGCAGCATTTTCGACGGGGGCTGCTCGGAGTGGGCCAACGGCACCCTGTACACGGCCATGGCGGGCAACGACTACTACGACGCCGCGGTCGCCACCGGCGGTCACTGGGCCAGCATCTGCACGGCCAGCTTCGACGAAGAACTGGAGTACCTAAGCCTGGTCTCCCAGGGCATGACGGCGGAGTACTACCTCACCTACGTGCCCTCCTCCATCGCCCTGACCACGGTGGACGTCAACGGAACCAGCGAAAGCTACAGCGCCATCGACGGCTGGACCTGGTCGTCCACCACCAACGCCATCACCTTCCACGGCGACGCCATGCCGCCGGCCAGCGCCACCATCCGCGTGACCTACCCCTTCGATGGGGAGTGCTGACACACACGCATCATTCCGCGAGGGACAGGCAGCAGCGAAAGCCGTCGTCTCCGGTCTCGGTCCTCGGGCTGTGCCCGTGGGTGCTCAAGCAGTCCTGCCCATAGAAGGTGACCGACCACATGGTGCCGCCACGCAGGACGTGAGCCTCGCTCCACGGCCACGACCAGGGCTCGAAGGACTGGGTTTCCCCGTACCAGGGATCTTCGACCCACTCCGAGAGGCTGCCGTTGAGATCGTACACCCCCTCGGGGCTCTGGCAGCGTGGAAACGAACCCGCCTCCGCCAGTGGGACCCTCCCCGGGGGCCTGCCCTCGAAGTGCGTGTTGCACGCCGCGGGATCCCTCACGGGGCCATAGGAATACCGCCAGCCCTCGAGGCCACGGCAGGCCCGCTCCCACTCCGCCGATGCGCACAGCCGTTTCCCCAGGTTCCGACATTGTCGCCGCGCTTCGTACCAGCCGACGTCGGGCTTGGGAAGCGCACCCACCCGGTTCGGATACTCGTATCGATCGATGCAGAAGGAGCCCACGACAACTTCCTGGGCAGGCATTGCCAGAACTCCTCGGGGACCTCCATGCCCATGGTGAAGCTCCCACCCGGGATGGCCACCATGTCTCCGGGACACTCCGTCGCCGGGGCGGCCGCACAGTGAACCGTCCCGAAGGCGGCGACGGTGACGAAGAGACGAGAACGAAAAGCCGTGGTCATGGCACGTCCATACAGCAACGAAAACCATCGTCGTCGTAGACCGCGTTGGCTGGGTGGCCGTGACGGCTCAGGCAATCCTGACCGTAGAAGGTGTCAGCCCACATGGTGCCACCACGCACGATGCGCATGGGGTGCTCGCGGCCCAATTCGTCGTCCATGGGCTGGCGGCCACCTTCCCACTCGTCGGCCACCCACTCGCTCAGGTTGCCGTTGAGGTCGTACACGCCGTCCTCGGAGACACACTTGGGGTGGGAGCCCGAGGTGGCGAGGGGAAGTCGACCGTGCTCGTCGTCGTGGCGGCGCCAGGGCGTGTTGCAGAAGTGAGATAGCCGGTTGCGGCCATAGGCGTAGCGATGGGCCGCTGTTCCCCTGCAGGCGCGCTCCCACTCAGCCGATGTGCAAAGCCGTTTGCCCAAGGCCCGGCATTGCTGGTCGGCATCGACCCAGCTGACGCTGTGAACCGGCGCTTCCCCTTCCCGATTGGGGAACTCGAAGCGGTCCATGCAGTAGGGAGCGAGCTGCACCGAACGCGAGGGCTCCTCGTAGTCCTCGAGAGGCTCTTCGACGCCCATGGTGAACGTGCCGCCAGGCACCCGGACCATGTCGGCGGGACAGGTAGACTCACCACAGCGCAGACCCAGCAGCGTCGGCAAGGCGAGGAGGAGATGGGTACCCGTGGGTGTCATGGAGGGATCCTATCCTTCGAGAGCCGCCGACGCGGCGCTGTCGTCATGCAGCCTGCCAGGCGGTTAGTGACCGCAGGCTCACCCGAACACCACCTGAATCGTGCCCAGCTCCGAAGCTTCCACCACCGGCTTCACGCGACGTCCTCACTGGAAGGACTGCATGGAAGCCATCCGCCACCCGGAGCTGTACCGCAACTTCGCGGTCCACGCCTTCGTCATGGCCCCCGCCGGCACCGCGATGGCATACATCGCCTCGCGCATCGAACAGGTGCTGGGCTGGCAGCCCCTCGCAAGCTGGCCCCTGGCGGGCATAATGGGCGCGCTCTTCATAGGGCTCGGCGGGCTGTGGGTCTGGTACGTCTACGGCTACCTCTTCCTCTCGGGTCAGGGCTCACCGGGCTCCCACGTGGATGGCGGCCCGACCGTGCTGGTGGACACCGGGCCCTACACCGCGGTCCGGCACCCCTCGGTGTTGGGCAAGCTGGCCGGCGTCATCGGGTTGGGGCTCCTGTTCGGCAGCAAGATCTTCCTGCTGACCTTCCTGCCAGTGCTGGTGGCCTACTCCCTGCTCACCAACCGCTTCCTGCAAGAGCGCTACTGCGACCAGCGCTTCGGGCTTGCGTACCAACGTTATCGCGAACAAGTCCCCATGCTCCTGCCCCGCCCCGCGGGCATCCGCCGCTGGCTGGCCGACCAAGGTGCCCTCGGTGAAGGCGAGCCTCCCGCCAAGGGCCCTTCGCCCCTTGGCGCGTTCCAAGAGCTGCGCTGGTATCTGGTGGGTTTGGCTGGACTCATAGCCTTCTTCGCGGTGCTCCTTGGTCTCGTAGTGGCGTTTTCGGCAGGCTAGGCCCAGCCCAAGAGCCAACGCTCGCATGTTCGCACCTTGCCTCGCGATGCTGCGGCCAGTAATACGCGGGACGCGCCCCACAAAACGACGCGCACAGGAGCCCGCATGACCCGCCGCTATCGCAAGATCGTCTGCGCCTACTCTGGTGGCCTGGATACTTCCGTCATGATCCCCTGGCTGCGCGAGCGCTACGACGCCGAGATCATCGCCTACACCGGCGACCTCGGCCAAGGGGAAGACCTGGACGCCATCCGCCGCAAGGCCCTGGACACCGGCGCAGTGCACGCCGAGGTGGACGACCTGCGCGAACGCTTCGTGCGAGAGTTCATCTGGCCTGCGGTCAAGGCCTCCGCTCTGTACGAAGGGCTCTACCCACTGCACACGGCCCTGGGGCGCCCTCTTCTGGCCCAGCGTTTGGTCGAGGTGGCCATCGAGCACGGAGCCGACGCCATCTCACACGGCTGCACGGGCAAGGGCAACGACCAGGTGCGCTTCGAAGTCACGGCCCGCGCCCTGGCCCCCCAGCTGGGCATCATCGCCCCCCTGCGCGAGTGGGAACTGCTCACCCGCGAAGCCGAGGTGGACTACGCCATAGAGCGCGGCATCCCAATCCCCGTCACCCGAGAAAAGCCCTACTCCATCGACCAAAACCTCTGGGGCTGTGCCATCGAGTGTGGCGAGATGGAAGACCTGTGGACCGAGCCGCCAGCGGACGCCTGGCAGATGACAAAAGACCCCTCCAACGCCCCGAGAGGGTCGGTCGAGCTGGTCATGCGCTTCGAGCGCGGCATCCCGGTGGCCATCGACAACCGCCCCATGGGCGGCGTAGAGCTGATCTCCTATCTCAACGACCTGGCGGGAGCCTTCGGCGTCGGCCGTATCGACATGGTCGAAAACCGCGTGGTAGGGCTCAAGAGTCGCGAGGTCTACGAAGCCCCAGGGGCCGGGCTCATCCACATGGCCCACACCGAGCTCGAGCGCATCTGCCTGGACCGCCCCACCTTCAACTACAAACGCAAGCTGTCCCAGGACTACGCCAACATCATCTACGACGGCACCTGGTTCGGCCCCCTGCGCGAGGCGCCCCCGCCGTACCCTGCCGGCAAGAACCTGCTCGAGGGCCGCACCGTCCTGGTCACCGCCGCGGCCGGCACTGGCATCGGCTTCGCGACCGCCAAGCGCTGCGCCGAGGAAGGTGCCACCGTCGTCATCAGCGACGTGCACGAGC
>PVBE012394883.1_pt1 | contig 12011 bp, 6 predicted proteins | sample 1631181 | NCBI WGS metagenome assembly PVBE01 (sample SAMN08397723, study PRJNA350692) | Marine metagenome, whole genome shotgun sequencing project. | isolation source: water | place: Pacific Ocean | collected 2012-04 | reverse complement strand
GTCCGGCGGAAGATGAGCCTCGATGTAGGCTCGAACCGGCCGCGTCTGGTTGGCGGACACGACCAGGTAGTTCTCCTCAATGGACTGCGCGAACCGCTCCCAGTCGGCACTTCGCCGGAGCAACGATGTCGCCGCGAGACGGAGATTGCCGGGAGCGTTGGGAAGCCCCGCTCCGATCGCCAGCTGCTCTGCACCATATCGTCGCCACGAGTCTTTGAGGTCGAGCTCGGCGGGCGTGCGGGCAATGAGCTCATAGCTATAGTTAACCCCGAGCATCATTCGCAGCGACCAGTCGTACGGAAATCGGTCGATTCCCGTCTCAAGGATGTCGTTGGTCGCCATCACGCTCTCGTTGTTGATCTCTCCCCCGTACATGATGACGGTGCCGGCCCAGGTGAAGACGAGCCGGAACTTCGGGTCGAGCTCGATCATCGCTTCGATGTGCGGATCGAGCCAATCGACGTCGGTGCTGAGGCTCCGGTACTTGCCGAAGAAGGAGAGCGCGTTGAGCCAGATCATGTCTGCCATCGCCTCGTTGTGACCGAGGGAGACGACGCGAAGGAGCGTCCCGCTCGGCACGTGAGAGGCGATCTCCATGCCGGACAGGGGTTCGGCGAGGCGGATGTTGGCCGCGGAGACCCGGTGGGCACTGGCCTGGAGCCAACAGGTCAGCAGGAGACTCGCGATCAGGATCGGGCCGAGCGCGGGGACGGCCACGATGCGGTCGCGAGTGGTTTCGAAGAAGGTCGACATGGGCTCCGTGCGTTCGGTGCATTCTTCAGGCCCAGGGCGACGCGTCAAGGCGCGCGCATGCGACAAAACGCGATCCGGCCCCGCGGAAGGGGGCCGGATCCGGGATGGGCTATAAGCCGGGTTCTGTCCTCCGCCCGAGAGCGGAGCCGCGATCATTCATCTAGGACCGACGTTGCCGACGGTCTCGAGCGGCCTACCCGGGGCGATCGAGCGGGCAGCCCGCGCCCCTACGTGACCTTGCTCCAGATGGGGTTTACCGTGCGCCTTCCGTCGCCGGTCGGCCGGTGGGCTCTTACCCCACCTTTTCACCATCGCCGCCACCCCGAAGGGCCGGGCGGCAGGCTACGTCTCTGTGGCACTTTCCCTGGGGTCTCCCCCGGTCGCCGTTAGCGACCATCCTGCCCTGTGGAGCCCGGACTTTCCTCCTGCGCGTCGGGCGCGCAGGCGAACGCGCACCCATCCCGGAATCGTGGGTTCAGGCCTCGGCAGCTGCCGGCTCCTCGACCGGAGCCTCCTGGTAATGCAGGATGCGCTGGCAGCTCGGGCACTGGATCAACTTGTTGCGGGCGGCGCCGGACGCGAGCGCGATGCTGTGCAGCTCGTTGAAGAGCTGCGGCGGCACGCGCATGTTGCATCCGGTGCAGACGCCTTCGATGGCGGGTACGACCGCGGCCCCGGCTCGCCGCCTGGAGATGAACTCGTAGCGACGGACCAGGGGTTTGTCGAGCTTGGACTTGAGGTCGTCGCGCTGGCTCTGGAGCTCGCCGACGCGGGACTTGGATTTGTTGGCTTCTTTGGAGATCGCGGTCTCCTCGGCCTTGATCTGTCCCTTGAGCTCGCCGGTCTTGTCGGCTTTCTCGGTGACGTCGGCCTCGAACCCGTCGACCGCCTCACGGAGCGAGTCGCGCTCCTCCTCGACCTGCGCACGCATCTTCCGGAGCGTGTCCATCTCGCGCTCGAGCGCGTTGTACTCGCGGGTGTTGGAGACGTGGTTGAGCTTCGCCTTCGACTGGTTGTAGCGCTCCTGGTTCGTCTCCAGGTCGATCTCCTTGTCGCGCATGAGGCTGCGGGTCTCTTCGAGCTCCGTGCGCTGTGCCTCGAGCGAAGCGTTGAGCGTTTCATGCAGGCTGACGAGCTCGTCGAGCGCTTCGCGGAGCGCGTCGGTATGGCGCGTGATCTCCTGCGCCTCGAGGTCGTATTCCTGCAGCTTCTTGAGCAGTGCGATGTTGTCTTGCAAGGCCGACCTCGTCTTGGATTTGCGGAGTTATTGCGTCGATCGAGAGCAAACGAACGGGCGCGGCCAAAAACCTTTGAAGGCGTCCGCCTCGGCGGGACGCCTTCTGGAAGCTCGGACCGGCTCGTGGATTGGATTCGTGATGCGCACGCGAGGCATTCGGGGCGCTGAGAGCAACGAAATTTCAACTCAGTGGGCCCACCTGGACTCGAACCAGGGACCAGCCCGTTATGAGCGGGCGGCTCTAACCAACTGAGCTATAGGCCCGGCGACCGGTCGGTCTACCCGAACCGGCGCTCTCCCTTACTCAATATGTTTCGGCAGATCAACAGTCCGTTTGATCGGCGCACGAAGACAAGCGCTCCGCTAACGCCTTCTTCGTCCCCAAGAGTGCCACGGGCCGCGGTTTCGGCGGCCCTCAGCCTTCCATGAAGCTCTTGAGCTGCTTCGCCCGGCTGGGGTGCCTGAGCTTGCGCAAAGCCTTCGCTTCGATCTGCCGGATCCGCTCACGGGTGACGTCGAAGTCCTGGCCGACCTCTTCGAGGGTGTGGTCGGACTTCTCCCCGATGCCGAAGCGCATGCGGAGGACCTTCTCTTCGCGGGGGGTCAACGTCGAGAGCACCTTGCGGGTGGTCGTCGCCAGGTTCCGGCCGATGGCCGCTTCGGACGGACTGACCGCGTTCTTGTCCTCGATGAAATCGCCGAGGCTCGAGTCCTCTTCCTCGCCGATGGGGGTCTCCAGCGAGATGGGCTCCTTCGCGATGCGGAGCACCTTGCGGATCTTGTCGACCGGCAGCTCCATCTTCTCGGCGATCTCCTCCGGGGTCGGCTCCCGGCCGAGCTCCTGGACGAGGTAGCGCTGGGTGCGGATCAGCTTGTTGATCGTCTCGATCATGTGCACCGGGATCCGGATGGTCCGTGCCTGATCGGCGATCGCGCGGGTGATCGCCTGCCGGATCCACCAGGTCGCGTAGGTCGAGAACTTGTAGCCGCGACGGTACTCGAACTTGTCGACCGCCTTCATCAGCCCGATGTTCCCTTCCTGGATGAGGTCGAGGAACTGGAGGCCGCGGTTGGTGTACTTCTTGGCGATCGAGACGACGAGCCGCAGGTTCGCCTCGACCAGCTCGCTCTTGGCCCGCTCCGCGATCTTCTGACCGACCTGGATCGCCTGGTAGGTCAGGATCAGGCTCTCGACCGACTGGTTCGTGTCGAGCTCGACGCGCCGGATCCGGCGCCGGCACGCGATCATGGCCTCTTCCCAGCCGAACACGGTCTCCCGGTCGAGTCCGGGCTTGTTGAGCTGCTTCGTCCCCTCGACCGGGGTCCGGCGGACCGTCTCGGCGAGGTCGCGAATGTCCTGGTAGGACCGCTTTGCGGAACGCTCCAGCCGGGTCAGCTCGCGCGCGGATCGCTCCATCGTGTCGATGGCGAGGCGGATCCGGTCGACGATGCGTTCGACCTGCTTCTTCGAGATGCGCACCCGGCGCATGCTCTCGTAGATCTCGACCTTCTTGCCGCGGAGCTGCTCGCGGAGCTTGCGTCGCTTGGCCTCGGAGAGCTTGGGCGTGACCTGCTGCCGCTGCAGCCGACGCATCTCGAGCTCGATGTGGCGCACTTCGTCGATGTGGACGATGCTCTCGCAGTGAATCTGCTCGAAGTTGGGCGGATCCTCGCCTTCGACGAAGGGCGGCTCCCGGTAGACGTCTTTGTACTTGGCGCGGCCGCGCTTGAGCTTGTCGCCGATACCGAGCACCTCGCGGGTGCCGATCGGGGAGTTCATGATCGCGGCGATGATCATGTTCTCGCCCTCTTCGATCCGCTTCGCGATCTCGACCTCGCCTTCGCGTGTGAGCAGCGAGACGCTGCCCATCTTGCGGAGATACATCCGCACGGGGTCGGAGGTTCGGCTGTAGGCGTCGTCCTCCTGGGCGGCGACGAACTCGGCGGTCTCGGCCGGCTTGCGGCGAATCGCCTTGCCCTCTGCGGGGGTCGCCGCGGAGCGTTCGCGAGCGCTCGGAATCTCTTCCTTCGACTCGTCGACGACCTGGATCTCGAGCTGCCGGAACATCATCATCATGTCGTCGATCTCGTCGGCGGAGAGGACGTCGGGCGGGAGGGCGTCGTTGACCTCACCGAGGGTCAGGAAACCCTTCTCCTTGCCCATGCTGATGAGCTGCTCGATCTCCTTACGATTCGAAATCAATGTCATCGAATATCGTCTCTGGCGGCGGCCGGCGAATGGCGAATGGGCTGTGCTAGGGCTCGCGGCGTGCCGGGTCAAGTCCCGACGACTCCGTCGGGTTTCACGGGGCGGGGTTCGCGGTGCGTCGAAGGTCGTTCAACCAATGGTTCAGCTCGCTCTGGCGCTTCATCAGCAACTCGACGGCCTCGGGGTCCTGCGTTGCGCGCAGGCGCTCGGAGATCCGTCGCATCTCGGCGGTCATCCACCGGATCTTCATCGTGCGGGTGGTGTCGGCGAACACTTCGTCGACCCGGTCGTCGGCGATCGCGTGCTCGGTCACCAACGCCCCCGTCAGCGCACGCCGTAGGGGACCCGGCTCGAGTGCCTCGGCGGCGGCGACCACATCGGGGCCCCCGTCGAGGGTCCACGTCACAGCGACCTGTTCGATGAAATCCTGTAGCCGTTCGTCGCCAACCAGGTGATGGGTCTGCTCTCGGTAGACGGTCTCCAGGAGGGCCGGCCGACGGGCCAGGGCGTCGAGCAACACCGACTCGTGCTTGTCGAGTACGACGTCGGGCTCGGTGGGCGCCTCGTCGGCGAGCTCCGGAGGCGGCTCCGGCATCGGCTCCCGGGCGAGACGTCCACCACCACGGGAGACGTGTCGCTTGAGGCTGGCGCCGTCGAGCTCGAGCCGCCGGGCCGCCTCGGCCACGTAGCCATCGCGGATCAGCGTGTTGGGAATCGGGGCGAGCAATGCGGCGATCTCGTCGATGGCCCGCCGCTTTCCGGCCAGGTCGGCCTTGCCGGCGACCGGGCGGATCGTCTCGTCGAGCACGACATCGAGCATGGAGGGTGCTTTCTCGATCAGCTCCCGGAGCGCGTCGGCGCCGTGGCTCTGCACGAAGTCGTCGGGATCGGTGCCGTCGGGCAGGCGGCAGTAGCGCACGTCGGGGACGTCGGCGGCCAGCAGCATGTCGAGTGCCTTGCGCGCCGCCTTGCGACCGGCGGAGTCGGCATCGAAGAGCAGGACCACGCGCTCGGAGTACCGCCGCACGAGCCGCGCCTGTTGCTCGGTCAGTGCCGTGCCGAGGGCCGCACAGACGTTGGTCAGGCCGCGGGCGTGCAGGGAGACGACGTCGAAGTTGCCCTCGACGAGCACCGCGTAGCCGGCTTCGCGGATGGACCGGTGGGCGACGTGGAGTCCGAAGAGCTCGCGCCCCTTCGTGTAGTAGGGAGTCTCGGGGGAGTTGATGTACTTGGCGCGCTCCTCGGGATCGAGGGTGCGCCCGCTGAACGCGAGGACGCGGCGAGAGAGGTTGACGATGGGGAAGACGACCCGGTTGCGGAACCGGTCGTAGTGGCCCTCGCCGCTGTTGCGGGCCATGGCGAGCCCGGCGTTCTCGAGGGACTTCGACGAGATGCCGGATCGGCCGGCGGCTTCGACGAGCGCTCCCCACTCTCCAGGCGCGAAGCCGAGCTCGAACGCCTCGGCGGTCTGTTCGTCGATGCCGCGGTCGGCGAGATATTGCCGGGCCTGTTTGCCGCTCGGCGTGGTGAGCTGGCGGCGAAAGAACTCCGACGCGTACCGGGTGGCCTCGAAGTACCGATCTTTTTCGCGCGCACGAGCGCGCGCGGTCGCGTCGTCTTCGTGACTCTCGGGCACGGCGATCCCGAGGCGGTCCGCGAGCTTGCGAACGGCTTCGGGGAAGCTGAGCCCATCGTGTTGTCGCAGGAATCCGATCACATCACCGGAGGCGCCACAGCCGAAGCAATGATAGAGGTTGCGCTCAGCGTTGACGCTGAACGAGGGTGTCTTTTCGTTGTGAAATGGACAGAGTCCGAGGTATCGCGCGCCCTTGCGCTTGAGGCGCACGTACTCGCCGACGATGTCGACGATCGAAGCACGAGCCTTCACCTCGTCGACTACGTTGTCCGGGATGCGAGCGACCATCGCCCCGGTTACACGACGGGTAGAATCGGGCGGTCACTATAGGGGGGGAAAGTCGACTGTCAACACCACCCTGGCAACTTTTTCATAGAGCGCGACCGCCCGTAACTTGGCACGTTTCCTGCTGTTTGAGCCCCATGAGGGTTCCGTTCGCAGTGGGCTCGGCGCGCTCCTCGTCGCCGCGGGTGACAATTTTCGCACCCCCTGCCCAGCGCCATTGACAACCGAAGCGCGACCCACCAATGAGAAATTGCCCCTAAATGAATGGACGTTCATTCACCTCAGCCACAGAGCTTCCAAATGACCTACGACATTCGGAAAGCAGCCGTTCTCGGCGCGGGCGTCATGGGCAGCGGAATCGCTGGTCAGCTCGCCAACGCGGGGATTCCCGTCATCCTTCTCGACATCGTCCCACCGAAGGTCGGAGACGGGGATGACCCTTCGTCGAAGGCCTTCCGCAACAGGTTCGCGGCCGGGGCTGTCGCGAAGATGGTGAAACAGAAGCCCGCACCGCTGATGTCCAAGCGGGCCCTCGAGATCATCGAGGTCGGCAACTTCGACGACGACATGAACCGCCTCGCCGAGTGCGACTGGGTGGTCGAGGTCGTCATCGAGAACATGGACATCAAGCAGCAGGTCTTCGCCAACGTCGAGAAGAACGTTCGGCCGGGGACCATCGTGACGTCCAACACCTCGGGCCTGCAGATCAAGGGAATGCTCGAGGGGCGTGGTGACGCCTTCAAGAAGCACTTCCTCGTCACCCACTTCTTCAACCCCGTCCGCTACATGAAGCTCCTCGAGCTCGTGGAGGGCGAGGACACGCTGCCCGAGGTCACCGCCGCCATCCACGCGTTCGGCGAGGAGACCCTCGGCAAGGGCATCGTCTACGGCAAGGACACGACGAACTTCATCGCCAACCGCATCGGCGTCTTCGGCATGATGAAGGTCATCGAGGAGATGATGAAGTTCGAGCTCACCGTCGAGGAGGTCGACAAGATCTTCGGGCCGGCCATGGGGCGTCCGAAGTCGGCGATCTTCCGCACCGGCGACATGGTCGGGCTCGACACCTTCCTGCACGTCTCGAACAACTGCTACGACACGCTGGTCGACGACGAGGCCCGCGACGCGTTCAAGCCGCCGTCCTTCCTCGAGAAGATGGTCGAGCAGAACATGCTCGGCGACAAGTCGGGCAGCGGCTTCTACAAGAAGACCAAGGACGCCGACGGTAAGCGGCTCATCCTCTCGCTCGACCTGAACACGCTCGAGTACGGCGAGCAGAAGAAGGTCCGCTTCCCCAGCCTCGGCGCCGCCCGCGGCATCGACGACATCAACAAGCGCGTCAAGACCGTGCTGACCGCGGACGACAAGGCCGCGAAGTTCGCCGCCAAGGTCACCCTCGAGACGCTGGCATACGCGTCCCGGCGCATCCCGGAGATCGCCGACGACTTCGTCAACATCGACCGCGGCATGCGCTGGGGCTTCGGCTGGGACCTCGGGCCCTTCGAGACCTGGGACGCCCTCGGCGTGGAGACCGGCCTGGCGATGATGAAGGAGCTCGGCATCGAGCCGGCCCCCTGGGTCCAGGCGATGGTCGACTCCGGCCGGACGGCGTTCTACGGCGTCGACGGCACGGCCGACACCTACTGGAACATCCCGTCCACGGCCTCCGAGCTCGTGCCGATGAGCAGCAGGAACCTGCGCGTCGAGCACCTCGAGCGCGGGAACAAGAAGGTGAAGGAGAACTTCGGCGCCACGCTGTGGGACATGGGTGACGACGTCCTCCTCGTCGAGTTCCACACCAAGATGAACGCCATCGACGACGACATCATCAAGATGCTCGGCACGGCGGTGGACCTCGCGGAGAAGGACTACAAAGGCATCGTCATCGGCAACGACGGCACGCCCGCGTTCTCGGCCGGCGCCAACATCATGGCGCTGCTGATGGCGGCCAAGATGGGCCAGTGGGACGCGATCCGCGAGCTGATCTCCGGCTTCCAGGCCGTCAACCAGCGCCTCCGTTACTGCTCGGTGCCCGTCGTCACGGCGCCCGGCGGCCTCGCCCTCGGCGGCGGAGCCGAGGTCACGATGGCCGGCAACGCGGTCCAGGCGAAGGCGGAGCTCTACATCGGCCTCGTCGAGGTCGGCGTCGGTCTCATCCCTGGCGGCGGCGGCAACCTGCAGCTGATGCGCAACCTCTACGGTCCGCTGGCCCTCGACAAGGACTTCGATCCCTTCCCCTTCATCAAGAAGGCCTTCCTGACGATCGGCATGGGCTCGGTGGCCACGAGCGCCGAGGAGGCGCTCGAGGCCGGGTTCCTCAACCCGTCCGACGGCATCTCGATGAACGGCGACTTCGCGCTGCACGACGCGAAGCAGCGGGTGCTCGGCATGCACGCGTCCGGCTTCCGACCACCGCGACCGCAGCGCTTCCTGCTGCCCGGCGTCAACGGCAAGGCCACGATCGACATGCTGCTCTACGACATGCAGAACAACCGTCAGATTTCGGCGCACGACCGGCTGATCGGCTCCAAGCTCGCCGGCGTGTTGACCGGCGGCGCGTGCTCGCCAACGGCGCCCGTCACCGAAGACTACCTGCTCGAGCTCGAGTGCGAGGCCTTCCTCAGCCTGTGCGGCGAGGAGAAGACCCACGCCCGCATCCAGGCGATGCTCGAGACCGGCAAGCCCCTTCGCAACTGATGGCGACGAGTCGGCGTCCTGGACGGCACCGACACGACACGACGACGAAACCCGCAATCCCAACGAGAATCCAACCCCTGGAGAAGCCATGACCAAGCCTGTCGTCATCGCCAGCGCGCTCCGGACCCCCTTTACACGAGCGCACAAGGGCGAGCTGAAGGATACCCTGCCCGATGACATGGCCGCCTGGACGATCAAGGCGGCCCTCGACGCCGTCCCCGGCCTCGACGCCATGGACGTCGACGACGTCATCATCGGCTGCGCGATGCCCGAGGCCGAGCAAGGCCACAACGTCGCCCGCATCGCGGCCGCCATCGCCGGCCTGCCCCACGAGGTGCCGGCGATGACCATCAACCGGTTCTGCTCGTCGGGCGTGCAGTCGATCGCGATCGCCGCCCAGTCGATCATCGCCGGCTCGACCGACGTGGTCATCGCGGGCGGGACGGAGACGATGACCCTGATCCCGATGGGCGGGAACAAGTTCACGACCAACCCGGACCTCTTCGAGCGCTACCCGGAGATCTACACGACGATGGGTGCGACCGCGGAGAACGTCGCCGAGAAGTTCGGCGTCACCCGCGAGCAGCAGGACGCCTTCGCGTACAACTCCCAGCGCAAGGCCGAGGAGGCGCAAGACGCCGGCCGCCTCGACGACGAGATCATCGAGATCACGACCACCGTCTTCGACAAGGCGGGTGAACCGCGCGAGGTCACGCTGAAGCGCGACACCATCAACCGGCGCGGCACGACGCTCGAGGGGCTGCAGAGGCTCCGCGCGGCGTTCCGCCAGGGCGGTACGGTCACGGCGGGCAACGCGTCACCGCTGACCGACGGCGCCGGCGCCGCGGTGGTGATGAGCGCCGACAAGGCCGAGGCGCTCGGCGTGACGCCGCTCGGGTTCTATCACGACATCCAGGTCGCCGGCGTGGCGCCGGAGATCATGGGCATCGGCCCCGTGCCGGCGATCCGCAAGCTGCTCGCCAAGCACGACATGACCATCGGCGACATCGACGTCTTCGAGGTCAACGAGGCCTTCGCGGCCCAGGCCGCCTACTGCCAGCGCGAGCTCGGCATCCCGGACGACAAGGTCAATCCGAACGGCGGCGCGATCGCCCTCGGCCACCCGCTCGGCGTCTCGGGCACTCGCATGACCGCCACGCTGCTCCGCGAGCTCAGGCGCCGCGGCGGCAAGTACGGCGTCGTGTCGATGTGCATCGGCGGCGGCATGGGCGCGGCCGCGTTGTTCAGCGTCTGATCCGCAGCTCGGCGACTACTGCCACACGAACGCGCCGCGGTCCTCTGAGGGCTGCGGCGCCCGTCGTTCGTGGGCTTCGGTCGGCCGTGCGTCAGGCCTGGGCGGCACGGAGGACGTCGGCGGCACCTGGCGGCGTTCGGTCCGGCGACGCTCGAGCCGGCGGCGCTCCGGACCGCACTTCTCGACCCCGCGGATGATGTCGCCCGCGACGGCGGCCACCTCTCGCGGGGCCCGAATGTCGTCACCGCGGAGCATCTGCAGCGCGACGACGACCGGCTCCAGATAGTGCGCCGCGGCGCTCGCCTGCAGCGCGCTCAACACCGTGTCGTGCCTGCCCGCACCAGCCGCGTGGACGACCATGCGGGTCAATCGGTCGAGATCGAGGGTTGCGGGGTTCGGAGCGACGAGGAGGCGCGCAACGAGGTCGACCGCGTCGTCCGCGTCGTCCCCGTCGACCGTGGGATTCGCCGACCGGCGTCGCTCGGAACGCCGGCGTTCGCCGCCCGAGGTGGCGTCCTCGGCGGCAATCCCCAGCGGTCCACCGACTCCGTAATACGCCTCGACGAAGCGCACGAATGCGCGCAATCGAGCCGCCTCGGGGCCGGTCGCCCTCAGGCCGATGAAGAGCCCATGCACCGGCTCGACGACCTCGTAGAAGAGGGCGCGGCCGGCCTTGCCAACGGGCGTGACCAGTCCCCGACGCACGAGGTTCTTCAGCACGGCGCTGGTGGTGTTGACGTCGAGACTGCACGCGGCACCGACGTCGCGCGACGTCGACGGTCGCCACAGACGGGCGAGGGTGGCGAAGACCCGGCGTTCCTGGGGTGGCAAGGCTTCGATTTCGCGCTTCAGCAAGGGCGCGTGGTCGTCGAGTGCGCGAGCCAGCATCTCGGCGAGGTCGTCATCCGGTCGCCGCTCGGAGACGCGCGCGAGTGCGGTGAGAAGTCGGAGATTCCCGCCGCTGAGGATCTCCATCGGACGGACACGGGCGCCCGCGAGGGTCTTTCCGGTGATCGACTCCCAGGTTGCCCGACACGCGTTCGTCGAGAGGGCGCCGAGCTGCATTGTGTGCAGCCGCTCGTCGCCGTCGGTCGTCGATGGAGCCAGCTCGTGCAGCGACCTGGAGGCCGTGAGCAGCAATGTGATCTCGGACACGTGCTTGATGGCGCCAACGAGGTCGCGGTCCTCTCGGCGTGGCAGCTGCCCGACGAGGGTCTCGACGTTCTCGAGCGCGATCAGCAGGCGAACACCGCGTTGTCGCGCGAACTCGCGAAGCTCCTCCAGGGCCAGGATTCGAAGCCGCGCGTCGTCGCGGCGGTCCACGAGACGATCGTAGTGCTCCCGCAACGACGCGACCGCGTCTCCGGCGGCGGTGCTTTCGCAGAGTACGCGTAGCGCGACCGTCCAGAGGTCGCCGAGGGACGCCACGCCGTAGAGCTCCTCGGGCATGACGATGGGGAGCCATCGTTCTCCCAGATCTGCGTCCGCGCACGTGCGGGCGACGACGGTGCGGACGAGGGTGGTCTTTCCTGACCCGGGACCACCGACGACGAGCGCGTGCCGGTTCGTCGCGCCGATGTTCCGGCGGAGCAGGTCGAGCAGGCGGTCGCTCGCCTCCCCGTATCCCGGGGGGGCGGCGGCACTCGGCATCATGGCGGTTCGTGCGTCGTGGACTGGCGCCTGCATCGACACCTCCGGCGTCGTGGGGTCGTGCGTCGATCGCGAGGGTGCCAAGGTGTCGGTTGCCAGGCAAATTCTCGGGAGACGATTCCCAGCGGTCGGGTTGGCAGGGTGTCGGTTGGCAGGTGGTTTGTTGCCAAGAGATTTGTTGGCAATGGATTTCTTGGGGTCAGGAGCGGCGTCGGATTGGCGGCAGCCGTCGGATTGGCGGCAGCCGTCGGATTGGCGGCAGCCGTCGGATTGGCAGCAGCGGTAGACT
>PVBE011983396.1_pt1 | contig 12011 bp, 8 predicted proteins | sample 1631181 | NCBI WGS metagenome assembly PVBE01 (sample SAMN08397723, study PRJNA350692) | Marine metagenome, whole genome shotgun sequencing project. | isolation source: water | place: Pacific Ocean | collected 2012-04 | reverse complement strand
TGCTGCCCACCGGAGAGTTCGTGGGGGCGCCGATGCATCATGTCGCCGAGACCGACGCGCTCGAGCAACGGCCCGACGATGCGGCGACGCTCGCCGGCCGATAGGCCCTGCAGCATGAGCGTGAACTCCGCGTTCTCGTAGGCGGTGAGCACCGGCACGAGGTTGAAGGCCTGGAAGACGAAGCCGATGTTCCGCAGGCGGAAGTCAGCGGCCGCACCCTTGCGGATGCCGGAGACGTCGCGGCCGGTGACGGCGATGTCGCCGGCGGTCGGAGTGTCGAGGCAACCGATCAGGTTCAACAACGTGGTCTTGCCGGAGCCCGAGGGTCCAGCGAGGCTGGTGAACTCCCCGGAATGCACGTCCAGGTCGACCCCGCGGAGCGCGTGGACCTCGACGGCACCCTGGTCGTAGACGCGGGAGAGGCCTCTGGCGCTGATGATGGGTGTTTCGACGGTCATTGGTACGTTCTCATGGCTTGGACCGGGTCGAGGCGAGACGCCCTGATGGCCGGATAGAGCGCGCTGGCGAAGATCAGGACGACGACGGCGAGGGTCGCGGTCGCCCAGCGCAGCGGATCGAGCTTGCTGCGGATGACCACGTCGTTGAGGGACACGCCGGCCATGTCGACTTCGGTGTCGCCCAACAACTCGGAGAAGTCGATCCCCCAATGGACGAGCGAGAAGTGCCCGACGAGGCCGAGCGCCACGCCGATGATGACGGAGACGAGCGTCATCATGAACGTCTCGGCGAGGACGAGCCCGGAGATCCGGGCAGGCGCCATGCCGATGGCGTTCAACATGCCGAACTCACGGACCCGCTCCATGACCATCATCAACAGGGTGTTCGCGATGCCGAAGGCGACGACGAAGAAGATCACGAGGGCGTAGATGGTGGAGAAGCGGTCGTCGATCTCGATGAGCCCGACGAGATCGGGGATCGCCTCGTCCCAGGTCAGCACCTCGAGTGCCTCGATGTCGTCGCCGAGCGCGGCCACCAGGGCCGCCTTGACCGACGTGCGGGCGTCATCGTCGTCGATCAACAGACCGACCTGGGTGAGCTGAGCGTCCATCCCCATGGCGTCCCGAGCGGCCGCGAGGGTCGTGAACGCCATCGAGTCGTCGATCATGGACGAGCCGGCATGGATCACGCCGCTGACGCGGAAGAGCGCGCGGGTGACCTCGCCGGTGTGGTCGGTAGCGGTCAGGACGGTGCGGTCGCCGAGCTCGACCTCGAGCGCTTCGGCGAGACCGGAGCCGAGGACGATGGGCGTGTCGCCGTCACCGGTGAGGAACGTCCCGTCGACGAGGTGGCGGCCGTAGTCGTAGACCGCTGCCTCGAGATCCGGGTCGATTCCGTAGAGCTCGATGCCCTCACCCCCGTGGGACGAGGTGAGGAGGCCCTGGACGACCACGCGCGGCATGACCGCCGTGACGCCGTCGAGGCCCCGGGTAGCCTCGAGGACACGGTCGCCAACGGGGATCTGGAGGTCGCCGGTGCGGGCGTCCCAGTACCCATCGCCGTGGACGAGGATGTTCCCGCCCGCCGTGCGAACTGCGGCCTGCATCATCTTCACCCGCCGATCCAGGATCAGGCCGTACGAGGTGAGCATCAGGCCGAGGCTGAAGGCGACGGCGGTCACGACGATGAGCGTGCGCCCCTTGTTGCGCCAGATGTTGCGCCAGGCGAGTCGTCCCATCAGGTCCTCCCTGCGATGGCACGGACGGCGTCGATGCGCATGGCGGTGATCGCCGGCCACAGTCCGCAGAAGAAGGCGACGCCGAGCACGACGAGCGCGGGCTCGACCAGACCCCACGGCGTCACGTCGAAGTAGAGCCTCTCGCTGAACGCGATGCCCATGAAGGTGAAGCCACCGCCCTTGTCGGTGAACATCCCCATGTCCAGGCCGTACTCCTGGTGGAAGAATGAGACCCCTCCGCCCACGAGGAGCCCCAAGAACGCGCCGAGTGCGGTGAGGGCCACGGTCTCGACGATGATCATGGCGCCGATGAGACCCGGGCGCATTCCGAGGGCGATCAGCACACCGAACTCGCGCCGCCGTTCCAGCGCCCCCATGCGTTGCGTGTTGACGAGGCCGAGCGCCGCGACAGCGTAGAGCAGGAGATAGGTGACCCAGATCGACATCTGGTTGGTGTCGAGCATGGTCGAGAGCTCCCTCATCGTCTGTCTCCACGTCTTCACGATCGGCGGGTCCTCGTCGGGGATCGGCGGCGGGAGGGCAGCGACGATGCCGGCGGCCACGGCGTCGACGTCGTCGAGATCGTCGATGGCGACCGCGATTTCGTGCACGCGGCCTTCGAGGGCGGCGATGTAAGCGAGGTCGTCGATGTGGACGAAGACGCTGCTCCGGTCGACGGCGGAGTTCGCCGTGCGGACCGTGCCGATGACCTGGAGCAGGTCGTTGCCGAGCGAGCCGTCGGCGGCCTGGAGGAAGACGACGAGCTCGTCGCCGACTCCGATGCCGAGCTGCTCGGCGAGACGGAATCCGATCACGGCCTCCCGCGGTCCGGGGATCGGGGCTGCGTCGTTGCCGAGCCAGGCGCCCTCGTCGATGCCGTCGTCGAGGAGCGCGGTCGCAGCGTCGGCGGCCGGGTCGACACCGACGACACGGGCGACCTGGGAGCGCTGCTCGTTGCCGACGAGTCCGTATGCCTGGATCCGTGGCGCCGCTGCCGAGACCCCCGGCGTTCCGCGGACGGCGTCGAGGAGCTCGGGCCGGAGCGTGAACGAGCGGTAGAGCGACGCCCGGTCGAAATACTGCTCGGTGCGCAGCTGCACCTGGCCGATCTCGACGGCGGTGGCACCGCGGATCATCAGGGACTCGAAGCTGTCGATCCAGGCCCGCGTCCAGACGAGCATGGCGACGGCGAGGGCGATGCCGCCGGCGGTGAGCCCGCTGCGCCAGCGGTGACGCCGGAGATTGCGGAGGGCGATTCGGAGTATCATCGGATCTGCGAGGCGCGCTCGAGGCGCTGCGGCGTGAACATGCCCCGGTCGACCTCGACATCGAGCTCGAGGGTCTCGTATTGGACGCGGGTGCTCTCCCCCGGCTGGTCGTGGGGGACGATCTCCAGGTCGAAGGGCACGGGGGTCCCGTTGATGTCGCGGACATCGCGGTAGAGGAAGGTCCGCATGAGCTCGTCGCCGTCGTAGAAGTCTGTGCGGACCGGCGTCCAGCCGTCGACGGTCATCAGGTATTCGATGCGGGTGTAGACGACGGCGGCGCTGGGCAACGGCACCGAGATCGTCTTGATGTAGCGGGTCCCCTCCTCGTCGTGCCACTCGACCGTGGTCTCGTAGTCGTCGACGTAGTCCGACTCCCGCATGATGTCCTCGTTGGTGAAGTGGCTGCCCATCCACCCCTCGGACATCATGCCGCCGGGAATCCGCATCAGGCGGCCTGCCCGCGGCGCGTAGGTCCAGAGCCCGTCTTCGGTCTTCAGGGTGGCCGTGTCGGCCTCGCGCGCGGGAGAGCGGATGACGATGAGGGCGAGGTCCTCGCCCTGGGACCAGCTCTCCATCTCCAATGATCGGCTCCAGTTCTCGGTGACCACGTCCATCGTGATCTCCGCGTGCGAGGACTCGGCGCGGTAGAGATTGTTGAGATGGTCCATCAGCTCGTCGACCGTGGGCAACACCGGCTCTCCCACCCCCTCCTCGGACTCCGCGGCGACGGGCACGGGCGGCTCGGGCGGCGGCGGGGGCTCCTGTGCAACAGCGATCGCCCCGATCACCGCAATGGCGGCGACAAGCAGTATCGTGGCTCGAGTCGGTGTCATGTCGTGCTCTTGGGTGTGGGTTCGACGAGGCGACGGAAGAGATCGGTCAGGGTGGGGACCAGGGCCTGGAACTCCTCGATGGGTGTGTCGTCCCAATGCTCGAGGGTCCACCGGTCCATCGCCGTGCCGAGGCCGACGACAGCGTTGATCAGGAGCTCGTCGGGCAGATCGGTGCGCACGAGCCCGAGCTCCTGGCCCCGGTCGAGCAATGCGCGCGCCACGCTCGTCCAGGCGTCCCAGATGCGCCTGGCGGGACCGGTCGGTGAGGCGTGCATCATGACATGGCGGGCCATGGACACGATCCACGGGTGATCCGCCGAGACCGCGAAGCTCTCGCGGCTCCAGTCCTCGATGGCGGGCCAGAAGGTCTCGGCGTCGAGGTCCGACGGTCGCAGATCTCCCGCGTAGTCGAGGTAGATGCGCACCGCGTGGTCGATGACGGTCGCGTAGAGGTCGGTCTTGTCGTCGAAGTAGTAGTACATCGCCCCCTTGCTCACGCCGGACCCCTCGATGATCCGGTTGAGCGACGCCTGTTCGAACCCGTGGGCACCGAACTCCTCGGCAGCGCGGGTGAGGATGCGCTCTCGGACCTCGGCGGCGAGTCTCTTGAATCGTGGGCGGGGTGACATCGGTCCGCTTATCTCCCTGTCGACGTGTTCCAGGTTACAGACCAGTCGGGCTGACCAGTCGGTTCGACCAGTCGGTTCGACCAGTCGGTCTAATATTCGGACGTCGGTTCCGATGTCAAGCGGGCAATCGATCGAACGTTGTGCTACCGGGGCGCTGCGCCACCGCGCGCAACCGACCCACGCACTCGGGCGCCCATCTCCGGGCAGCCCAACGCCCACGCTTCACCGATGCGAAACATCGCGATCATCGCCCACGTCGACCACGGGAAGACGACGCTCGTCGACCAGCTCTTCCGCCAGAGCGGCATGTTCCGCGACAACCAGGTCGTGGCCGAGCGCCTGATGGACTCGATGGATCTGGAGCGCGAGCGGGGCATCACGATCGCGGCGAAGGTCGGGTCGTGCACGTGGGGCGACCAGCGGATCAACATCATCGACACCCCCGGGCACGCCGACTTCGGCGGCCAGGTCGAACGCGTGCTCCGGATGGCGGACGCGGCGCTCCTGCTGGTCGACGCGCAGGAGGGCCCGATGCCGCAGACGTACTTCGTGCTCGAGAAGGCGCTGGCGCTCGGCATGCCGATCATCGTGGTGGTCAACAAGGTCGACAAGCCGGCTGCGCGCCCGGACGAGGTGGTCGACGAGGTGTTCGACCTCTTCGTGCGCCTGGACGCGCCGCACGAGATTCTCGACTTCCCGATCGTGTACGCGTCGGCCAAGGAGGGGTGGGCGTCGCTGGAGTCGGACGAGCGCGAGGACGACATGACGGCGCTCTTCGAGACGATCGTCGACAAGGTGCACCGGCCCTACGTGGACCCGACGTTGCCGATGCGGATGCTGGTCAGCTCGATCGACTACTCGCCCTACCTGGGGCGCCTGGCGGTCGGGCGGATCACGACCGGTCACCTCGTCCCGAACGGCGACGTCGCGGTGCTGGACCTCGACGGAAACATCCGAAAAGGGCGGATCACGAAGGTGTACCGCTTCGAAGGCAACGAGCGGGTAGCGGTGGAGCGCGCCGACGCGGGGGACATCGTCGCGGTCGCGGTGGGGGACGACGTGACGGTCGGCGTGACGATCACGGACCCGGCTCACGCGGTTGCGCTGGACCCGATCGAGATCGATCCGCCGACGATCGCGATGCGCTTCCTTCCGAACGACTCCCCGTTTGCTGGGCTGGAGGGACAGTTCGTGACGTCGCGGCACATCGCGGAGCGTCTCCGACGAGAGACGCTGGCGGACGTCGCGCTGGCGGTGGAGCCACTTGGCGAGGGCCTCGGCTTCCGCGTCGCCGGGCGCGGCGAGCTGCACCTGTCGATCCTGATCGAGCGCATGCGCCGCGAGGGCTACGAGCTGCAGGTGTCGCGGCCCGAGGTGATCCGGCGCGAGGTCGACGGCAAGACCGTCGAGCCCTACGAAGACGTGACGATCGACATCGCGGACGAGCACGTCGGGACGGTGATCGAGAAGCTGGGGAAGCGGAAGGGCGTGCTCGTCGATCTTCGGCAGGCGGACGGCATGGCGCGGCTACAGATGCGCATGCCGATGCGCGGTCTGTTGGGCTACCGGGGGGAGTTCCTCACCGACACGAAGGGCATGGGCAAGTACAGCCACGTGTTCGCGGAGTGGGGCCCGGACGCTGGCGATCTGCGCAACCGCAAGTCGGGCACGATCGTCGTCAAGGAGGCGGGCACCCCCGTGGCGTCCGCGTTGTTCAAGCTGCAGGATCGGGGCGTGTTCTTCGTCGGTGCGGGGGTAGACGTGTACCCCGGCCAGATCATCGGCGAGCACGCGAAGACGAACGACCTGGTCGTCAACCCGTCGAAGGGCAAGAAGCTCACGAACGTGAGGTCCTCGGGCACGGACGACGCCGTCGTGATGGCGCCGCCGCGCAAGATGAGCCTGGAGGACTGCATCGCGTTCCTGAACGACGACGAGCTCCTCGAGGTCACCCCGCAGTCCATCCGCATGCGGAAGCGCGCCGGCACGTGGTGAGCGGACGGCGCGGAGGGGTGCGCGGTAGAGCGCCCCTTTGGGACCGCACTGCGTCGAGGAGGAGCCCTACCACCGCGTCGATGATCCGCCCGATGCATCGCCGCCGAATCGCGGCTACTCGAGCGGTCGGGTCTGGAATAGCCCCGCGCTTCCGCGGATCTCCATCTCGAAGATGGATCCGAAGCGAACGAACGTCGACGCCAGACCGTCGCCATCGAGGTCCGCCCACGCCGAACAGGTGAACTGCCCGGTGCACGCGTGCCCGCTCGAGTCGTATTGGTACGCGAATCGGTGGGGATCGGTGAGGCTGAAGTTCAACGCCGCCCAGGTGGGGACGTCTTCCCAGTCGTTGGTTTCGACGCCGCGCAGCCGGGGAATGTCCGCGGGGCGCATCGGTGTCGTGGTGGGGAACTGCGCCACGAGCAGCTGCCCGGTGGGATCGGCGAACTCATGGCCGAAGTAGACGACCGAGCTGTCGAAGAGGCGACGAATGTTCATAGTCGCCTCCATCGACTGGGCGCGCTTGACCCACCGGATGTAGGACGGCAACGCGACCGAAATCAGGATCCCGATGATGGCAACCACCACCATGATCTCGATCAGCGTGAAGCCGTGGGTCGGACGGTGGCGCGACATCGCGAAGGGTGTGATCGCGGAACTCAGCTCGCGCGAGATGCGTGACTTGGACGGTGGAGCAACCTGACCATACACGTCCGGATCCGGTCCCGCCAGCCGCGACCTGCGCACGCTCGTCGCGCGTGCAGGCACCCCGGAATGGTCCGCGCGGCGTTTCCCGCGGGCAGTGGGTTCAGCGGGGATCACGAGGCTCCGATCGCCAGCGCAGCTGCGACGCCGAGTGCGGCTGCCCGGCAGAGCGCCGGGGCCCAGATCGCCCGGGTTCGATAGTAGGCGTAGGCGGCGGGCAGACCGATGCAGAGGATGTGGAAGACGACGCCGAACGAGGACGGCTCCCCATTCGGGTCCCATATGAACCGGTAGGTGTTGATGTAGATTCCGTAGAGCGATGCTGACACGAAGAGCGGCGCGAGGGGCTTGTCGGACTCAATGAGGAAGGTCCGCGTCACGAGCCCCTCGAAGAACACCGCCTCCGCGAACGCACGCAGGACGATGAAGACGAGCACCGTTTGTAGCGCGGGTTCTCCGTCGACCTGGAAGGGGATGATCGTACCACCGGCGGCGCCGATAGCGACGGCGAGTGGAATCACGAACCAGATCTCCGGGCGTTGGGGTTTCCAACCGAGCCGACGTGGCTGCTCCCCGCGGAACACCATCAGCCCGATCGTGGCCCCGCCGAGCATCAGCACCGCTCGGATGAGCTGCAGGACCGAACCGCTGTCGTACCGTGTCTCCACGGCGTCGAGGTTCGTCACGAGGATCATGATCAACGCGGCGACGAAGACCAGGCCGTACATCGGCAAGACGGTGGCGGCGGCCCGGCGAGGAATCCCGATGCCCCACACGAGCCCGCCCGAGGTCGGCGTGCCGGTCAGGCCGTCTGGGGTGCGAGCGACCAGCCGCCGCGCCTCCTCCTTCTTGCGTTGCTCCGGCGTCATCGGTTCCAGCTCGCGCTCCTCGGCGAGCATGTCGATCACGTTCGAGGCCTGGTGCAGCAGGTCCTTCGTCGACATCGCGCCGAGGTCCAACTCCCGTACCGCGGCCTCGGCCCGACTCTCGCGCAACTCGGCCTCCCGTTCTTGGGCCGACCGGATGCTCGACTGGCGGAACGTGTCGGCGAAATCGAGGACGGACTGGTCGTGGAGGGTCGGCTGGAAGTCGAAGAACTCGCCGTACTGCAGGGGCGCGCCCTTCTCCCGGCTGCGGGTGTGGTATTCGCGGATCCGGGGGACGTCGCGGAAGAACTCTGCGCTCTGGCTGAGGATGCGCTTGGTGTCCTTCATGGCGACGCGTTGCGCCGCCGCCAGCCCCGCGTTGTCTCGATGCTCGTCGAGCTGGGCGCGCCGCAGCTTGTACGCGCGGACCATCTCCTTGCGCGGCGACGAGACCGTCACGCCGAGGATCTCTTCGGGAGGCATCCCGACGAGAGCACGGCGGAGCTCGACGCCTCCCAGGACGATCAACTCCTCCGGGAAGGGAGCAATCTGCGGGACGGCGGCATCGGATTCCTCGCTTGCGGCGTCGGGGTCTGCACTCGTTTCGGGGCTGCCAGGCGCGTCGGAATCGGTGTCAGTCGCCTCTCCGGTCGCGGAGGCCCGGTTCGGTGCCGGCGGTGCCGCGTCGACGGCTGCCGCCAGCGCGGGAGCTGGGCGCGCTGCGGATGGCGGTTCCGGCGCGCGGGCGGGTTCCGCGGCCGCGGGCGGCGGGGGTTCGGGAGTGGGCGGGGGCTCGGCCGGCGTGCGCTTGTCCGGGTGCAGGTCCTCGAACGGACGATACTCCCAGTATTTCCGCGGGAACGCGCCGGCGAGCGACAGCTGGTCCTCGGGACCGATCTCGCCGGTCTCGATCAACTGCCGGATCTCGTCACGCGACGCGGTCGACTTCTCGCGACCGTCCGCCCAGTGGACCGTGAAGACCGACTTCCTGATGGTCGCCTCGCGCGCGGGATTCTGGAGCTGTCAGTATCCGCACGACGATAGTGTGCGCGGACCCACCCCGCAACTTTGGAGCTTCCCCACAAAATGCCCGCCCGGCGTGAGTTTGTAGGGAAGCTCCTAGCGGGGATCGGTCACGTTCGGCGATCCGGTCGACACACTGGCGCCGGGCGCTAAGCCCGTTACTATGGCCGCGCCAGGCCAGCCGGTGCACATGAAAAGACCCCACGCAGCGTTCGCGCTCACCCTCTCGCTCCTGCTCTTCGCCCCTTCGTGCGGACCGGTGGAAGATCCACTGGTCGAGGACGAGGACGTCGGCGTCGCCGATGGGCGGGGGTTCGACGCCGCCGACCGGAACGACACCCTCGCTGCGCGCCTCGGTCGGCCGTGCGACCGCGACGACGACTGCGCCTCGGGTCGCTGCGCCGTCGTCGAGGGAGGCGGCGCGTGCGTGACCCCCTGCGAATCCGCCGTCGATTGCGTGCCCGGCTGGACGTGCGATCCGTTGCCGGCGGTCAACGCCACCGTGTGTCGGTGCTCCGGAACGCCCGGCGGTGGCGACCCGGATAACGGCCTCGACGACGACTGCGACGGCAACCCCGACCGTGATACGGCGCGCATCGCGTTCTGGAACGTGCGATCGCTGTCGACGCAGAGCCGCGACGCGAACGAGCTGGCGTCGATCGCCGAAGTCATCGGCCGCTTCGATGCCATGGCGATCGCAGAGGTCGCCGACGGGGAGGTCATCGGGCAGATCGAGCAGCTGCTCGACGCGGAGACGTCCTGGAGCTCGATCACGTCGGATCCGGTGGGCAACAGCCCGCAATCGTCGGAGCGGTACGCCGTGTTGTTCCGCGACGACGTCTTTGCGCTCCGCTCGAGCCGACAGCTTCCCGAGCTCACCACGCGGAGCGGAGCCGCGTTCGAACGCGAGCCCTTCCTCGCGGTATTGGCGGCCCATGCCGGCGCGGACTTCGCGCTGACCGTCGTCCACGTGGTCTGGGGTTCCGGCGAGACACCGCGGATCGACGAAGTGCGCACCCTCGCGGAGTACTACGAGATGGCGTGGAACAACGATCGCGACGTGTTGATCCTCGGCGATCTCAACCGCAACTCCGGCGACCCGGAGTCGATCGGATGGTTGGAAGCCGAGGTCGGGCTCGTGGACACCACCGACTCCTTTCCGCCGACCAAGGTCGACTCGAACAACACGTACGATCACGTGCTCCTGAACCCCGTGGAGACCTGGGAGTACGGCGGCGTGCACGGCGTGGAGCTCTTCGACGAGGAGTTCTTCCCCGGGGACGCCGATACCGCGTCACAAGCGATGAGCGACCATCGGCCCGTATGGATCGAGGTCGCGGTGGGGTTCGACGACGACTGATACGGTCCTTCACTACGTCAGCTCGCTCGATGAAGGCCCATTTGACTCGACGCCGCGCCGGGCGATGACGGAGCCAGCCCGACGACCGGACGTCAGGATCAGGAGATGTCCGCCAGGCGTGCTCGGGCCTCGCCCGGGAGCGGGAACCACCGCAGCCCTTCGGTGTCGGCGCGCAGGGGCGGGTCCGGATCGGCGGCGCCGGGGTTCTCGTGTGCCGTGGCGAAGATCAGCCGGGCTTCCGCCAGGTAGCGGCGCAACGCGCTCTCGGGCTCGGTGACATGCCGTGAGGGGTACTCGAGATGACCGGACTCGTAGGTGATGTCACCGAGTCGAGACGGGCGATGCCGGCCGGCGTCACGGTGGTACCACAGGCCCGAATCTGCCTCGAAGCGGTAGTGAGGCAGCAGCTTCCACCCCTCGCGGGCCACGAGGTCGACGGCCTCGAGCAGGTAGGAGAAGACCGCCTCGGAGATGAAGTAGTTGAAGTTCACGCGGACCCACCCCGGCTTCACCCCCTCGCATCCTCGCAGGATCTCGCGTTCGAACGCGTGTGAGCGGACGATGTCGATGCCGAGCAGCCGGTGTCCGTACGGACCGGCGCACGAGCAGCCGCCGCGTGCCTGAATGCCGAAGAGGTCGTTCAGCAGCGAGACGACGAAGTTGTGGTGCAGGAACTGGTCGCCATAGCGGACCATGAACGAGACGATGGACAGCCTCCAGGCGTCGGGGTTGCCGAGGATGCGGATGTCCGGATTCTCCGTCCACGTGCGGATCGCCCGCTGGATGTAGTCGGTCTCGCGCTCCTTGATCGCAGCGGCGCCGACGGCCTGCTTGAGCTGGAACACCAGCCCGGCACGGATCGACCCGATGATGGCCGGCGTGCCGCCCTCCTCCCGCTCGACCGGATCGGTGAGGTAGCGATGCTCTCGGTGATTGACGTAGGCGACCGTTCCTCCCCCCGGCATGGTCGGGACCGAGTTCTTGACCAGCTCCCGCTTGACGACGAGGACCCCGGGTGTGCCGGGGCCACCGATGAACTTGTGCGGTGAGAGGAAGAGCGCGTCCTTGTAGGCGAGGTGGCCGTCCGGACCGTCCTCGCACATGTTCATCTCCATGCTGACGTAGGGCGCTGCGGCCGCGAAGTCCCAGAACGACAGGACGCCGTGGGCGTGGAGCAGGCACGCGGTTCGGCCGGTCTTCGAGCCGATGCCGGTCACGTTCGATGCGGCGGAGAAGCTGCCGATCTTGAGCGGTCGATCGGCGTAGGTTTCGAGCTCGCGCTCCAGGTGGGCGAGATCGATCCGGCCGTCGGCGTTCTCGTCGATCGTGACCACGTCGGCGATCGACTCCCGCCACGGCAGCTCGTTCGAGTGGTGCTCGTAGGGGCCGATGAAGACGACCGGCCGTTCCTGTTCGGGGATGCGTTCCCGCAGCTCGACGAGAACCCGATCACCGCGGAGAAGGTGGCGCTTGGATACGAGATCTTCTACGAGTCCGGGCTCGCGAGCGAGCCGAAGGACGACGCGTTTGCGTTCCTTCCCGAAGCGATGGCGTTCATCGACAAGAAGAAGGACTCGGCCAATATCGTACGTTTGGTAAATGCGTATCCACCCGCGCCCGAAGGCGTCGAACCTTG
>PVBE010943188.1_pt1 | contig 12011 bp, 7 predicted proteins | sample 1631181 | NCBI WGS metagenome assembly PVBE01 (sample SAMN08397723, study PRJNA350692) | Marine metagenome, whole genome shotgun sequencing project. | isolation source: water | place: Pacific Ocean | collected 2012-04 | reverse complement strand
TGTGTGTGCATGACAATACGACGGCATCCGTAAGAACCGTTGATTTCGGTGTGCGGCCCCTGAGGTATGCCCCTGGTCGTCTATATACAGTTTTCGCGACGCTTGCACGAGCCAGCGGCGGCTGGGCAGTTCCGGCACGGACGAGACACACTTGCGGCCGTGAGCTTTGGTCTGCTGCGCTGAATCGTCGGGCGCATCAGACACCGACCCGGACGCCTGGTCCCATGTCCATGACGGAGACGACAGAGGGAATGTCGTATCATTAAGACTCATCGTTCTAATCCTTTTCTTGCGGCGAACTTCTCTAAAGGTAATAACTCGTTTGTGCGGCGAGTATTGCAGAGATAAGGGTTTCTTTCGGTTGAAACACCAGCCTTCTGTAATACGAGTGCGTAAAAACGGGATGTTGGTAACGCGAAAAATGATATTGAGCGGCTACCAGGCTTCCGGTTTCAGGGCTTTCGGCGCCTCGGGCAGATCGCGGGCGCCGTCTGCGTTGAAGTCGCCGCGCTGGTAGGCTTCGATGTCGATCGACGAACCGACGGACATTCCGCCTTCTGCGAGTTGGGCGCCCGGGCTGGCGCCGCCGAGGCGCAGATCGAGCTTCAGCGTGGTGATCTTACCCCAGTTCGCGATCAGCCAGCCTTTTGTGGGTCTAGCCGCCAGGGCGGGCGATATGGTTATTGCGTCGCCTTTGATTCTCAGCACCTTTCGCGCCACGCCGTCGAAGTTAACTTCCACCGTTTCGCCGACGCTGATCGGCGGATGTCCCTTACGCAGCGGTAGGGTGTCGCGCGTGCATTCGGTAAGTTGCTTCCAGTCGATAACCGACATCGATTTCGGCGCGCAGCGGAACTTCGGGTCGGCGTAGATGCTGCGTTTCTCCAGGCCCGAGGCGGTCTTGAAACTCGCCAGATCGTTGTGCCAGGCCTTGTCCGAGACGAGCACTTTCTTGCTCGCCAGGCCCGGTGCGTTCCAGAACAGGTTCCTGTCGCCGATGTAGCCTTTGACGCCTCGCACGCCGTACATCGGGCCGGAGTGGCCGGTGACGAACACGTTGGCCTGCACGTCGTAGGTGTGTCCGGTAAGGCTCATGCAGCCGTACCCGGTGAAGGCCACAGTGTTGTTTCGCATGCGGAAGTTGTTGGCGTTCTTGTGCCCGAAGATCACCGAATAGGCTCCGCATCCGACGATCATGTTGCCCTGTAGCAGCCCGCCGTCGATCTGCTCCATCATCATCGACTGTCCGCCGGTAAGCAGGAGGTTGTCGATGAACTTCAGGTTCTTCACGAAGCGAAATACCTGGAAGTTGTCGGGGTGGCCCCACAGCAGGTGGTGGTGAAGGTAATTCTTCCGCACGGTCACGTCCGAGCTGTTCCACGATACGACCAGCCCGTCGATGCGGTTATAGCCGATGTCGCACTGGGCGACGATTGAGTTCTTCATCGTATGCAGCGTAACGCCGTGCTCGTTGCGATGGACTATGCAGCGAGTCACCGTCATGTCGCTGCAGTCGCGCAAGGCAATGCCGGCGTTACCGTTGTTGTGGACGATGCACTTGTCGATCGTGATGTTCTTGCTGCGATTTACTGCGATACCGTTCTTCGCCGAGGCGACGATTTCGAGCCCTTCGATTCGTACGTGTGCGGTAGAGTAAACGCTGACAACCTGACGAGCCTCGCGCGGAGCCGAGATTTGCTTTAGGTCCGCAGTAGCCGCGGGGCGGAGATAGACTTGGAATGTCTTGGCGTCCTTGTCGCCGACAACCGCCCATTCGCCCGCCCGGTCGATCAGGCTCGGATGATTGCGGAAGTAGAAGTTGTCGCCAGCGCCGATCTTCATCCATTTACTCGTCCGAACTACGGTGAACGAACCTCTCTTGCGGTCGATTTTCGCCACTGGCACAGTGAAGAACGTGTTACCGTATCGTGTCCACAAATACGCTCCAATGCCGGTTAAGTTCGCGGGCATCGCCTTGAATTGGTCGGTCGAATCCGCACGATAAGTAAGCTCATCAGCCCCGCTTGCGGGCCACCAGCCTTCGTTCGGCTCGCGAGCGATAGGCAGCTCGACCAGCTCGGCCAGGAGTCGCGCAGGTCGAAAATCCAGCGTGGTTGTGTAGATCCCTTCGCGATGCTTCTTCCAACCGGTAACCGGCACAGCCCCGGAAACAATCACCTTTTGCCCGCCGGCCGCCCGCAGCACAGTAGGCTTACCAGCCTTCCCGCCCGGCACACGAGCCGACTCATGATAAACTCCGGCCCGCACAGTAACAGTGTCGCCAGGCGCGGCGGCCTTAAGCCCGGCGCCAATAGTCTTGAAAGGCGCCTTGGCGGTCCCATCGGCGGAAGCAGCTTTCGAAGCCCCATCAACCCATATTTCCGCCCCGGCCGCAACGCAAGCGACAGATACGATCATCCCAACAGACAGAATTCTGATCCGCCAGTACCCGTTACGCACCATGTCTGTCTCCCATATCTAACTGACCTCATAGCCAGGCCAGGGCTCGGGATTCTACCACGCCATGGTGCGGATGTGTTGCATTTATTGATTCGCAAGCTATCCGAAATGTTTGAACGCACCGGGACTATCTGAGATACTTGTCGTTTCATTGCGTTAACCCGTCAGGGCGCTAATCAACCCGACTGGAGAATATGTGAATATGGATGCACGAACGTTTAACAGACGCGGTTTTCTCAAGGCCGCCGGTGTTGGTGTCGCTGCTTTGACTCTGGGCGGACGGTCACTGGCCGCCAAGGCGGCCGGCGGCGACGATCGGCCTAACATCGTTCTGATACTGGCCGACGATATGGGCTGGTCGGATCTCGGCTGCTACGGCAGCGAGATCAAGACGCCTCATCTCGACCGCCTGGCCAAAGGTGGTGTGCGGTTCACGCAGTTTTACAACACCGCCAAGTGCTTCCCGTCGCGGGCGTGTCTGCTTACCGGCGTGTACGCTCAGCAGTGCGGGATGGCGCGCGGGTACAAAGCGATAACCAACGCCGTTACGCTCGGCGAGGTGCTGCGGTCGGCGGGTTACCGAACGCTGATGACCGGCAAGCATCACTGTAATGAGAATCCGTACGATCGCGGGTTCGATCGCTACTTCGGCCTGCGCGACGGGGCGTGCAACTTCTTCAACCCCGGCGAGCAGCGCGAAGGTGAACCGAAGCCCGCGCAGAAAAGCCGCAAGCGGGCCTGGTGCATCGACGACAAAACCTACCAGCCGTACACGCCGCCGGAGAAGGATTTCTATACTACCGACTACTTCGCCAAGTACGCGATCGGGTATCTCGACCAGTACGCAAAAGAGACCAAGCCGTTCTTCCTGTACGTGGCGTTCAACGCCCCGCACGATCCGATGATGGCCTGGCCCGAAGACATCGCAAAGTACCAGGGCAAGTATCTCGTCGGATACGAGAAGATCCGAAAAGCACGTTACAAACGCATGCTCGAGATGGGCCTGATCGACGAAAAAACCTACGCGCTCTCGCCACGCGAGAAGAAGAGCTGGGACTCGCTCAGCGACGAACAGAAGAAGACCGAAGATCGCCGAATGGCCGTTTATGCGGCGATGATAGATCGGATGGACCAGAACATCGGCAAACTGCTGGCCAAGATCGAGGAAATCGGCAAGAGCGAAAACACGCTGGTGATCTTCTGCAGCGACAACGGCGGCTCGGCGGAGGTAGTGCGGATCGGCAAGGGCCAGATCGGGAACGTCGATCGCTGGAGTTCGGTCCAGAGCGCGTGGGCCAACGTTTCGAACTCGCCGTTCCGCAAGTTCAAGAACTACAGCCACGAAGGCGGAATCTGCACGTCGATGATCGCCAACTGGCCCAAGGGTATTAAGAATCCCGGACGAATCAGCGGCCGGGTGGGGCACTTTATAGATTTTATGGCCACGTTCGCCGAGATCGGCAAGGCGAAATATCCCACGGAATTCAACGGTCAAAAGATCACGCCGCTGGAAGGCGAGAGCATGCTGCCGGCCTTTCAGGACAAGAGCGCCGATCGCGAAAAACCGCTCTTCTGGCAGTGGTCGCGCGGCAAGGCCGTGCGGAAGGGCAAGTGGAAGCTGGTCTGCTGGGGCTCGAAGAAGCAGCCCAGGGCGAAAACCAAGACGAAGAAGAGAGGCTCCAGAGGTTCCGGCCCCCCGGCGTGGGAACTGTACGACATGGAAGCCGACCGCACCGAACTGAACGATCTGTCGGCCAAGCATCCCGAGGTCGTCAAGGAACTGGCCGGCCTGCACGCCGAATGGGTCGACAAGTGCAATAAGAAGCCTTAGCGGCGTGGCAATTGGCGACGGCGGAAACCTACACAGCCCTTGCCGTTATGTTATTGCTGGTCACTGACTTACTGGAGCAAGAATGAGAGTTTATGCTACGAAAATTACGGTTGCGTGTCTGCTGGTCCTTACGACGGTTTCGATGCTGCACGCCGCCCCGAAGAAGGCGTCGCAGAAGGTCGATCCGATAACCCGGATGAATAATCGTACGCCGGAGCAGTTGATGGATCTTACCATCAAGACGCTGGCGTTTGTTGAGAAGGCTCGCAAGAGTCCGGAACTGGCCAAACAGGTCGCCGCGATGCAGAAACGCCTGGCCGTCGGCAAGAGCGACAAGGCGTTCATGACTCAGCTCGCGGCGCTGCGCAGGCGCATAATCCTGTCGCATCCGTCACTGGACTTCGAGACGCTCATGATCAACAAGCGTCCGCCGACGATGTATAACCACGCCCAGGAGCAGTATGTCGGCAGGCACAGTCGCGCCGGCGATGGGCTCGTCCTGCTGAAGAACTGGAAGAACGCGCCGACGGAAACCGTCCTGCTGGCCGGTAAGCTTCCGCGCGGGTCGGTAATGCATCCGGACCTGTCGTTCGACGGGAAACGCGTACTGTTCTCATACTGCGATCACACCGATAACCGCCGCGAGTTCCGCCAGCATTTCATCTACGAGATCGGTATCGACGGCAGGGGACTGCATCGGGTCACGGGCAACAAGAACGACAAGCTCGAACGGGCCGAAGGGCGCCGTAGCGTACTGATCGAAGACTTCGACCCGTGCTACCTGCCCGACGGCGGGTTTGCGTTTATCTCCACGCGGTGCCAGAGCTACGGGCGGTGCCACGGAGGTCGCTACACGCCTTCTTATATGTTGTACCGAGGCCAGCTCGACGGTTCGGACATCAGGCAGCTCTCGTTCGGCGAGGCCAATGAGTGGGACCCCAGCGTAATGGCCGACGGGACCGCCACCGCGCTTTATTACGGTAATTACACTGGTAATCCGCACATGACCGCCGAGCCGCGAAGCATTCCCGGTTCGAAAAAGGTGATGAGCCTGGCGGTGGCGCACCATTCGTATTCCTCCGGTTCGGTCATTCTCGTTGACCGCAGCAAGGGCGACGAAGGGCTCAAGCCGCTTGTCCGCATTACGCCCGAAGTGAGATTCCCCGAGACCGAGAACAGCCGCGATCCCGGCTCCTACACCAACCCCTGGCCGCTGAGCGAGGATCTGTTTTTAGTCTCGTACATGCCGGATCGCCTGGCGTACCAATACTGGATCGAGAAGAATCGTCCTGACAAGACCGACTTCCAGCGGCCGAACGCGTATGCCATTTACCTGATCGACACGCTCGGCGGGCGAGAGCTGATCTACCGCGATAAGAACATGTCGTCTGTGGCGCCGATCCCGGTCCGGGCTCGCAAGACGCCGCCGGTGCTGCCGTCGTTCATCAACACTCCCGAGGCCCGGGCCTCCAAGACCGGCGTGTGCTACGTGCAGGACGTTTACCAGAGCACGGCGAACATCCCGGCCGGCGAGGTCAAGTCGCTCCGCGTAAACCAGATATTCGGCCAGCCGGTAGCCCGTCCGCAAAGACGCGGTAAGGACGGTGAACTGCTGGCCAAGAAAGTGCTCGGCACGGTCCCGGTAAACGCAAACGGTTCTGCCGCCTTCCGCGTACCTGCGGGCATTCCGCTGCAACTGCAGGCCCTCGACAAAAACGGAATGTGCGTGATGAACATGCGATCGTTCATTTACCTGCATCCTGGCGAAAAGCTGAGCTGCACCGGTTGCCACGAGTCGCGGACCTCGCCGCCGGTCGCCAAGCCGATGGGCAAGATCGCTATATGCGATCTCACGCCTCCGCCCTGGAAGCAGACCGCCACTAAAGGCTTCAGCTTCGACAAGATCGTAAAGCCCGTGCTCGATCGCTACTGCCTTAAATGTCACGGTCTGGATCCGAAGAAGCCAAAGGGTGAGAAGAATTTGAACTTCTGCGGCCCGAAGTCCTCGGCGTTTGCTCTCCTGAAGGACAAGACCCTGGTCTTCACCAAGCGGAAGGCCCGCAGCACGTACAAGGATTCGCTGTCTCACAAAGGTCGGTTCGGCCTGCTGATGCTCAAGCGGCAGCAGGGCAAGAACAAGCTCGACCCCGTGAGTTTCACCCGGTTAATCACCTGGCTGGACCTCAGCGCCCAGTACTACGGCGACTACTCGTGGAACCGCGTCGAAGATCGTAAGCCGTCGAAGGAAGGCGAGAAAGCGCTGCGTGCGCACATCAAGACCACGTTCGGCGAAACGGTTTCCAAGGCTCCGTATGCGGCGCTGGTTAACGTAGCCGACGTTGATGAATCCCGGATCCTGAAAGCTCCGCTGGCCAAGTCCGCCGGCGGTTGGGCCCAGATCGCAGGCGGTTGGAAATCCGCTGACGATAAGGGCTATCAGGCGATGAAGAAACTGGTGATTGCGTCGATCCAGCCGATGGCGCAGCATGACATCGAAACCACGTGCAACTTGCCGGCCTGTCGATGCGGGTCGTGCTGGGTTCGCACGAGGGAGAACTCGCCGAAATGGCAATTCTACACGAACAACTACTCCAAGGATTTCAAACGCATCGATCCGTCCGGCGGTAAATAACGGCGACTGTTTGGGAGATGCGATTCTGTTTCCGGTTCAATATGTCAAATGGAAGAAGGCAAGAACAGTAGAATAAAACTCGCGATAGGCGTTATATCGGGAATCCTTCTGTACGGCAGCTGGTATCTTGTGCCCGGTACTCGTATAGGGCTGGGGACTGATTATCAGGCCGCCGCCAGCATGTTTTGGGATCAGTTGGACCTTGACGTTTTCTATTGCGTCAACGGTTCATTGATGGCGCCCGGGCTCTGGCGCGATATTCTGGCTGTCGTGAACAGTAGATTATTCGATCTGGTTCCCGCTGTTCTAATGGTTGTGATCTATTCCTTTTTTGTTTTTTCGGGCGCCAAACAAGAGATGCGCAAGAGAATTGCCCTTGGCCTTTTCATGTCGATCTACATGTTTGTCAGCGTCCAAACAATGTCTAATCTCGTGTTCAGGTTTGAGCGTACAAGTCCGACAAAAACCAAAAGTGTCTCTCCGTCCATCAGGATTTCAAAACTCTATAATTGGGAATTAAAAGATTCATCAAAGCACTCGTTCCCCGGCGATCATGCAACTGTTCTACTGATATTTAACGGCTTTGTAGGTTTCTATGGACGAAAGAAGCGCTACATCATTCCCGCCCTTGCAACCGCAACGATATTTTCCCTGCCAAGAATAATCTCCGGAGCCCACTGGTTGTCGGACATAATGGTCGGCAGCTTCTCGACCGCCCTTGTCTTCTTGCCCATTGCGCTCTATACGCCATTAACGAATAAATGCGTCGCCAGATTAGAGCGACCTGTGAATAACATGTGCGATTTTCTGGCGAGGTTCATCCCGGCATTAAGAACTGACTGATGCGGCGGGGGCGGCTTCGAGCGATTTGTGATACTTAAACAGGTGCTAAAATGAAACGAAGAGAATTTCTCTCAGCAGCAGCGATAACCGCCGCGGCGTCGGTATTGCCTTTTTCCAGGAAAGCTGATGCGGCGAGCAGCAAAAAGAAGCCTAACGTCTTGCTCATAGGCGTTGACGATCTGAACGACTGGATCGGCTGTCTTGGCGGACACCCGCAGGCCAGGACGCCGAATATTGACGCTCTTGCCGCTCGCGGCGTGCTGTTCACCAACGCGCACTGCCAGTCGCCGGTATGCAACCCGTCACGAGCCAGCCTCATGACGTCGCTGTATCCCAGCAGCAGCGGCATTTACTTCCTGAGCCCGGACCTCGATCAATCGCCGGTATCCAGGAAGAACAAGCTGATGCCGCAGCGATTCCAGGACGAAGGTTATTACGTGACCGGCGCCGGCAAGCTCTTCCACGGCCGCCAGAACACTAAGTATCTGCCTAACTACGGCGGGTCGTTCGGCGGCATGGGACCGCGACCCAAGAAGAAACTCACCTCCTGTCCGGGCCACCCGCTTTGGGACTGGGGCGCGTTTCCACAGAGCGATAACCAGATGCCGGACCACAAGATAGCTTCCTGGGGTGTCGAGCAGCTCAAGAAGAAATACGACAAGCCATTGTTCCTGGCCACCGGTTTCTTCCGGCCGCACGTGCCGCAATACGCGCCGAAAAAGTGGTTCGACCTTTTTCCGCTCGACACCCTGAAACTGCCTAAGACCGTCGCCGACGATCTCAAGGACATCTCGCCGTACGGTATCGACCTCACGCGCCTCAAGCACGTGGCGCCTACTCACAAGTGGGTGACGGAGAACAACGAGTGGAAGCCGCTGGTGCAGTCGTATCTGGCTTGCGTGAGTTTTGTAGACGCCCAGGTCGGCAAGGTGCTCAAGGCGCTGGACAAGAGCCCATACAAAGACAACACCTACATCGTTCTGTTCAGCGATCACGGGTTCCACCTGGGCGAAAAGGAGCGCTGGGCCAAGCGCAGTCTGTGGGAAGACGGTACGCGCACGCCGATGATCATCGTAGGCCCGGGTCTGGCCAAGGGAGTCAAGTGCGATCAGCCGGCCCAACTGCTGGACATCTATCCGACGCTCCTGGAACTGACCGGCCGCAAGGCCGATCCCCTGCACGAAGGCAACTCCCTGGCGCCGCTGCTGAAGGACCCCAACGCCGACTGGCCGCACATGGCGAGAACGAGCTTTGGTCCCGGCAATTACGCGATCGTCTCCAGGCGATATCGTTTCATTCAATACAACGACGGATCAGAAGAGTTTTACGATCGCGCCAAGGACCCGGGCGAATTCAACAACGTGATCAAGAATCCCAAATACGCAGAAGCGATAACCCAGCACAGACGCCGCGTTCCGAAAGCACGTTACAAAATACTCGGCGCCGGTTCGACGGGGCACAAATCGTTTGCGGCGTCTGAAGAGAATCGTAAGGATAAGTGACATGTTGAAGAAAAGTGCATTTGCAGTATTCGCTGCAGCCGTGTTCGCCCTAGTCTTGATCGCCGGCGCCGAGGCCCCGGGCGATGCGTCCGGCGACTACGAGCTCCTTACAGCCAATCTGGGCTCGGGGCAGGTCACTATTTACGATAAGGACCGCGTCGAGAGATGGACCTACGACGGCGTCTCGCCGATCGATGCGTGGCGATTGAAGAATGACGAGATACTGATCGCCTATCTGCCGTCGCGCAAGACAGGCGGCAAGGGCGGAGTTCGCATTGTTTCCAAGGACAAAAAGGTCGTTCTCGACTACCCGATAAACGATGAGGTCATGTCGTGCGTTCCGATGGCCGGCGGCAATATCCTGTTCACCGAATGCAAAAAAGGCGTGCTGAGCGAACTGACGCGGGACGGGAAAATCCTGCGGCAGATCACGCTCAAATCAAAGGGCATGGGGCATCGGACCGTAAGGAACATCCGCATAACGCCGCAGAACACTATACTGGCCGCCGAGTGTTATTCGCACGCCGTGCGAGAGTACGACTGGGCCGGGAAAATCCTCAATGAGTTCAAACTGAAAATGGCGTATTCAAGCCAGCGGCTGGCCAACGGCAATACGCTCGTGGCCGGATACAAGCCGGCTAGGGTCGTCGAGTTCAACCGCGACGGGAAGATCGTCTGGGAGTTCGACATAGGCAAACTCAAGAGCCAGGGCGTGGATTTCGGTAACAACGTTCCATTCGGCGAGGCCAGGCGCCTGCCTTGCGGTAATACGCTGGTGACGAGTTACAATCGTAAGAACAAAGTCGGCCAGGCCGTAGTGGTTGAAGTAACGCCGAAGATGAAACTCCTGCGCCAATGGAAAGCCACCGCCAAATCAAAAGGCGCCATAGCCGCAAAACCGCTCCCGCTCCCAAAACGTTGATCGGGACCGGGCCCGCAGCGTTTTCCGCGTTTTTCTGTGTTGTGGTGCAAGTCTGATGTTGAGCTTGCATTTTGCACGGTGATTACGAGAAAGCTCGACGCCGAAAGCGACAGACATTAATAACGACCTGGAGAGATGATATGAGAGCTAGTAGACGAAGTTTCCTGAAAGCAGTCGCCGCGGGTGCGGCTGCGGCTTGCGTGCCCGGGGCGTTGCTGAATGCAGCGCCGGTTAAGGGGTCGAAGAAGACAAAGTTCGTGTTCGTGCTGGTCGACGATCTCGGCTGGACGGATGTGGCGTGCTTCGGCAGCAAGTTCTACGAGACCCCGAATATCGACGCGCTGGCGAAATCCGGCGTGAAGATGACCAGTGCTTATGCGGCGTGTCCGGTCTGCTCGCCGACTCGCGGCAGCATCATGACCGGTAAGTACCCGGCGCGGACCGACACTACCGACTACTTCGGCGGCGGGCGACGAGCGATGTTGCTGCCGGCGCCATACAAGAAGTATCTCCCGCTGGAGGAAGTCACGATCGCCGAGGCGATGAAGGCCAGCGGATACAAGACCTTCTTCGCCGGCAAGTGGCATCTCGGCGGGGAAGGGTATTTCCCCGAGACCCAGGGCTTCGACATCAACAAGGGCGGCGGGCGGAACGGGGCTCCGTACAAGTCGTACGGTAATCGCGGGCTGGCGAAGGACCCGACGCTGCCGGGCGGGTATTTCTCATTATACGCTAATCCTCATCTCGAAGACGGGCCCAAGGGCGAGTATCTGACCGATCGCCTGACCGATGAGGCGATCAAGTTCATCGAGGCCAACAAGGACGGCTCGTTCCTGTGCTACCTTTCGTTCTACTCGGTGCACAACCCGCTCCAGGCAAAACCCAAGTACGTCAAGAAGTTCAAGGACAAGCTGGCCGGGATGCCCAAGCCCGCGGGCCCCGAGTTCATCAAAGAGCACAAGAACCGGGCCCGCCAGATCCAGCAGAACCCGGTATACGCAGCCATGATCTACAGTGTCGACGAGAATGTCGGCAAGCTGACGAAGAAGCTCGCCGACTTGGGGATCGCCGACGATACGGTGGTCGTGTTCACTTCGGACAACGGCGGCTTGTCGACGTCTGAGGGGCTCAATACCGCCAACATTCCGCTACGAGGCGGGAAAGGCTGGTTGTACGAAGGCGGCGTTCGCGTGCCGACGGTCATCCGCTGGCCGGGCGTCACGAAGCCCGGAAGCGTCTGCGACGAGCCGGTCACGTCGACCGATTACTATCCGACCTTCCTGGACATCGCCGGCCTGCCCGCCAAACCGAAGCAGCACTGCGACGGCGTGAGCATCACCGCAGTGCTAAAGGGCGAAAAACTCGATCGCAAGGCGATCTACTGGCACTACCCGCACTACGGAAACCAGGGCGGCAGGCCCGGTTCGTCGGTCCGCATGGGAGACTACAAGCTGATCGAATTCTTCGAAGACAATAGCGTCGAACTGTATAATCTTAAAGACGACATAGGCGAGCACAAGGACCTGGCCGCGACGATGCCAGAAAAGGCCGCCCAGATGCGCAAGATGATCCACCAGTGGCGAAAAGAGGTGGATGCGAAAATGATGAAAACAAACCCCAGATATAAACAAAAGTAGCGCCACCCTTGTAGAAAGTTCAGAACTGTGAACCTTATGTGAACGTAACATTTCACCCATCTGCAACGCTTGCTTCGGGCAGCGGGGGTAGTGTGCCGGTTCGGACGTAAGTTCGCAAGGCATTTGCGACGGTGGCGATGGGGTTGTGGCCGCGGAGTTTCAGCGTGCGGTAGATGCTCATCAG
>PVBE010066812.1_pt1 | contig 12013 bp, 9 predicted proteins | sample 1631181 | NCBI WGS metagenome assembly PVBE01 (sample SAMN08397723, study PRJNA350692) | Marine metagenome, whole genome shotgun sequencing project. | isolation source: water | place: Pacific Ocean | collected 2012-04 | reverse complement strand
GATTGTCCTATTACGCTTCGGTTGAGTCCTACGGACTCATTCAAGGTCTGAACCGACTTTCTTCAGAATTGCCTTTTCAGCCTCACTAAGGTGGCCCCCATAGGTAGATCGAGATATGCCAAGTTCTTCTGCTAAATCCTTAATTCTTGAATTTCCATTATTGTCATAATAACCTCTGAGAACCGCATGCCGGATTACTTCTTGTTGCCTTTCGGTTAGTACCTCAGCCCATCCATTTACATGTTTTGATCTATCTGTAATCACACTTACTTTGTCAGGAGGTAGCACGAGGCGGAGAAGGTTTAGGAATCGTCGCATTGCGGTGGTCAATCCAGTCACTCTCAGTTCCATTCCTTTTTCTGAATCAATGCTGTAAGGACATTGTAGATGCAAATTTGAGACTTCGATTGCAGATTTCACAAGAGAGTGATGGCACAATAGACTTAGTAGGACACCGTCTTCATTTTCTTTATGAATTTCTAGCACTTCGAAACTAGGCAAATTAGAGAGTTCATTCAGATCTTTTCCTTCCTTTAGTTTCACCTCTGCAAGTTGAATTATCCCCTCATCCTGAAATCCTAGATGTGCTAGAATCTCTATCCTATCACAGATTTCTAATATTTTCCCAAGTTCCTTAGCACCTTGAAGTGAGTTTATTCTCCACCTCAGCACTACCTTGCGCATTGGCTCCGTATAGGAGAACTCGTAATCAAGCCACCGGAACTATTGTTTGATGACTTTGTGGGTCTAATTCCAATATGCTTCACGAATTGCTTGATTCGTTTCCATGCACTGAACTACATCAAATGGTCTATCTGGCATTTGATTGGTTCCATTGAGATGTTCAATCATTGGTTGTACGTTTGATTCGTTAACAACTCCCCATCCTACCTGTGTGCATGGTGCAACTGGTGAGATTGGTAATGTGCCTGAGGTTGGATCCCAAGTGCTTGAACTAGGATACCATGCAGAAATGTTCAATGCATTTCTGATTTCATCATTAGTTAATGAGAAATTACTTCCATTAACTAACAAACCTTGTCTTGTGTCACTTTCTGCGCCTGAGGAATTATCTCCAAATTCCAACCTTAGAGTTTGAATAACTTTTGAGATAAGTCCTGCTGTACGAGGTGTTGCAAATGATGTGCCACTAGTCTGATGATAGCCATCTATATCGTCGTGGTTTGGCAGTACTTGAGTCCAATCTGCAGCCGCATCTGGATAGGACCCACTCATGGTTTCTTTCTGATTATCATCCTCTTCTGCATATCCTGATATTCCAATGCTCCAAGGTGGACCTGCAGTGGAATCCTGAATTGCAGGGGATGGAGTATTATCCGCAGCCCCTGTGTGGAGCTTCCCTTTCTCTACAACAGCGACTTTCGTGGCATCTTCAATACCAGGAACTGGGATTGAACCAATAGGTCCAAAACTAGTTGTGATTATATCAACTAGGGGTTGATTCGCAGCAGCAAGTACCGCAGCATCAGAGAATCCTTCGACAAAGAAAATTATTGCCTCAGGGTTAGCATTTAGAACAGCTCCTGTGACTGCTGTTCCATGCCCATCAGAGGGGTCATCAAGTATTGGGATTTCAGTATCATCATCAGGAGTAGCGCCAATTATTCTTGTTCCAGGGAAATAGACAATATCTTCAGAAGTTATCAAATCCCAACAAGTCTCCTTATCTGCCTCATATCTTTCATCCCACGTCCCCTCGAATGTTAGGTTACATGTCATTGTGACACCGAATGAATTCAGAATCCATTCAGGTAGAGTTTCATTAACTCTGAAATGATCATGATAGACATTTATTCCTGTATCAATAGGTGCGACTACTGTGAACTCACGAAAATTATCTTCATTGAGAATAGGCTCTTCTATAGATTCTTTATTATTCCAAATACAACCACTTATTGAAGCGCTAGTGATAATTAGAATCAGAGCTAACGCGCTACCTCTCATGCCCTTACGGCGGGTTGCATACTCTTTCAGTCTTCGGAGTTACTGGTAATTCCCTTCTCAAGAGCCATAATTTCCGCACAGACTGAGATTGCAATTTCTTCAGGAGTCTCCGCTCCTATGTTGAATCCTATCGGGCAGCGGACTGAATCTACTGCCGAATCACTCACTCCGGAGTCTATTGCTGCCTTTCTAAAAGCCTTCCACTTTGATCGTGAGCCAATAGCTCCTATTCGTGGTCTATCATTATCTCCTCTCTCTAGAAGCAATCCAATTAGCATCTCTTGGTCAACAGTCCAATCATGTCCTAGGAGCAATACATCAGAAAATCTAATTATTTTTTTTATCTGAAGAGAGTCCAAAAAGTCTTTCACATCACCATGGTGATTTTCAATTGCATTAGGGTATAAATCAGAATCTGCAAACTCACTTCGAAAATCATATACGCTGTGAGACCATCCTAGATTATCACAAACAGAAGCGATGGCTTGGCCACAATGTCCCCCTCCTGAGATTAGTATGTGTGGCACAGGATCCAAGACCTCCAATGAGACCGATACTTGTCCGCCACATAGACTGTCCAAGGCAGTCGCTTCTTTGCCCTTTGCATCTCTGTGTAAGATATAATTCTCAATTCTACTAGCCGATGAACCATTTTCTAGCATTTTCTTGAGATGATTTTCCACTTTCAATTCTAGACCTGCTCCCCCTACAGTCCCATGTCTTCCTCCAATGTTGCTCATAGCCAATCGTGCCCCTGGTTTTCCTGGAACGCTACCTTTTGCCTCAACAACAGATGCTAGAGCAACTCTCTCACCCTTTGCCAATCGCTCGAGAACCCAAGCGAGAGTGGCACTGGTCATGGAGTGCGATATGTGTTCTAGTTTTGGAGTGTGGCCTCAAAACATTTCGATTAAGGCCGAGAGTTAGCCTAGGCTAACTTTGATAGAGGCCCTCATTCGCCGATTATCTATATGGATGTCGTGGGACTCTTCGAGGGCTTTGGCCCAGTACAACAGGCGCTGATTGCAGGGCTCTTCACTTGGTTCATGACAGCAGCCGGAGCAGCTCTGGTAATTTTCTTCAAGGAATTAGATAGGAAAGTTCTCGATGCCATGCTCGGTTTTGCAGCTGGAGTTATGATTGCAGCCAGTTTCTGGTCATTGCTTTCTCCTGCTCTGGAGATGTCCGAAGGGAAAGATTTGCCAGTTTGGTTCCCAGCTTTGGTTGGATTCTTGCTTGGAGGTGTATGTATGAGACTAATCGATATGTTTCTGCCTCATTTGCATCCCGGCGCACCTCCGGAAGAGGCAGAAGGAATTGAAAACACTTGGCGGAGGAGTATGCTTCTTGTATCTGCAATCACTTTGCACAATATTCCCGAAGGTTTGGCTGTTGGAGTTGCTTTTGGCGCTGCAGCATCTGGTCTTGAAGGAGCAACAGTGGGTGCTGCGGTTGCACTAGCAATTGGGATTGGAATCCAGAATTTCCCGGAAGGTGCCGCTGTATCCCTACCTCTTCGTAGAGAGGGTCTATCTCGTAGAGACAGTTTTCTTTGGGGTCAACTTTCAGCTACCGTTGAACCAGTTGCTGCCGTCTTGGGAGCGGCCTTGGTAATTATAGCAACTCCAATTCTACCCTATGCTCTATCATTTGCTGCCGGTGCAATGATTTTTGTTGTGGTTGAAGAATTGATCCCAGAAGCACACCGAGGGGGTAACGGAGATATTGCTACTATGGGGGTAATGCTTGGTTTTGCAGTAATGATGGTTCTAGATGTGGCCTTTGGCTAATCTTCAGTCAATGATTGTCGAGGTCACTGACCACCTTAAGAAGAAGTTCTACATCCTCCCTAGTATCTACGTTGAGGTGTAAATGAGGGTCCTCTACTTCTATTCTTCTTGGAGTTATTATGTCACGTAGAGGTGTGTCTGGTTCGGCTCTTAGAATTGCACCTATGTCTTTGGAACTTATTGCTATAGGATGTCCTCCTCGTTCTTTTCTAATCGGACAGGCAGTCTCATCTTTTTGACATAGTAATTCTAATGTAGATTTACTGAAACCAGGTCTGTCTACAGGTGCCATGATTAGTGGTCCGTCTCCAATTATTCCTAATGCGCATTGGAGACTACCAGTTCTACCGTGCTCTGGATTTGGATTGACAATTATTTTCGCATATGGGATTAATTCTCTGATTGAGTCAACCAATGATAATCTTGTAACTATATTCACGGAGAGTCCTACTTCATTGAGTATTAGGGCTACTCTTTCGATTAGCGTCATACCCCCAGCCTGGATTAAGGCCTTAGGGACACCTAGCCGTTCACTAGCTCCGGCAGCTAGAATTACTGATTTGTTAATCAACATCGTCCGAACTACTCCTGAACGAGTCGCTCCTAATGTAAAGGCCGATGCCAACTAAGGGTATTGTAATAATTAGAACCAAACCTATTGCAAATAGGATTGTACGATCACCATCTCCTTCTCCTCTAGATTCAGTCATTTCGTCAATTAGAATCACCCTTCTAGCATCTATCGGAGAGATGTGTTCCTCATCGACAAACAGCCTAGCGAAAATTGTGGAGTTTCCTGACTCGTTGTGTGGGTCCAATTGGATACTCCATATGGACCAGTCTCCATTCATCGAATTGTCCTGTGCATCCTTCCAGTTTCCACCTCCAACACGAACCTCAACTCTGACATTGGAAGATTCTGAAGGAGCTCCAACGGCCTCGCCGAAAATCTCACTTCCGTTCCCAATTTCTTCCAGAGTTTCGATTTCCATGGATACGTTGAGAGAACGATCAATACTACCTGCGGCCTCTACAAAAGCAATAGGATCTGCTTGGCCATATCCAAATTCGTTGTCAGGACGAGTTTCAAGTATACTGCAATCATTGAACCCAGGGTCACCTAGTAAGACTAACTCCCTCTCAATTGAATATGCACTAATTATGTCTTTGAATTCGGTTGGAGTCAAGTCAGGGTTTGCCTGAACCATTAGAGCGGCAATTCCTGCCATTAGAGGAGTAGCCATACTGGTCCCTGACTTGCTTGTGTATCCATCATTGGTTGCTGCATCGGGCGCCATAATACTGGATCCTATAGTGGCGACATCAGGTTTTACTCGCATGTCAGATGTATATCCTCGGCTGCTGTAAATTGCGAGTCCTAGGTCTTTGTCAAGACTCCCTACAGTCACGGGTAAAGCAGCGTCTCCAGGGCTATCTATGGTATTACAACCTGCGAAGGTTGCTCCCCCAAATTCGTTGCCTGCTGAAAGTGTAGTGATGATTCCAGCTTCGACGACCATGTTCATTTGTCTACTCCAAGCAGAGTTCCCGTCATTGTCGATATGAATTTCGAACTGCTGTTCACCAAGCGATGAGGTCAAAATATCGATTCCATACTTTTCCTTATTTTCTATCGCCCACTGTGCACCTTGCATTATGTCCTCAATGTCGCCATCACAACAAGCGAGGATATTGATTAACCAAGCACCAGGTGCTGCTCCAACATATCTCAGGTCGGTTGATGGATCAGTCTGGCCACCTCCACTTCCTGCGGCTATTCCTGCTACATGACTACCATGAGTTCCAGAATCATAGGATTCTGCAGGGTCGTGTTCCTCGTCAGTAATTACAGCATCGAAGAACGCGATAATCTTTGGATCACAATCGGCGGGTAATGGTTCAGGGTTAGGGTCTAGAGGGTCAGGCGGGTCATCAATACAGGTGAAAGGATCATCATCCATGTCATTGAGTCCTTCGTGATCTCCTCGTACTCCTGTATCTAACACCGCTATAACCGAACCTGTGCCATCAAGCCCTAGGTCTTCCCAGACCATATTTACTCCCATATTTGGCACTGCTTCATGCATATTTGGCTCGGCGAGACCTAGGTCTTCAATCATGACAACGCCAGAAAGTAATCGAATCCCTTCGGGGTCGATTATTGAGGTCAGTGGAGCTGTTGCTGAGACCGTATCTAGATATTTGAAGCGGAATGAAACTTCGACCCCTAATCTCTCAAGAGCCAAAATGTCAGCATCAGTGGGATGATGGTCATAATCGACAAAAATTCTCGCATATCCTTCCGGAGCTCTCCGCCACCAATCTCTCTGTTTTTCCTCTGGTTGATCAATTAGCCATTCCAATCTATCATCAATAGAGTTTGAGTTCTTATCTCTGCTCCAGTGTGCCCACCAATTCCAATGAATTTCAGATTCAACACTCGAAGTCCAATCACCATTGGTATCTAGTCCTCCTCTAATGGTTGATTCGATTGAAATCGAAGACGAAACCAATGGTGCTAACAGCATCATTAGAGCCAATGATGCAAACATCGCCCGTCGCTCGCCCATGAGTCATCGACTGGATGGTAATGTTTGAGTATTCGGACTAAATGATTCAACATTCATTTTAGAGGTCATTAATCATCTCTCTTCCAATAATCATACGTTGAATTTGGCTACTTCCTTCATAGATTTGCAGAACCTTAGCAGCACGCATTAGTCGTGCTACAGGGTATTCTTCAGAGTACCCGTAACCACCGAATATCTGTACGGCATCTGTAGTGACTTCCATGCTGGAATCAGCGGCGAATCTCTTGGCATGAGCCGCACTCTCAGTATTACGAATTCCATTATCTGCCTCCCAAGCCGTCCGCCAAGTCAAAAGCCGACTAGCCTCAATTTTTGTTTTCATATCTGCTAGCATGAATTGAATCGCCTGATGCTGATGTAACTTTTTACCGAATGTCTTGCGCTCATCGGCGTACTGCAAGGCGTATTCATATGCAGCACGTGCGGTTCCAACTGCTTGTGCTGCAACATTAGGACGAGAAAGATCGAATGCTTTCATGGCATTGAACCATCCCATTCCCTCCTTTTCTCCGACTAGATTTTCAACTGGAACATGAACGTTATCGAAAATCACACCTCTCGTGTCAGAGGCTCTTTGACCCATATTCGTCTCTTTCTTCCCGAGACTCACTCCATCCCAAGAAGATTCAACAATAAATGCACTCATTCCTTTGTATCCAGCCGTTTTGTCAGTATATGCTAGAACGAAGAACCAATCTGCATACCCAGCACCAGTAATCCACATTTTCTGCCCGTTGAGTATGTAGTGATCTCCATCTCTTACAGCTGTAGTTTCAATACTTGCTACATCACTTCCCGCCCCGGGTTCAGTGACACAGTAAGATGCGATTTTCGGTTCTTTGACAAGACGTCCAAGGTACTCTTTCTTCTGTTCTTCAGTACCTCCAGTAATGATAGGTCCTGCAGTCAGTCCATTGGAGTATGCAGCAGTACTGAACCCCGGGTCACCCCAAGCAAATTCCTCCGACACCAAAACTTCGTCAGAAATACCCATCCCCATGCCTCCGTATTCTGTGGGGATGTGGAGGTTAGTTAGTCCGAGTGAATGAGCCTCTGAAATCGCATCTAGAGGAAACTCATTGTTAGTATCCCAATGTTCTGCATGTGGCCTTACTGAATCTCTAGAGAATTCATGCGCCAATTCGCGCAGCATCTCCTGTTCCTCCGACAACCGGAAGTCAGCCATGAAGTCGCCACTAGCCTTTCAGCCTTAGCCGTTCGCCCCGAATCAGGGTACTTCTGTGAAGAAAAGAAATGCCATGTATGCAATATATCCTACAACCATAGTGGCGCCGACTCGTGGTCCAATCTCACGATCATCTAGCAACATCGCGGCAACTAGTCCCGATGTCAATATAACAACCCAAATGTCTCGACCAGCAAAATCTGGTGCGATTTCGATTCCATCACCTATTACTGAAGCAGTACCTAGAATTCCAAGGATATTCATAACGTTCGAACCAAGCACATTTCCAACAGCCACTCCTCCTTGGTTACGTAGAGCAGCAATTAGTGTGACTGCTAATTCAGGAAGTGATGTACCAAGTGCAACAATAGAAAGCCCAATAATCGAATCAGGGACGTGATATTTCAGTGCTAATCCAGTAGCTCCGTCAAGCATTAGAACAGCGCCCTGCCAAATCATAACACCTCCAGCGATGGTCGCTAAAATTGCTAGTAGGATATTGTCAGGTAACCAATTATCCTCGATTTCTGTATCTTCCTCTTTGCCTTTTGAATAAAGATAGGAGTATGAGTAATAACCAACAAGAAGTAAAAGCATAGCCAAGCCACCGTGATAAGGAATTTCTCCCATACTAACAAAAGCAAAGAGAATCACAGTCGCAGTAATCACTGCAATCGCATCACGCCGTAGTCCAGCCCCTGCATCCTCTCCTGATCCAAGCATACAGGCAGTTCCTAGAACCAGCATGACATTCGCAACATTTGATCCTAAAACACCTCCAACAGCAATCTCTGGTTTATTCTGTCCTATCGCCTCTATAGCAACTGCTAGTTCAGGTAAAGAAGTCCCGATTGCAACTATTGTGAATCCAACTAAGAGAGGAGGTACATTCATCCTATCTGCAATTCTTACTGCACCTTGAACAACCCCTTCGCCACCTGCCATCAATAGGACGAATCCAATCATCACAAGCATAGGGTCTGAGTTAAGCAGCATGGTCTCCCTCTATTTGTTCGCGTCAACTAATCATGTTTGAGTTAATACCCTCTCTATTCACACATTCTTCGTAAATGTCGCAGAACCAGTTCTGTGGTTGGTATTGTGTGGTCCTCCAATGGTGGTGAGAATGGAACAGGTGTGTCTAGAGCTCCTATTACAACAGGAGGTGATTCAAGATTCCAAAAAGCCTCCTCTAGAATTCTACTGTTTATGGTGTGGCCGAATCCCCCTGTATATTGCGCCTCTTGAAGAATTACTAAGCGACCAGTTCTTTGAACCGAATCAATACATGTTTGCGTATCGAATGGCATGATGGTTCGCAGGTCAATTATTTCAACCTCAATTCCGTGTTTTGCAGCCCTTTCTGCAGTCTCTAAAGCGACATGAACCATTGCACCCCATGTCACTATAGTGACATCTTTTCCACCTCTTACAACACGAGCCTTGCCAATGCTATTTTCACCTCTCGCAAGTCGCTCATGAACAGTCTTTGTGTCTACTAGTTGATTGATTGATTGACCCCATCCAGTCAAACCTCCTCTGAGACCGTAGAGACCAATATGCTCCAAGAAAACAACGGGGTCATCCAATGCATGAGACTCAACCAACAGGTCGTAAGCGTCTTGAGGTGTACTTGGGAATATTATGACTAATCCTGGGTCATTAGTGAACCAAGACTCAATCATATTGGCATGAAAGGGGCCACTTCTTGTCTTCGCACCTAGAGGTATCCTAACTGTAAGGGGTACGTCTGCACCCCACCTCCACCTCAATTGAGCAGCATTGTTGATTAGAGGATTCATTGCGAGTGCGGCGAATCCTCCGAATTGAATCTCTGCAACTGGTCGCATTCCTCCAAGAGCGGCACCTGTGGCTGAGTGGATGATTGCTGCTTCTGAAAGTGGCATATCTAGCAGTCGATTTGAGTGACCCCTAGCCTTCAGTGGGAGATTCATACCAAAGGCTCCAGCAACTTCCATGTCTTCTCCCATGAAGACAATTCTATCTCCATATTTTTCTGCTAGTGATACCATGCCGTTCTGAATCGCTTTGCTAAAAGTCCATGCATTAGGTACATCTGAGAATTCGATTGAAATTTCTCCAATTTCGAGAGGAGAATTTCCCCCCTCATTACTATTCTCAAAGCGTTCGAACTGTTCCGAGTGAGTGCTTGCATCGTGTAGTGAAGTAATCCCAAGTGTGACAGAATTTCCCTCAGGCCAGGGTGTTTCTTCCATTTCTTTTCGCGCAGCATCAACAAGGGATTGTTCCTCGTTTTCCATTTTTGCAATTCTTGATTTACTAACTCCTAAACGAATTAGTAAATCGCGGTGATTTGGAATGGGATCTTTCTCAGCCCAATATGCAAGCAATTCTCGGTCGACATAACCTGGAGGATTCCCACTAGCAGCTCCAAGATACAGGTCATCATGGTGGTGTGCGTGTCCACAACCTCGCATGGTTTCAACATGAATCAAAGTGGCCCCGCCTCCATCTAAGGCAAATTCCCGGGCAACGCAAGTAGATGCGTAGAATTCAGTAGGGTCAGAACCATCGATAGTCCAAGATGGAATTCCCATTGCATAACCCTTGTCTCCAAAGGTTTCTGCTCCTGATTGTCCAACAGTAAATGTGTCAAGTGCAATTTGATTATTTTGAATCATGAATGCAATGGGTAAACCGCGGGCACCAGCAAGATTCATCGCTTCCCAAAATTCCCCACTACTACTGCATCCTTCTCCAACGGGTGCTAGGTGAAAACGAGGCACTGAGAGCCTTTGTGCAGCAAGTGCAATACCCGTTGCCGTAGCACTAGCAATGGGTAAAGGGGCCGTAGGGGGTAATACTCTCTTGCCCCAGTTTCCTACGTGTAAATCGCGACCTCCTGCTCCATTTATTCCACCATTCATATTTGATGTTGATTTTCCCACTTGTGCGTTGAAAATTTCGAGAGGAGTTTGCCCCATAGACAATGCAAGACCAACATCTCTAATCATAGGCGCAACGACATCTGCACCTTCAATTCCCTCGCTATCAAGGTCAATGGCTCTCGTCAACCCTGTTGCACAAGCGACAATGCCTTCTTGCCATGTTGAACGGAACCCCTTGCCTCCAAAACGCCCTCCATCAGGTGTTGGGGTGCCATTGACGAATAGATCCTTTAGGTGCTCATCTAGAGCTCGAGTCCTCGTCATCCATCTCTGCCATTCAAATCGCTGCTCAACAGTAACAGATGCCTTGTATGAGATTCTTCTCAAACAGAGCCTAATGTCGCGCAGAAGTCTAGTATTTCGCCTATTTAGGTAAAAAGAACCACTGCGCCGAGGTATGATTTCTTCATCTGCTAAATTAGAAAATTCTGGTTCGAATATTCGCTCATGCAACCTCTTAATGAGTTCTTTACCGTAATCACTACAGAATTTGTAATATTCTTCACCAGTAAACAAGTTTGGAGGATTCATGGCTCCCCAGCATTCTGCTGCCAATTCGACATACCCGTCGTGCCTTTCGATTACGAATCGACTCAATTCATCAAGCACATCTTTTGAGTTTATTTTGTAAGTGAATGTAAGTGGTAGAGGAGGCTCCCAATCACCACCCCATATTGCAGGTAAGTCTTGTTGAGACGCGATTTCCGCCGATTCATGTTTGCTTCCTTCTATATTCACACCCTTGTTTCTAAAGAAGGCCTCCTGCTCTAATTCATCCAAAGGGGTGCTGTTTCCTCTTTCCCAAACACGCGCTTGTTGGATTCGCCCTCGCCCAGTATTGGATCTATCTAATGTAACTCTAATTCGTTGATTACACGATTTACATTTACGATCCAACCGCGAAGTACCCGAACCTCTTGATTTCCAAGTTTGGTGCTCGTTACAATTGGGGCAAAGCCACAGCCCGCGCCGTCCCGTCATGTACTTCGCTGATACACCTAGTACAACAAATAATCGCTTCATTAATTAGTATTCCACCACATTTAATGCTGAAATATGTCCTTTTGAGTAAATATAGTGTCATCATTTGTCCATTATACCTCAATTAAAAGCATCACTGAGTGTATATTAACCACATATCAATAACGCTTTCAGTATTTGGGAACTGATGAATCGATTTGATCAGCCCACAAATGGACTCCACCTGCAAGGTTCCAAACTCTAGAATGGTCCCAACCAGACTGAATTAGCCAATTTCTAACAACTTCTGATCGACCCCCTACTCTGCAATAAACAACGATATCTCGATTATTGGGGATTTCAGAACTTCGCTTTGGTACAGAGGTGTGCTCTATTCTCAGATTTGTGTTTGGCAGAGAAACGATTGATTCTTCATTCTGTCTGCGTACGTCAAGTAAGAAAGGCTCCCAACCATTTGTTTTCTTGTTAACAAACTCATTAGGAGTAATTTGCATTGAATCATTCGGAGTTACAACTTTCGGTATTTGTGATTTACAGACAGCTTCGATGCTTTCCTTTGACATTTTTTTG
>PVBE012660861.1_pt1 | contig 12014 bp, 10 predicted proteins | sample 1631181 | NCBI WGS metagenome assembly PVBE01 (sample SAMN08397723, study PRJNA350692) | Marine metagenome, whole genome shotgun sequencing project. | isolation source: water | place: Pacific Ocean | collected 2012-04 | reverse complement strand
TGTTGCTTGGCTTCTTCCAGGCTCATAGCCAGTGCCGGCAATGCCACACCCAGGGCGAGGATGAAGGCGGCGGTTTGGATAATTCGTTTCATGTTGAACTCCTTGATCAGCGCGTCGATCAGCGACGCCAGGAACTTCGAGTCCGTCGTCGCGCCACCACCCCAGCCCGCTTGCCAGCTCGTCGGTGATCCGACGGCGGTGGGGAACGCCGCGATGAAGCCTTCCTTGTTGGCCAGCGTTGTCCAGCCGTAGTACCGGCTCGCAGCCTGGCGACCCTTGCTCCCGCGACCGTGCAGCATCAGCACCAGCGGCACCTTCTTCTTCTTGGACTTCTTGTAGCCCCTCGGGACGTGAAGGACGTAGGCGCGCTTGGTGTTGCCGATCTCGATCTCGCGGTCCGTGGTCCCGGACTTCTGCGCGACGAGGCACGCGGGGAGAAAGAGAACCGTGAGGAGCAGACGGCGGGAGTAGTCGTGCATGATGGTCAGGTCCGTTGCGGGGCGGCAGTCGAACGCCCTCTATTGTCCCGGCGCGAGGCCTGCGGGGACCAACGGTTTTGTCCCGAGAATGAATCTCTGGCCCGAGACGGTCGGCGAGATCGCGTGCGGTGGGGGACAACGCCTGGACGGAAGTCGTGGCCGGGAGGCGCTGGCGGTTGCCGGATTCCAACAAGAGGTCAAGGGCAAGACTCTCGGCGCTCTCGTCGGCATGCCGCATTCCCTGGGTCACATCATCTCCTCCAAGCTCTTGGGGGCGTCCATGGTCGCCATCCCTTCGGTTGTCTTCTTTTGCATCGGAGTCCTGTGCAATCCGGATGACTTCGGGTGGTTCATGCAGGATGTCGTGAGCGAACCCGGAGCCTGGTTCTTCCTCTCCCAGGTCGTGCTCTGCCTGGTCCTGACCACCTTCTACTCCTTGCGTGTCATGCGGGGAGCGTTCGCGTTGGCTGTCGCGACGTTGGCGCTCGGCAATATGATCTACTGGATGGGTGCGACCGCGATCTCGTTCGGCAGCATGGACCCCGATCCGCTGGCCGGATTTGGATTGATCCTGTCGGCTGGTCTGTGCGTCGTTCTCGCGAATGCGACCGTACGTCGCATTCGCGATGTGGCGTCCGAAGAGTGACGCGCTACTTCAGTCCCAGCAGCTTGACGTGAAATACGAGTGTCGCGTCAGGACCGATCCTTCCGTCCGGTGTTCCTTTGGGGCCGTAGCCGAGGGCGCTGGGGATCACGAAGAGGAAGGAGTCTCCCGGCTTCATGAGCTGAAGTCCTTCGGTCCAACCCGGGATGACCTCGCCGACGCGAAACTCCGCAGATTGGCCTCTCTCGAAGGAGCTGTCGAACAGCTTGCCGTCATGCAGCCAGCCGGAGTAGTGGACTTCGACCATTCTACCCATGCGGGGCGTCGCGCCTTTCCCGTCGCCGCGCGCGATCACTTTGTACTTCAAGCCGCTCTTCGTCGTGGTCAGCTCCGAGTCCTTGGGGAGTTGGAACTCTGGGGTGGGGATGGGCTTCTTCATGCTCGTGAGTTCAAGGCGCCAGATGGTGTTGAACCGGAGCATGCGCGGCGGCGTCATCGTGTCCGGGACCTCGATCCGCATTACGTCGCCGATCTTCATGAGTAGCAGTATCTCGTCCAGGAACTTGTGCTCCGCCCGTCCAACAATCACGGGCATGATGCCGACGAGGTCCGAGCCTGCGATGTACGTTCCGTCGGCCTTCCAGAAGTCCCACTTCAGCTCGCACCTGTAGCTCTTGCCGGGGTGCTCACCCTTGCCTTCGGCGAGTCGCTCGTACAGAAGGCCGGACTTGGTCGACGTGGACACCTTCTCATTGCCGGGCGGAAACTTCGCGGCCTTGTTGTGATCGATGAGCTTGATCTGCCAAACCGAGTCTTCGGGCATCCGGACTGTCTGGTCTACGGGGACGAGGATTCGCCACACGGCGCCCGTTTTCATCATCGGTAGGACTTCCGTGAAGAACGGGTGGGAGAGGCTCTTGATCGGAGCCTTCATCGTCCGTCCGAACTGTGAGGTCGCGGAGAGTAATTTACCCTTGACCGTCCACGCCGTGTACTCGATCTCGACGACATCTGCGACGTCCGGGCTGGTTCCCTCGCCCACCTCGTAGATTTCGTACTTGAGGCCGGACTTGGTTACCTTGGTGTTGTCCGAATCGCCGTGCGCGAAGTCCATGCGCTTGGGTCGGTAGGTAAACTCGACCAACTCGATCTCGAAGATCATCGTGGAGTTCGGCGGGATGCGGCCCTTTTGCCCGGCGGCTCCGTACGCGAACTTCGGCGACGCGGTCATCTTGATCTTCCCGCCCTTGCCGAGGAACGTCGGCGCAAAGTTGACGGCGAAGATGCCGCGCGTGCTGCCGACATCCACCGTGATCGGACCTGTAGCCGCTGTCGAATGAATGAATGTCCCGTCGCTGAGCCACTCCGTGAAGTGGATCTTGGCGGAGTCACCAGTGTCTGGTTTGAGCCGGCCCGTTCCGGGTTCGAGGATCGAGTAGACCAGACCGGAGTCGTGCTTGACGACAATCTTGTCCGCTGGAATGGTCGGATGGGGGGCCTGTTTCGTGGTCTCCCCCTGTGCGGGAAGGGCGACACCCAGTGCCGTGGTGCAGGTGAGAATGGCGAGGGCGAGCCTGCCGCGCAGTGTTTCGGTCATGTCTCGAATCCTAGGGTTGCCCTTGAGGGACTGCAACTTGCGGGCCGAGAGACGCCCGCCGGCGGCCCGGATTGTGATGCGGGGCCAGGATGGTGCGAACGAGAATCGGTTCTCAATGTTCCACCGTTTGCGCGGTATGGCGTCTTGCGAGGTGAGGGTTTGCGTCAAACCGCCGGATCTGCCGGGGGCATCGCGGCTTGCCCGGGCGGTGGAACCCGGCAGACCGGAGAAACTTGGCCCGCGACAGACTAGATTGCGGACATGGACGACATTGCAGCCAACACGTCGGAACTCCTGGATCTCGAATCCCGGTTCAGTGCCCACAACTACCACCCGCTGGACATCGTCCTCAACCGGGGTGAGGGAGTGTGGGTGTACGACGTCGAGGGGAAGCGTTATCTGGACTTCCTCGCGGCCTATTCGGCGGTCAACCAGGGGCACAACCACCCGCGCATCATCCAGGCCCTGATCGCCCAGGCGAAACAACTCAGCCTGACGTCGCGCGCCTTCCGCAACGACCGGTTTGGCCGATTCTGCGAGAAGCTCGCGAAGCTGACGGGCTACGAAAAGGTGCTCATGATGAACACCGGCGCAGAGGCCGTCGAGACCGCTGTCAAGGCAGCCCGAAAGTGGGGATACACCGTGAAGGGAATCCCGCAGGACCAGGCGGAGATCTTCGTCTTCGACGGCAACTTTCACGGGCGGACGACAACGATCGTCGGGTTCTCCACCGATGACGACGCGAGGGCTGGCTACGGTCCGTTCACGCCGGGTTTCAAGGTCCTTCCGTACGGCGACATCGACGCGGTCCGAGAGGCGATGCACGACAACGTGGCCGCGATTCTCGTGGAGCCGATTCAGGGTGAGGGTGGTGTCATCATTCCGCCCGACGGATTCCTCGCGGGGTTGCGAGAGACCTGCGATTCTGGAAACGCGCTGTTGATCTGCGACGAGATTCAATCCGGGCTGGGGCGGACCGGTGAACTCTTCGCGCACCGGGCGGCGGGGATTCGTGCGGACGCCGTGACGATCGGCAAGGCGCTGTCCGGCGGAGTCTACCCCGTGTCCGCGTTCCTCGCGGACGACGCGGTGATGGATGTGTTCCAGCCGGGTACCCACGGCTCGACGTACGGTGGCAATCCGTTGGCCTGTGCCGTCGCGGAGGCGGCGCTGGACGTGCTTATCGATGAGGATCTCCTCGGTCGCTCGAAGGAGTTGGGCGCGTGGTTCCTCGAACAGGTTCGCAATCTGAACTCGCCACACATCAAGGAGGTGCGCGGGGCCGGGTTGTGGATCGGCGTCGAATTGCACCCCGAGGCGGGTGGCGCGCGCGGCTTCTGCGAAGCCCTGATGCAAAAGGGCATGCTCTGCAAGGAGACGCACACCCACACGATCCGTTTCGCCCCGCCCCTCGTCATCAAGAAGGACGAGCTGGAGTGGGCCATGGAACACATCGCCCAGGTTCTGTCCTGAAACTCCCGATCAGGTTCGCAGGAAGGTGAGCTCGTGCTTGTTATGGCCGAGATGGACGAGCCGCGAGCCGGGGATCGCCTGGAATCGCGCCGCGGACGCGTGGTCGGTTTCGCCCTGGAACTTGACGGTGCAGATCATCTTGGGGCACGCGTCGAGCCACTTGTGCACGAGCTTCAGCAGGCGGTCGGGATAGCACGCGACGTCGCAACACAGCCAGTCGATCGGGCCGAGCGAACCAGGGTCTATCGAGAACGCGCTCTCCTGCCGGAACTGTACGTTTGGGAGAGACGCGACGGCGGGGTCGAGCGGAGCCTTGTCGACGCTGATGACTCGCGCACCCGTCTTCTGCAAGACCCAGGTCCATCCGCCGGGGCTGCTGCCCAGGTCCAGGCAGGTATCACCTGGTCCGGGGGTCTCCCCGATGGCGGTCAGGGCTTCGAACAACTTCAGATACGCGCGATTCGGCGGGCTCTCCCGATCCTCCACGAATCGGACCTCTCCGTTTGGAAACGGACTCGAACAGCGTGGCGCCGCGAGGATCGTGTCCCGGTCCAACAAGGTCCATGAACCGAGCGGAGCATCGGGCGGGAGATTGGGAAAGACGATCGGCTTGGCGCTGACGTGCGGCAACTTGTCGGCGATCAGCGTGGCGCGCCGATGGTGGTCGAACGAGTAGAGTGACCAATTGCGCTGCATCGCCCGGAGCTCGCGGGCCCCATGCCCGATGGATTCGATCGTGATGCGCCGGGGCTCGTGCCAGACGTTGGCGGCCCACGCCACGGAACGCGCGGGGCCCTCGGCGAGCAACAGTCGGTCGTACGTCTCGACCACGCCGCCGAGTTCGTGACGCAGTTGCTCCACGTACCCGCTGGGCGCGAGGTACGCGGTGCAGGAGTCGTTCGTCGACATGCGTCCATCCTAGTGGGGTGGGTCGCCACCAGAAGAGCAGGCCGGAAATGCGGGACGGATCTTCGCGACGTGTGGACATGCACCCGGCGCGGGGCTACTCATGATCGCCATGGGCCCAGCGGCGATCGACGCCCCGTATCTGCTCTTCCTCGGCGACGTCCCTGGTGGAACGTACGCGAAGACCGCCACCGGGATCGTCCACTGGCGTCCGGAGTCCTGTTCTGGAGTCTGGCGATTGAATGACGGGGACCTCCTCGGGCTCCCGGCGCAGACGCCCGAGGAGGCCGTCGCCGCCGGCGCGCGAACGCTGGTCATCGGCGTCGTCAACTCGGGTGGAGTGTTGCCTGAAGACTGGATCGTGGCGCTGCGCCGCGCACTCGACGCGGGTCTGGACATCGCGAACGGACTGCACACACGCTTGCGCTCGATTCCCGAGCTGGCTGACGCTGCCCGGCTGCTGGGCCGGCGACTGCACGACGTGCGCTATCCCGAGCGGGTATTCCCCGTCGGCACTGGTCGACGACGTCCGGGCAACCGCCTCTTGACGGTCGGGACGGATTGCTGTGTCGGCAAGATGTTCACCGCGTTGACCCTCGAGCGCGATCTTCTCGCGCGGGGAGTGAAAGCGACTTTTAGGGCGACTGGACAGACCGGCATCTTCATCGCCGGGTGTGGTGTCCCCGTCGATGCCGTCGTCAGCGATTTCGTATCCGGCGCCGCCGAAGAGCTCAGCCCTGATGCCGACGTCGATCACTGGGACCTCATCGAAGGGCAGGGATCCCTGTTCCATCCGTCGTTCGCGGCGGTGAGCCTCGGATTGCTGCACGGCTCGCAGCCGGATGCGATGGTGATGTGTCATGTCGCGGGAAGGACGATCGTGGAGGGAGCCGGGACGCCGATTCCAACGCTGAACGACTGCATCGCCGCGAACGAAACTGCGGCGCAAGTCGTGCGGCCCGGGTCGAAGGTCATCGGTATCTCCCTGAACACTGCAAGCCTCTCTGCACAAGACGCGGCCAGTCAGATCGCGGAGACGGAGGACGCACTCGGTTTGCCGGTGGGGGATCCCGTGCGGACGGGTCTCGGCAGCATCATGGATGCGATTCTCGCGGACGACCCGTAGGGAACCGCTAGACTTCCCGCATGCGCCTGACCCCCATCCTGATCCTGCTGGTGCAGGCCTTCGCTGACAGTTCGACGAACGCGCAGATCAAACTTCCCCGTCCACTGTCGGGCACCTACACCGTCGATCCGAAGGGCACTGGCGACCGCGCGTTCCTCGACGTCGCGTCAGCTGTGCGGTACCTCTCGCTCGTCGGTGTCGCCGGCGAATTCGAGTTGCGAGTCGCGCCCGGGGAGTACAAGGGCGCGCTCACATTCTTCCCCGTTCAGGGCTTGAAAGAGGACCAGAAGATCGTCATCCGGTCCACGGGACAGGGCAAGGTCATCCTCACTGCCGAAGGGACCATCGTCTCGTTTCAGGCCGGCACGAAGAACATCGTGCTCGACGGGCTGACGTTCGGCGATAGCGGTAGCTCTCCGACCATCCAGGCCACGGGGCGGTGCACAGACATCGAGATCCGCAATTGCCTGTTCACCGGGGAGACGGGTGGCAATCGCGTCATCGAGATTCAGGGAAACCAGACCTCTCGCCGGTGGAATATCCACCACAACAAGTTCGAGGTGACCGGCAACGGGAGTTACGGGATCTACACGCAGGCGACCTACCAACTGCGCATTCACCACAACGAGTTCGTGTGCGACAGTTCGCGCGAACCGATCAGCATCTGGAATGCGAACAAGTCCGAGTCGAGTGTGCACGATAATGTCTTCCTCGGTTCGGTCAGAGGAAGAGGATGCGCGGTGCGGCTCGACGTCAGTGGTCACGACGTCGACGTCGTCAACAACCTGTTCATTTTGGAACTCGCCAACAACAACGACGCGGTCATCCGGAGCCAAGGTCTTCGCAACGGAACGCACAATCGAATCCGGCACAACGTGTTCATCATTCGCGGAGCAGGAGCAGCTGTGAGGACGCGTGGACCGATCGGGCTCGATCACAACTTGTACGCCATGCAAGAGGGTGGCGTCGGCATGACGAACAATGACGTGCACGAGTCCCTCGAGGAATGGCAGGCGGCGATCGCGGAGGGGTTTGCTGTCGACGAAATGGCTGATCAGAACAGCGGCGAGGCGGAGCCGAAGTTCTTCAAGCGGTACGCGCAGTTGATGGAGCTGTTTCACGAGTTCGACGACGAAACCGACTCGGAACTCGACCCGGATGATTCCGAGGTGAAGGCCATCGCCGCGGACAAGGCCCGCGAGAAGCTCGATGCGAACAGCGAGATCCGGTATCTGCTCAAGGTGCTCGGCGAGACGGATCCCGTGGCGATTCGACTGGCCATCAAGCGATTGGAAATACACGGGCGCAACGCCATTGTCGCTGTTCCAAAGCTCGGCAAGCTCTGTTCTCACAAGCACGCTGCGATCCGCGCGGATGCCGCGGAATCCCTCGGTCGAATCAGGATCGGGGCGGAGATCGTCATCCCCGAGTTGATCAAGATGCTCGACGAAAAGGACGAACGCGTGCTGCTGGCGGTGGTGAAGACGCTGGGCAGTTTCGATCACCTGGCGATGAAGGCGGCGCCGCGTCTCAGGCAGCTCGAGAAGCACGGCCTCGAGACCGTCAAGACAGCGGCCGAAGCCGCGCGGAAGGCGGTGCTCGGCGAGGATACCAAGAAGTAGGAGGCTCTTGACCGGTCGTGACCGTGCGGATATCGGAGAAGGCGTCTTGCTCGAGCCGCGCGAACTCCAGGGCATGTCGTCGTCCATTCCCAAGAGCATGTAGTGGCCAACGGACAGGGTGTTGACGTCCGTCGGTAGCGTCACCGCGGCAGCCTTCCCCGCTTGCTGAAGCGGCAAACCGGAGTCGTCGCGGCACGCCGCCTTCGACCCAGTGCGTGTGCACGCCGGTGGCCTGGTGACTCTCAGCATGCCCGACCAGGTCAATGCGCTGGGCGTCAGCGGGAGCGAGGGTGGCGTCGAGGCCGCACAACCAGAGGAGAGCGGGCGAGGGGGGGTCGCATGTGGAGGTCCGGTGACCCGGCAGGGGTGTTGACATCGTAGCTGCACCCGGGCGTCTCTGAAGGTCCACAGTTGGATGGAACCCGGGTTTCCTCATCCAGTAGGAGTCGGGCCTTCCGCTGTGGGACGCGACTCATTCTCCGGGCCGCCCTTGTCAGAGACCGCCGCCTACGTTGTCATGGACCGGTAAGACCAATGCGAACTATCGTCTGGATCCCTGTTGTGTTGTCCTTGCTCGCGGCTCAGTCGTGCGTGCAGGACAAGTCCGTCGATTATCGAGCAGTCCCGGATAGCGGGCGGACGGCGTCGAGACCTTCAGGGAAACCGATCCCCAAAACGTCGGTGGATCCCGCCACTGCCAGTAGCGCCCGAGTTAAACCGATGTCCGACGAAGAGATACCCAAGACCGCCGAGGGTTGGCGGAAGATCCTCAGCGCCGACCAGTTTAGCGTCCTTCGCGACCACGGCACGGAGCGAGCGTTCACCGGTAAGTACTGGAACAACAAGAAGAGCGGCGTCTACGTCTGCGCCGGCTGCGGCGAGCGCGTGTTCGATTCCGCGACAAAGTTCGAGTCCGGAAGCGGGTGGCCCAGCTTCTTCAAGCCCGCTTCCGAGAAGTCTGTCGAGATCCACCTCGACGAGAGTCTCGGCATGTTGCGCAAGGAGGTGCGCTGCAAGCGGTGCGGATGCCACCTCGGCCACGTCTTCGACGACGGACCACGACCGACTGGCCAGCGCTACTGCATCAACTCCGTCTCCCTGAAGTTCCAGGAAGAAACGGACGCCAAGAAGTAGCGGAGTCCACCGCGCGGGGAGGATTCCTCACTCTCCCCGGTTATTCGGACGAGTCGGTTTTCACCCCTAGATCGATCTCGTCGAGTTCCCGGAGGAGCCGTGCCACGGGGATCGGGTTCGAACTGCCGTCCACCTTGATCGCGCAGGGGATGCCTGTGGATCCTTCGCGGGCGAGTTCGGTGGCAAGTTCACTGAGCAGCGCGTGCTGCGATTGGACATCCAGTTGTGAGGTGATCGACTCGTGGTCGTTTTGAGAATCCATACGAGGTGTGTCTTCGGTCGAACGCCCGGGCGAAGTGAAACCGTTTCTGGATAACCTCGTGGCCTTCGATTGCACTCGCTCCTGGACAACAACATGGCTGTCTCGAACCCCAACCCGTTGCTTGCCGCGTTCGTTGGCGCGGTCCTGACCCCGACTTTCTCTGCGGCGCAGGAATCGACCGACGGAATCCGGTGGATGACTGACCTCCCTGCCGCGGAGGCCGCCGCCGCGAAGAGCAAGAAGCCGATGCTCCTGGTCTTTCGTTGAGAGTCTTGAAAGGAGTGCCGCTCGCTGGACGGACAGTTGGTTCGTCCGAACGCCGATTTCGTCGCAGTCGCAAAGAAGTTCGTCTGTGTCCGAATCGTCGATATGCAGGCGGTGGACATCAACCGCTACCGATTCGACTTTGATCTGACTCTCGCGGTCCTTCTCGCGAACGCTGACGGCACGATCTACCATCGGTACGGGGGAAGGACGCACGACGACCCACTCGCCTGGATGTCGCGAAAGACCCTCATCCGCGTCATGCGCGCGACAGTGCACGAGCACGCGCTACACGAGAAGAGTCCAAACGACAAGAAGGCGGTGCCACGACGCACGGTGTATGACATCGAGACCTTCCGCAAACGGATGGACCGCAAGCCGAAGCGACCGAGCTGCATCCACTGTCATACGATCCACGAGGCGCAGGTTCGCGATCGCATGGCTTCCGGGCTATTTAGCAAGGACAGCATCTGGATCTGGCCCGCCCCCGCGCGTGTCGGATTGACGCTGGACGTCTCGGATCAGGCTCTGATCCGCACGGTGATCAAGGGCTCGGTCGCGGCAAAGGCGGGTCTGAAACAAGGTGATCGTCTCGTGAAGGTTGGTTGGCAGAAGATCCTCACGATCCACGACCTGCAGTGGGTGCTGCAACAGACTCCGTTCACAGGCGGCGAGCTTGGGGTGCTATACCTCCGCGCCGGGGATCCCGAGCCGAGGAGCACTACCCTCGCCTTGACCAAGGGATTCAAGCGCACCGACCCGCTGACCTACTCCTGGCGACCTTACAAGTGGGCTCTCCGCCCGGCGCCTGGATTCGGAGGTCCGGCGCTGGCAACAGCACAGAAGAAGGCGCTCGACCTGGATCCGAAGAAGTTCGCTCTTCGGGTCCAGTACATCGTCGACTGGGGTGACTTTCCTCAGCAGGGTCGGGAGAACCGCCGCAAAGGCCTGCGGAAAGGGGACGTGGTGATTTCTTACGCCGGGAAGGACGACTTCGCGACCGCGCCTCATTTCCATTCCTGGACCCGTCTGACCAAGAAGCGAGGGGACTCGGTGAAGATCGTGCTCCTCCGCGCCGGTCGGCGCCGGGAGATCGAAGTGACGCTGAAGTAGAGACTCGCCAGAAGGATTCGAGATCCGGTAACCGACATCTCCTTCAGGACGCATCAGTACAGCGTACAATCGCGCCGACCGGTGGCAGCCCCGACCGGGTCAACTTCATAGGAACAAATGCGATTCGGATTCCTGACGATCGATTTGCTCGCCGGTGTAGTGGCCGTGACCGGGTCGGTGACCCAAGCGTCCGCCCAGCAGTCGACGCCGACACAGAACGCATCGGTTGTTTCGTTCGACGCAACCCGACCTCCGCGCGGCACGGTCGCGGATCTCAAGGGCGCACCCATCGGTGGGGCGTCCGTCTACTTCCGAACCGAACGCGGCACCCTCGATGCGATGCAGTGGCGTGACACGATTCTGCGCACCACGACACTGCCGCGGGTCCGCTCGAGCAAAGACGGCGAGTTCTTCGTGCCGCTCACGCACCTCCATCGCCTGTTCAGCCAGACCAGTGCCGGTCGGATCAGCCTCGTCGTGGAGAAAGAGGGTTACCACTCCTGGATCGAGCCCCTCACGGTCGGACTCCGCGGCTACCTGGGATCGAAGGTCGTCCTCCGACCGATCGTCGAGGCCGACCGATTCACCATCGAGGTCAAGAACCCCAAGCCCGGCATGCTGGTGCGCGTACACCGTTTCGGCAGCAACGTTCTCTCCGGCGTCGACTACGAGCAGTGGCTCGAGGTTCCGAAGTCCGGCAAGGTGAACGCCGCCATGTCGTTCGTGCCCTCGCCTATCACGTTTGGAGTTACGAGCAGTTTTGGCGTGCCTGTGGGCATCGAGGTCCAACTCGTGTTCCCCGGGCGCACGACCCGGCCCAAGTCGATCGAATACGGCCAGAAGACCATCGTCATCGGCGATGGGGTTTCGAGCACGCGGTTCGTGTGCGTACTGCAGCGCCGCGACGAGAAGAAGCTCGTCGAACCGCGGGGGCTCTACCGGTGTGCGGACCACATATCGCGGTGGTTCCCCGTCGATCCAGACAACGTCGTGGAGAGCACGTTCCTGCCACTCTTCGCGCTCGATGCGAAGGACTGCCTCGCGGCGAATGTTCGCTACATCGATCCAAGCGTCGAGAAGATCCTGTTGGATGCGGTGCCGAACGTGAGCGACCGCATGATCCAGCTGTGCGACGATGCGGGAGCGACGATCAACGACGCGCAGGTCTACTTCTTCGACCTCGAGAAACTCCCCGCGCACACCGATGGGCAGCGACTCGGTTCCGCGCGGGCGCGTCGCCGCTTGAATGTGGAGAAGGGTCGGATCGACCTCGGCGGGCGCGCACTGCCCGGCCCGGGATTCCTGTGGATCCACGCGCCCGGCTTCAAGGCGCATCTCCAGTTCGAGCCTCGGAAGATCGCGGGGACCGAGCGCATCAGCCTCGGGACTCGCAGGAAGAGCGGCAAGTTGCAACTCAAGGTCGTCGACGACGAC
>PVBE011921200.1_pt1 | contig 12015 bp, 9 predicted proteins | sample 1631181 | NCBI WGS metagenome assembly PVBE01 (sample SAMN08397723, study PRJNA350692) | Marine metagenome, whole genome shotgun sequencing project. | isolation source: water | place: Pacific Ocean | collected 2012-04 | reverse complement strand
CTGACCGCCGCTTTCGGTAATCCCGTTGTCCCACCGGTATAAGTCAACATGGAAAAATCTAAATTTTTTGGTTTCGGTTCCGGAAATTTTAGACCACGATCACCCCGCCACTGGTCAAAGGACATTTTTTCGTCACCGAAGGTCAGGAAATCGGTAACGCCTGCCGCATCCGCTAATGGCCTAAGCATCTCCGCAAATTGGTCATCGCAGAGAACGATTTTTGGCGAAGCATCCTTCAACAAAGGTCCCAACTCTCTTTCGGTATAAAGCGGATTGAATAAGACGGTTTCGGCTCCCGCCGCCCATACACCATAGGCGGCGACCGAAGTCTCGACCGAATTGGCCTTGAGGATGACGACCCGTTGGCCTTTCGCTCCCATGCCAAGCAGCAGATAGGCAATTCCTGCGGCGCAGGCATAATAGTCGCCATAAGTGATTTCGTTGTCGCCGCTGATGATCGCCGTATGATCCGGATGCTCCCGTCCCGCATGCTCAAGCATGTGGACAATGGTTTCAAAATCTGGACGCTCTTGTCCGGGCGCCGACGCCGGGATTTGTTCAATCAATATTTTATCCTCTCTAACTTATTTGTTTAACGTGGCATCACCGCCGCCGCTCCACCACCAGTCCGGCTCCTTGCGGCCGCCGTCGCCTATTTTGTAATCGAGCCATAAAGCCAGCCGCCGTAGCCTCGTTCCTGCCAGCCAGACCCAGAACTGATAATATTTTTGCTTCAGCCAAGTGGACGTATCCATATTATACGGACAATCGCGAATACAGATACCGCAATCTGTCCCCTGGTTTACCCAGAACTTAAAACATTTTTCGTTGTCGATGGACCATTTGCGAATGCCGACGAAGTTGGACTGGTTATAGATTTCATCCTGCGGTTCGCCGTCGTGGATCGCCCTGGGCGGACAGGAATCGGAACAGCGGCGGCAAATAGTGCAAAACTCCTTAACGCCAAACCGCTTTGATTCGTCAAACGACAGCGGCAAATCGGTGAAGATTTGGCCTAGTCTCACTCGGGGACCAAATTCTTCGCTAATCAGCATGGAATGACGACCATTCTCGCCCAGTCCAGCCTGGATGGCATAGGGTACTTTTTGCGCCGTATCATTCATGGAAGCCACCGCCCGATAGCCCATGGCCTGGATAAATGTCCCGATGGCCTGAAGCGTATTGGCATCCTGGGAATAGCCGAATCCCACCGCCGTCCCTGCCGTCGCTGACGGATAGGTCTTGATGATGTTGTGATCCATGGTGGTACCAATGACGATGGTGTTGTTCAGGCCCTCGGGCAGGTTAGCCGGTTTTTCTGCATTATGGTCGGCATCGTACCAATGGCTGTAGTGCCAGCGCTGATCGGCGGAGGTAATGCCGATCAGTTCGGCGCCGAAGATGCCGGCCACCCGCTTTAGCTCCTCCGACATTTTTTCCGGCGACTCGATTTCGACCTTTTCTTTAGCGGTTTGGGAATAGATTTCGATGTCATCCTGATAGCCATCGACCCTGCCGTTCTTCAGATTGCGTTCGATCAACAAATTGGTGCCGACCCAACCGCCCAGGCGAAAGGCGAAATCCTTAGCGGTGTAGCCGTCCCGGTCGCGGGCGGCGATGTCAGGCCGATACATACCTCTGAACCAATCCAAAACCTTTTTGGACATGATACGCTCGTCCCAACGCCCTCGGTTATAGGTATCGTTGTTTTTATTGAAGCGTTCGAAACTAGGCAGAATATCAAAGCCGCACGCTTCGTCCCGAGGATCATGCAATTGCCCCTGATACGGCCCCTCATGAGTCGGCTGATTGTCATTGGAAAGCGGCACGGGTTTGTTGTGGCCAAGCGGTTCGTTCTTCATCACGGGGCCCCTACTACAGACTTCCGATCCATCGTTTTTGATGTTCGTAGGAATTTGGCAATTTTCCCGCGGCCTCCTCAATCTGCATAGCATCAAGTCTTTTTACTTTCTCGGGCGTCTCTTCGGCGATTTCATCCACCCATTGCTTGAGGGACTCCTCATAGTCTTCGCCCACCGGACAGACATCGGCGCAACGACGACAACCGGTGACAATACCGCTGCCCCGTAACATGGCCTGGAACAACTCTGAAGTCTCCATGCCCCGCAGCATGCCGATCTTCTTTTCCAATTTCGGCTCTTCCAACACGCTGGTCAGGTAGTCCGACAGGAAGGGAAACCCGAACGGTGATTTGAAACGGTCGCAGGCGGGCCAGTCCCGGTCCCAATGCTGAACGGCGTCGGCCGGACAAGATTTAAGGCAGCGGCCGCATTCGGGACCGAGACACAAAGCCGTATCCATTTTTTTATCTGGCTCCACCTCGGCAGATGTCAAAATAAGACCCAGGATCACCCGAGGGCCATATTCCGGTGTAATCAGCTGGTGGTTCAATCCCAGGGTACCCATGCCGGCTTCAACCGCCGCATGCTCCGCTGACAATGGATGATGGGAACGCTCGTTGGATTCAAATTGAAAGCGCAGTGGATCGATATGCTTGTAGGGCACGATCAGAGCCGGTGCACCGCTGTCTTCCAGCCAGAAGATAAGATCGAGAGCCAGTTCTTCCAATGCCGACAACAAAAGTTCATCACCATAAAACTTGTTTTGGTCATCCCAGTCCGGCAGCCGCGAAGTGGCGAAGCTGGTCCGTTTGGCCAGAACGATCACCCGCTTGCCGTCATACTCGGTAACCATGGACGGCGTTCTGGGTTTCTCCGGATCAGGTGGATATTGATCCATTAAAGTCCCATCGGCGATGCCTACCAGATCGGCCCCGAGTTCTTTGGCTTTGTCCTTGATGGCTGCCGCCGTCAGACTTACCCGGTTCATTATTCAGCCTCCTTTTGTGCTCTAAATTTTTTTCGTTGTTCCTTGGCTGCTTTACCATTGTAGCCGTCAGGTCCCACCCAACGAATATTCCAATCGCTAAGCCCCGGCACCTCATCGCCGGCTCTCCTGGCCGACTGATATTCCTTGCCTTTGGCCACACGTTCCGGCGTCGTTTCAGGAATGACCTTCTGATCATCAGCCAGATGGGCGTGATAATCGTCCCCCACGGGACATACCGCCGTGCAGCGGGGACAGGTGCCGAAACAGCCCCAAACCCGGGTCAGGCCTTGCCAGTATTTCATCAGCGTGTTTGACTTGAGAATCTCCTTCCGCCCATCATCATCGGCGTGGAGAAACTTATCGAAAATATCAGCGGCGCCATAAAAGCCGGTGACTTGTGCTTTTGTAGAGCATCCTCTTTTGTCAATATGAAAATGCAGGACAGAATCAGTCGGACAGGCATAAAGGCACCGCGAACAACCTTCACCAACGCAGAGTTGCTCAGTTAAGGGTGTTCCCGGTTCAAGTCTGGCATCGGTAATCACAACGGCCAAATTGACCCGCGGTCCGTATTCGACGCACATGAAGTTAACGCCCAGCCCCAGAGTTCCCATCCCGGCCTCGACCGCTAAATGACGCAGGCTGAGATGACCGTAAGTACCCGACTTGAGTCGCCAATCGGTCGAGTTATTGTTCATGACCAGCCCGAAATAGCCCTGTTTTTCCAACACTTCGGAAACCTTGCGGGCGATTTTATCCAGCCGCCGGTTATTCATCATATTCATCATCTGATAAGGCTCGGGCTCACGGGCGCGGAAACCGGCGACGGGAACCCGCAGGCCAATTACAATGACGCTTTTGGCGTCCGGGGTCATGCGCTCGGGCGTTTGCGGCCACCGGGGATCGGGCGGAAATGCGTTGAGCGTTTTTGTACTGGCGATACCGGCTAGGTCGCCGCCGCAATCAAGAACAATCTGTTTGACTTTTTCCGACGTAATATTTGATTTCATTTTCGCCACACCAATTATATCAACATACTTCTCGGTATGCTATTATTTTAAATTTTAATCCCGCTGAATTGCAATCATTTTTGTCGGCCAATCAATAACTCAAAACACGCCCACATAACATCCGTGCGGCTTTGGCCTTGGGGCGGTATGGTGATGGAACTCTCGCCGTTAAATAGGCAGTAGAGGAGCCAGGTCTTAACTTCCGCGACTTTCTCATCACCGAATATTTCCAAAAATTGGATGCGCAAATAGTCCATGCGGCGTTCATCGACTTTCTGGATAACCGCCCAAACCCGTTCGTCCTTTCGTCCCCAATCTCGCAGCGCCAATTCCAGTCTCATTTGCCCGCCAAATACCCGAAAGGTAATGTCTGCAAGATGTCGAAGTTTGCGCGCCGCATCGCCACCGACGCGTTCCACTGTTTCCAAAGCCTGTTCCGTACCTGTTTCCCGCCAACGATCAAGCATGGTCAGCAGCAAATCGTCCCGGTCCTTAAAATGGTAGTAAAAGCTGCCTTTGGTTACCGACAACTCACGGGACAGGGCCGCTATGCTGACCCGCTCGATGCCGTGTTCAGTCAATTGGGCCAAGGCAGCATCGACCCAGTCGTCGCGATTCAGGCTATTGACGGGTTTATCCATGCGCTTAAAGCCCCAGTTATTGACAACAGTAAGTCATCACCTTACGATCAACATACCATAGGGTACTTATTTTTTTATAGTAAAATTATTTATATTTGGAATTTATGATGAGCGGTTCTGCAGACAGGGAATATACCCTGGGCGACTACCGGGCGCCCCTCGGCGATATTGGTTTTATCCTCAACCATGTTTCCGGCATCGCTGATTTTGACTTCTGGGATCGCGAATTTTCAGGCGAAATTCTTCAGCATGCCGCCAAATTCGTCGAAGGCGTCATCGCGCCTAAAGAACCCGTACTGGATACCCAGTCGCCGCGTATGGAAGATGGCCGGGTTAAAGTCTCATCATTGCTCAAAGAGATCGCAGTTCAATATGCCGAAGACGGCTGGTTTGGCCTCAACGTTCCGGAAGAATTTGGCGGCCAGGACCAGCCGGACATTCTCAGCAATGCCGTCCTGGAAATGATCTGCGGCGCCAGCCTTAACGCTGGCATGTTGACCTCCTGCCCCCCGGCGGCGTTAAAACTATTAGTCGGTGAGGGATCAGAAGAACAAAAAGCCCGCTATGTGCCCGGCCTCGTGTCCGGCGAGTATGCCTCGACCATCGTCTTAAGCGAGGCCCAGGCCGGGTCCGATCTGCGTCTTATCCGCACCACCGCCAAGCCCGACGGCAATGGTGACTGGACCTTGGAGGGCGGTAAGGTGTTCTGCTCCAACGCCGATCACGACATTACGCCGAATATTCTCCATTGCATCCTTGCGCGTACAGAAGGAGCAGCCGAAGGCACCCGGGGGTTATCCCTGTTTCTCTGCCCCGCTGTCCTCCCCGACGGCACCCGCAACAACATCCAGGTCACCCGCTTCGAAGATAAAATGGGCATTCACGCCACCCCCACCTGCGTAGTCAATTTCGACGCCGCCTGGGCGGAGATGGTCGGTGAACCCGGCGAGGGCTTGCGCCGCATGTTCACCATGATGAACGCCATGCGCCTGGATGTAGCCGTGCAGGGGATCGGTCTCTGCCAAATTGCTCTGCAACGAGGCAGCGCCTACGCCGCCGAGCGGCTGCAAGGCCGCAGCCTGGGCAAGGAGGCCAACGGGGATACGGTTACCATCAATCATCACGGCGACATCAAACGCATGCTGCAGACCATGGAGGCCTTCGCCCTAGGCGGGCGCACCATGGTCTACCGGACGGCCGTTGAACTGGAGAAAAGCCAGACATCACCCCTGGCCGCCATCATGCTACCCGTGTGCAAGGTCTTCGTGTCCGATGCCGCTAACGAGGCTGCCCACATGGCCATTCAAATCCATGGCGGTTACGGTTTCTGTAAGGAATACCAGGTCGAACAGATTGCCCGGGACGCCCGCATCACCCGCATCTTCGAGGGCGCCAATGGCCTCCACGCCACCAACGTGGCGGTCTCCCTGCAAAAACCGGCCGGCCAGGCGGCGGCTGAAGCATTTACCGCCGACATTGAGGCGGCCCTGGAAGCTTACGTGGCAGAAACCGGCAGGAACGCGCTGCAACAGCCGCTCGATGACTGGCTCCGGGCCTCAGAAGCTGTCGAGAACATGAGCGACCCGGGCATGGTGGCTTACGATTACATGAGACTGACCGGCCTGACCGCTTTTGCGGCGGCTTGGGCCCGCATCGACGCCGCCGCCGCCAACGCCGCCTACCCGGCGCGGATCAAAAAAATCGCCGCTTTCGTCCGCGACTACATGACGCCCGAGACCGAGTTCCTGGCAAACAGGATTTGCGGATACGGCTAGGCTTCGATAATTGAGAACATGTGCTTCTTACATGTCCTCTCGTATTAGCGTTATCATACACTTTCCGCCCATTCGAGAACCCACTGGTTTCGGTACACCTAAGAATACCTTGTCGCAGACATGATTGAGCTAGTTCGACAGTATGTACGACATGCTTACCGTCGGATCGCCGCTTTGTTGAGAGACGCAGGCTGACACGTCAACGACAAGGGCATTGAACGTTTGTAGCAAAGGGAAGGATTGAAAGTACCATCCAAACAACCGAAGAAAGGCCGTCTCTGGTTAAATGATGGGTCGTGTGTGAGATTGTGGCCTGTATCCGATACGATGGTCCGTTTGACTTAAGGGCACCTCTAAAAACACCCACCCGCTCATTGATCTGATAGAATCACGATATCACGCCGTTGAGATTATGGGGACAAAATATGAACCAGCTTGGATCTTTTGATGTTGCTAATCTGCGGACTTCGCCCGCGACTTTATGGCGCCGGAAACGGTATTCCTCGGGCGAGTCAAAACGGTGACACGTAACAATTACATGTCTCGGTTATATGAGCGCTGCCATTCCGTTAGGTGTCGTTCTTCCCCTCCTTCTCCCTTTCTTCCTTCAGTGCCAAAACGATTTTTTCCGGTGTGATGGGCAAATGGTTAAACCAGATGCCGGTGGCGTCGTGGATGGCACTGACGATGGAGGGTGGCGTCGAGATAATGCTACCTTCCGACGCCTCTTTGGCCCCAAAAGGGCCGTGGGGATCGTCGGTAATGATATCATGCAGTTCGAAATCGGGATGCTCTGTCGACAGTGGCATCATGTAGTTGACCATAGTTGGGTTCATGGTCTTGCCGTCCCGCATTTTGAAATCTTCGTAGAGCGTCTGCCCCAATCCTTGAGATGCCGCGCCCTGGATCTGGGCCTCCACGTTGATGGGATGCAACGGACGACCGCAGTCGTGGGCGATCAGGAAATCTTTGGCCTTGACCATGCCCGTTTCCAAATCAACATCGACGGACGACAATTGGGAGGTAAAGCTGTAGCTCAGCCCCGGGTTACCGTAGCCTTTTTCGAAATCCATTTTCTCCAGTTTGTACTGGGAATAGCCCTTTCCCATGATGACGGCGCCGGCTTCCGAGTAACAGGAAATCTGCGTCAGTTTTCGGAACGGCATCGATTTGTCGGCGTCGCCCTCAACAAACACGGTGCGGTCGTTAAACAAAATTTTATCAGGGTCCACCTTCCACATCTCGCCGGCTTTTTCCGCCAGCTGCCGCTTGACCTCGCGGGTCGCCTCTTGCGCCGCTTGCCCTGCCAGAATGGTCACCCGGCTGCCATAGCTGCCGTTGTCCACCGGTGTCATCGCGGAATCGACCCGTTGGATCGAGACATCCTCCATCTCGAGGCCCAGTTCCTCAGCGACGATCTGCACCAGCACCGTATCCGAACCCTGCCCGGCATCGCTGGCGCCTGTCAGGTAATTGACGGTGCCGTCCTCACACAAGCGGACAATGGCAGCGCAGGATTGGTGGCCCCGCTGCCGCGCCCCGCCCAGATGTGACGTGCCAGATATACCGACGCCCCGAACCACGGGCCCGTCCTTTTTGTTTTTATCCCGGTCCTTCCAAGCGGAAAAACTGGCGATCAGTTCCAGCCCCTCTTTCAGCCCACAGGTGTCCACTGTAATGCCGTTGACCGTTTCATGGGGCGCTTCGATGGCGTTTTTCATCCGTACCTCGTAAGGGTCGATGCTCAGTTCATGGGCCATCTTCTCCATCTGGATTTCAGCAGCGAAGCGGGTATGGGTGACGCCATGGCCGCGCATGGCGGCGCTGACCGGGTGGTTGGTGAAAATGCGGTAGGCGTCATGTTTGTAATTCGGCAGCTTGTAGGGCAGCGTCGTCATAATGCCCGTCAGATACATGGTCAGTGGACCAATCGCCGTATAGGCGCCGCCGTCGGCGATCACCTTGGTTTGTAGCGCCGTCAGCGTGCCATCTTTTTTCATGCCCATCTTGCAATCGACGATCATGACATGGCGACGACGACAGGTGGTGAGCACCTCCTCCATATTATAGACGAATTTAACCGGCCGCTTGGTCACCTTCGACAGCATAACGGCACAGAAATCCCCGGCCGTTGAATCATTCTTAGTACCGCCGAAACCGCCGCCTACGTAGGGCTGAATAACCCGCACTTTACTGAGGGGTAGATCAAAGCACGATGCCAACTGGCGGTAAATAAAATAAGGGCTCTGCTTGGCCGCCCAAATGGTGATGCCGTTGGTGTCGTACTGGGCTACGGCAGCGGGCGGCTCCAGAAAACCAGTCAGAGTACGGGCGGTTTGGTAGCGGTCCTCCCGCACCAAATCGGCTTCGGCAAAACCTTGTTCTATGTCGCCGTAATCCATGTGGAAATCCCAGCTCAGATTATTTTCCACATAGTCGTGGACCTGGTGGGCACCGTCTTGCATGGCCTCTTCCGGATCGAAGACACCCGGCAGTTCCTCGTAAACGACGTCGATCAGCGCACAGGCTTCCTCGGCCGTTTCCTCATCATCGGCGGCTATGGCGGCAACGCCCTCGGCGAAATAACGGACCTTGTCGTCGGCCAACGGCGTTTCGTCGCGGGTGGTCGGACCCCAACCCCAAGACCAGCCGTTGAAATCCTTACCTGTCACCACGGCCTTGACGCCGGGCATGGCCAGCGCCTTGGTAGCGTCGATGCTGACGATGTTGGCGTGGGCATGCGGGCTCCGAAGCACCTTCATCCAGAGCTGGCCGGGCAGACCGAAATCGGCGGAATATTTGGCGTCACCGTTGACCTTTTCAACCGAGTCGATTCGGGGAAAGCGCTTGCCGATCAAATTTGGCCAATTGTCGCCCGATTTTGCTTTGTGCTCGGTCATGACGCCCCCCCTTTTAGGCTTTGGGCCGCCGTTTCGACGGATTCGAATATTTTGGCGTACCCGGTGCAGCGACAGAAATTACCGGCCAGCGCATCCTTGATTTCCTCTCGGCTGGGATCCGGATTGGTATCCAGCAGGTTCTTGGTGGATAGAATCATGCCCGTGGTGCAGGCGCCGCACTGCAAGCCGGCTTCGTCGACGAATGCCTGTTGGATGGGATGAAGGGTCTCGCCGTCGGCCATACCTTCGACGGTCAGAATTTCCAAGCCATCAGCCTCGACCGCCAGGATCAGACACGCATTGACCAGCTTACCGCTCATTAAAACGTTGCAGGAACCGCATTCCCCGTGGCTGCATCCTTCGCGGACGCCGGTGAGCGTCATATCTTCACGGAGCATATGGAGAAGTGAACGGTTGGGCGGAAATGTGACTTCTTCGGGTTTACCGTTGATCGTAAAATTGCACGTGACATTATCCATAATGAACCCCCTTCATTTTTTCTAACCCGGCCAGTTGATTGAGCGCGCGCCGTACCAGCACCTCGACCATCATGTGACGGTATTCACCACCGGCCCTGAAGCTGTTTTCCCGGGGGGATGTTTCGCTGGTCGCAGTGGCGGCAGCGATTTCGATGTTTTCCCGCTTGACCTCGGTGCCACGCAGAGCGTCTTCCGCTTTGATAGCCCGGATGGGTGTCGGCCCGACGGCACCCAGTCCAATGCCCACATTATCAAATTTACCGTCGGTAACCGCGGTAGCGACGGAGACGCCGACCCATGCCAAATCCATTCGTCCACGCGGTGCCAGTTTTAAATAGAGACTGTCGCTGTTCGCCGCGGGCGGCGGCAGTTTGATTTCCCTTACCAATTCGCCGGGCTGCAACACGGTCTTTCCGGGTCCTGCGAAAAAGCTCTCGATCTTGATGTCGCGCGCGCTTTCGGCGCTTTCGCACGCCACTTCCGCCCCCAATGCCAGAAGCGGCGGCGCTGAATCGGCCGAGGATACGGCGTTGCAGATATTACCGGTGATGGTCGCCCGGTTTTGAATCTGAATGGATGCGATCTCTCGCGCCCCTTGCGACAGCGCCGGGTAATGTTGTTCGATCTCAGGCGATGTGGCAACGTCGGTGACCGTGGTGAGGGCGCCAATCCGCAAACCTTCGTTTTCATCAAATTTGATGAAATTGAGTTCCGAAATTCCCTTCAGATCGATCACTGCTTTGGGAATATCAATCTTCCGCTGTTTCAGTTGATCCATCAGGTCCGTGCCGCCGGCAAAAACCTTGTAGCGATCCGGACCTCCCTCCTTCAGCAGGCTCAAAACTTCAGAGAAACTCTGCGGTTTCAGATAGTCAAACTTCGGCATGCGGCGGTAAAAAACAACCATATTTCATTCTCTCCCTATGTCGTCCCATTGTCGTCATCGGACTGCGTTAATGCCAGTGCACCCTAATCCAAGGCGCCCTGGCAAAAAATCTGGGCATAGTTGCGTCCCACATCTTCTATCGACTCGGTCCCGCCGTGTTGAAACCAGTAGGGTGTAGAACTGCACATACCGATGGCGGCAAATGCCGCGATCGTCGGATTAATGTCCGCCCTGCCCGCTCCACTGGACTGCAATTCCTTGATCGTTGAACGCATGACTTCAAATCCCCGGCGCCACGCGGCGCGAATTTTCGACAGATTTTCCGGAGATAGCCTTTTTGATTCCTCAATGAGAATGCGAATAGCCGGATCATGAACCATGACTTCGGCATACTCACTGATATATTGTTCCAAGCGCTTCAACGGGTCGGGTTCGCGTTCCGCCCGCTCAATGACCGGTACCAGGGTCTCGTTGATGGAATGTTTGTGAATTTGAAAGAGCAATTGCTCTTTGCTCTCGAAATGATGGTAAAGACCGGCTTTGCTGACACCCAACTTCTTGGCGATCAAAGACAGCGGCGTGTTGTCATAGCCCCGTTCAATAAACAGAGCGACGGTCACACGGTAAATCTCATCGAAACGATCAACAATTGAATTGCCTAGTGAACTGCCGGGTTTTTCGGCACCCGGTTCGCGGTTAATAGTCTGAGATTCGGCCGAATTAGTCATATCCACTCCGTCTTATCTCGCGTCTCATTGTACCGACCGGCTGGCCGGTCTGTATAATGAAACTATAATTCCAAACATCTTTTCGAGTCAACTCCCATCATGAGACGACATTTAAGAAATAGCCGCTTGTCAAAGCCCCTCATCCGGTGGCAGAAGTTGTAAGCCCAAAAAATTGAGTGTAATAACAAATGATATCCGGACTTTTCGAAGCCAATATTACCAGCGATAGATTATGGTCTCAGGTCATTGGCAATTTTGAACAAACCAAAGGCCGCGCTGCCCTCTTCCTTGATCGTGACGGCGTAATCGTAGAAGAGGTAAATTACCTTCACCGGGTTGAAGATGTCCGCCTCATTTCCGGAGCCGCGGACGTTATTAAAAAAGCCAACCAGATGGCAATTCCAGTGATCATCGTCACGAATCAAGCCGGCATCGGTAGAAATTATTATGATTGGCCACAATTCGACTTGGTGCAAAAGAAGATTCTGGCCGAGCTTTTTGATGCTGACGCCCAAGTCAATGCTGTGTTTGCCTGTCCTTATCATTCAGATGCGAGACCGCCCTACTATGACCCGAACCATCCGGCACGCAAACCCAATCCGGGCATGTTGAAAATGGCGGAAGCGCAACTGGGTATAGATCTTTCAGGTTCATGGATTGCCGGGGACCGGGCCATTGATGTCCGTACCGGACTCAATGCCGGGTGTGCAGGGGGAATTCATTTGACGACAGGACACGGTTCTCGG
>PVBE010371275.1_pt1 | contig 12015 bp, 10 predicted proteins | sample 1631181 | NCBI WGS metagenome assembly PVBE01 (sample SAMN08397723, study PRJNA350692) | Marine metagenome, whole genome shotgun sequencing project. | isolation source: water | place: Pacific Ocean | collected 2012-04 | reverse complement strand
GGTGGACATCCCGACTCTGTTGACTCTCTTTGCCAGCATGGATTATTCAGCCAATCGAGGCCGCAGGTTAGTCACGAAACGACCCCGCTGGCAAGGGGGGAAGGTGTAGCAAAAACCGCCGTTTGGCTCCCATGCGCGGCCGGGTTTGCGGGGGCGTGGCCAACGCTCATTTTTTTTCCGCAACCTTCCCTGCGCGGGTGTGTTCTATTCGGTATGAGCTACCGCCGCAAGATGATCATTTCGCAAATCGTGGCCGTGGTCCTGCTGGGCGGGATCGTGGCCATCATCAACCTGGACTACTACAACCGCACCGTGCCGCTGCAGCTCGAGGGGCTGCGCGCAAGGACCGAGCTGGGCGTCCGCACCCTGGCCGGCGCAGGCGGCGACCGCGCCTCGCTGACCACCAAGCTCGGCCTGGACCCGGACCTGCGCTTCGCGGCGGTTTTCAACCCGCGCGGGGAGCTGATGGCCAGCGCGGGCGTGGTGCCCGGGCTGCCGGAGCCGGCGCGGGTCCGCTACCCGGTGACGCGCCACACCTCCCGCGGCGGCATCCAGCGGGCGGAGCAGATCGTACAGGACGGCCGGGTGGTGGGCAGCGTCTGGGTGGAGTACAGCACCGCCCGCGTGGAGGCGAGCAAGCGCCTCTTCGCCGTCCTCTCGGTGGCGGGCATGGTCCTGGCGTTGCTCTCCAGCTTCCTGACCGTGATCTTCGCCGACCACATCGTGCGGCCGCTGCGCGAGATGATCGCCTTCGTGCACCGTGTGGCCAACGGCGACACCGGCGCGCGGCTGGTGGTGACGGCCCATGACGAGCTGGCGGAGCTGGGCCACGACCTGGACCGCATGACCCACAAGCTGGCCGAAGCCGAGCGCCGCGCGCGGGAGCAGGCGGACGAGCTGGCGCGGCGCAACCGGGCGCTGCGTGAGGCCCAGGCCCAGCTGGTGCAGTCGGAGAAGATGGCGTCCCTGGGCGACCTGGTGGCCGGCGTGGCCCACGAGGTCAACACGCCCCTGGGGTCCATTCGCTCCAACACCGACGTGGTGCGACGGGCGGGCAAGAAGCTGAAAGGGCTGCTGGACGGGCGGTGCCTGAAGAGTCAGGCCAAGCTGGCGCGCACCCTCGGCGTGCTGGAGCGCTCCAGCGAGACCACAACCCTGGCCACCGAGCGCATCGAGCAGATCGTCCGCTCTCTGCGCACCTTCGCCCGCCTGGACGAGGCCGAGCGCAAGGCCGCGGACCTGCACGAGGGCCTGGAGAGCGCGCTGGCCCTGCTGTCTCACGAGCTGGAGGGGGTCGAGGTCGTACGCCAATACGGCGAGCTGCCCCAGGTCGAGTGCTACCCCGGCCGCCTGAACCAGGTGTTTATGAACCTGCTGCGAAACGCGGTGCAGGCCACCTCTGCCGGCGGCGCCATCGCGCTGCGCACCCGGCTGACAGACGGCGGCGTCCAGCTCCAGATCGAGGACACCGGCGTGGGCGTGCCCGCGGCGAACCTGAATCGCATCTTCGACCCCGGCTTCACTACCAAGGGGGTGGGCGTCGGTACCGGCCTCGGCCTGGCCATCGCCTATCGGGTGATCCAGGAGCACGGCGGACGCATCGACGTGCAGAGCGCCGAGGGCCGCGGCACGGTGTTCACCATCACGCTGCCCTGCTGGCTTCCGAGGAGGCGGACCTGTGAGCTGGTGCCGCCGGCCGTGGTGTCAGGGCAGGCAGCGGCGTAGCTCTGCCCAACTGTCCGGGCGCCGCCGCGCGACCTTCAGCTTCTAATAACCAAAAATGTCGAACCTGGAAAACACTGCACCCCTGTGAGATAATTCCATATTAGCCATCACGTGATGGAAAGGAGAGACCCGATACGTGCACTTAGCTTGATGTTGACGGCCACAGTACTTGCGCTCTGCCTGGTGGTGGGGTGCAGCGACGATTCGAAGAAAGCGACCAACGACGGCGGCGTGGCCCTGGACACGGGCGGCACCGCCCCCGAGGGAGGAGCCCCGGACCAGGGCGCGCCCGACCAGGTGATCGTCCCGGACTTGCCCAAGGCCTCCAAGTCCGCGCAGCAGGACGTGGTCAACAAACTCAAGCTGCCGGCGTCGGGCACCGACTACGCCATGGACATCGACGGCAACGGCACCAAGGACAACCAGCTCGGCCACATCATGGGCGCGCTCAAGCTCATGGCCGGCGCTGCCATGGATCCGCAGAAGGAGCTCGACACCCAGATCAAGCAGGGCCAGATCCTGTTGCTCTTCGACGTCAAGGCCAAGTCCATCACCGCCGACCCGAGCATGCAGCTGCAGTTCTACCTCGGCGCCGACACCGACAGCGACCCCACGGACAACTTCAGCGGTACGGAAGAGTTCGCCATCAGTTCGTCCAGCCCCACCAACCTGATCCTGCCGGGCTCCATCGCGTCGAGCAAGCTGAAGGCCAAGGGTAGCCTGCTCGTGCCGATCCCCATCGGCACCACGCCCACCACGCTGAACCTGAAGAACGCCACGGTGAAGTCGGACATCAGCGCCAGCGGCATGGCCAACGGCACCATCAACGGCGCCATCCCCATGGCCGACGTCAACACCAAGCTGCTGCCGGCCCTGGCCAAGCAGTTCGACGCGGCCTGGAAGAGCGCCACGGACCCCACGCTGAAGAACATGCTTGGCGGCCTGGACACCGACAAGGACGGCACCATCGAGGGCTCGGACCTCAAGGGCAACATGCTCATCGGTATCTTCATCAAGGCCGACGTGGACACCGACGGTGACAAGACCATGGACGCCATGTCCGTGGGCATGGGCTACACCGCCGTCACCTGCAAAATCAAGGGCACCTGATCCAGCCCCCTGAGGGGCCGCGCGCATGGAGTGGTGGGTCATCGGTCTGCTGCTGGGCGTGGGGATTCCCATCGCCGGCGCCGCCGCAGGTTTCATGCGGCGCTGGCTCGACCGCCGCGGCCTGGCCACCGCCATCCGCCGCATGCCGCCGGAGCCCATTACGAGGGTAGCGCCCGGCGGCGGCGCGGCCGCCATTCAGGGCAACGCCCGCGCCACCTCCACCGTGACCTGTCCCTTTCATGACGAGCCGGTCATCGGATTCCGCGTGACCATCGAGTTCGTGCAACGGGGCAGCTCGGAGCAGGGCGAAACCACGGTGCGCCAGTCCGTGGACTTCACGGAGCTGGAGCCCTTTGAGGTCGTGGATCAGAGCGGCACGGCGCTGGCGCGCGGGGCTCCGTCGGTGCTGCTCTGTGCTCCCCACCGGCGGGACCCGCACCAGTTCGCCGTGGACCTCACCAACCCCTGGCTGGAACACAGAATCAAGATGGAGGGGTTCTCCAACACGGACATCGTCTCGGCCGTGGACCTGACGTGCAACGTGCGGTTGCTGCGCCCCGGGAGCCAGGTCTACGTGCTCGGCAAGCCGGAACGGGAGGTGGATCCAGGCAGCCAGGGTGAGTCGTCGTACCGCGAGCCGCCCATGCGCCTGGTCATGGAGCCGCCCGGCGGCGGCGTGCTGCTGGTGGCCGACTGTCACCACGAGGCGCTGCTCGAAAGCCTCCAGGCGAGGATGCAGTGACGGACTCAGAGGACAGACCCGCAGAGGTCGAGGAGGCCGACGTCGATCCTGCCGAGGCGGCCGCGTCGGTGGGGGGCGCAGGGGGCGCAGAGGGCGCGGAGGACGCCGAGTTTTTGGCGGCCGCGGCCGCGCCCGCGGGCTTCTCTGTCAGCGAGCCCACCGACGTCAAAGATCCCGACGTGATCAACACCGTGCTGCGACACCGGCTGCCGCGGCGGATCATGATCCAGACCACCTCGGCCTGCAACTCCAGCTGCATCTTCTGTCCCCACACTCAGTTCCGCGACAAGCTGCCCCAGGGGCGCATGAGCGACGAGCTGTTCCGCAGCATCATCGAGGAGATGAGCCAGGTCCCCGAGCAGGTGCGGATCAACCTCTTTTTGATGAACGATCCGCTGATGGACAGTCACATCGTGGAGAAGATCCACCTGGCCAAGGAGATCGTGCCCAACTCCATCATCGGCCTGTGGACCAACGGCGCGCTGCTCAACGACGAGCTCACCGAGCGCCTGCTGACGTCGCCCCTCGACGGCCTCGGCGTCAGCCTGCACGCCCACGACGCCAGCTCCTACGAGCGGATCACCGGGCGGGACGACTTCGACGAGATCCGCGAAGCGGTGCTGTGGCTCGCCGCCGAGCGGCTGGCGCACCAGCGACTGGATCTGACGCTGATGCTGCGCTTCGTCGGCGCCGGACACTTCCTCGACGACGACGAGCGGCAGGCGCTGCGACAGTACTGGGCCGACACCGGCGTGCTGCTCGACATCCTCGTGGGCCATAACAGCCGCGCCGGGCTGGTGACCTCGCGGGTCGGCGTGATCCAGCCGCGGCGGTGGATGGCCGGCTGCGGCGACGAGGGCGGACCGCGCCAGGCCCACGTGCTGTTCAACGGCAAGGTGGTCATGTGCTGCATGGACTATCAGCGCAAGCTGGTGCTCGGCGACCTCTCCGGCGAGAGCCTGGAGGAGATCTGGACCGGCGACACGCGGCGCCAGGTGCTGCGCAAGCTCTACGGCCTGCGCGAGGCCGAGCCGGGGTTCCTCTGCAGCGCCTGCGAGTGGTCGGTGCCGGTGAAGCGCAAGAGGTAACCGTTGTGTATACTGTGAGGTGATGACTCGGCCACGCCCACTGCTGCTTCTGGCCGTCTGCGCGCTCACCGCCTGCGCGGGCGGGCGCAAGGGCCCGAGCTGGACCACCGACGGCGATGTCAAGTACACCGGCGACGCCGACTGGACCCTCGGCGACGGCGGCCTCACCGAGAGCGGCCTGCCGATGCCGAAGAAGGACACCGGCACCACCAAGGACACCGGCACCCCCAAGGACAAGGGCACCACCAAGCCCGACGCCAAGGCGTCGCCCAGCGCCCTGCAGACGGTGATCAACAAGCTCAAGCTGCCGGAGAGCGGCACCGCCTACGCCATCGACCTGGACGGCAACGGCACCAAGGACAACCAGATCGGGCTCATCGTCAGCACGATCAAGATGATCGGCGGGGCAAGCTTCAACCTCCAGGCCGACCTGGACGTGGCCCTGGCCAAGGGCAAGGTGTTGATGCTCTTCGACCTGCGCGCAAAGTCCCTGGTCCTGGATCCCGGCATCAAGATCCAGATGTACGAGGGCAAGGACACCGACGGCAACCCGGCGGACAACTTCTCGGGCAAGGAGACCCTGACCGTGGACAAGACCGGCCCCATGAGCCTGATCCTCGGCGGCGCCATCGCCGCCGGCTACCTGGTGGCCGGCCCGGGGAACCTCATGGCGCCGATCCCCATCGGCGACAAGGTCAACAACGTCGCCCTGAAGAAGACCCGCCTGGTGGCCAAGCTGAGCAAAAGCGGCATGGTCGCGGGGCAGATCAACGGCGCCATCCCCATGTCCGACTTCAACAGCAAGATCCTGCCCGGCCTGGCCCAGGACCTGGACGCCACCTACCAAAAGACCACCGACCCGAGCAAAAAGAAGGTCCTCGCCACCTTCGACACCGACGGCAACGGCACCATCACCGGCACCGACCTGAAGAACAACGCCATCGTCGGCATGATCATCAAGGCCGACGTGGACACCGACGGCGACAAGGTGATGGACGGCATGTCCCTGGGCCTCGGCTTCACCGCGGTCCGCTGCAAGATCAGCGGGAAGTAATCCAGCCGAGGTAGCCCACCCTCAGGTCGCCCACGAGCGGAGCGGTGTACCCCGACTTTTCATAGAACAGCAGGGAGCCGGACGCCGGGTGTACGTCGAAGCCGTCCACGCGAGAGCGCAGCAGGGTCTTGACGGTGATGGTGGAGGAGATGGCCGGCTGCCTGATGGAGAAGGGGCGGACCCGCCGCGCCAGGTCGTGGACCAGCTTCAGCAGCAGGTGCTCGGTGCCCTTTGGCGTGTGGCAGATGTGGTCGGTCCAGCCGCCGAGGGCGGCGGAGACCTCGATGTAGCCGGTGCCCCGGGAGCGCTGGCTGCACCCCCGCTGGGGATCGGTGACCAGGGCGTAGGCCAGGCTGCCCTCGAGGTCCGCGGCCTTGGCCTTGGCCGGCAGGTACGCCTTGTTGGCGGGGTTGTCCTTGCCCAGCAGCAGGTCCACGTGGGGCCGCAGCTGGTCGGCCACCATGGCGCTCACCGCGCTGGTGAAAGGGTACTGCGGCACGCCGGCCGAAAACAGAGCGCCGACGGTGCCGGCCTCCTGGTCCGAGGCGAAGATCACCACGACCTGCGCCTTGGTGCGCAGGCGCCTCGGATCGTTGGTCGCCCGCGGTAGCAGGGTCAACATCGCCTCCCGCAGGTTGAGCAGGCCGTGGGAGCCGGTGACGCGGTCCTTGCTCACGTTGCCCGCGGGCTTGAGCACGCACTTTTTGAACAGCTCGAGTTCGTCGGGGGGCGACCAGAACCGCCCGGGCTTGGTGTCGTAGGGCTCCGGGTTGCATAGCCCCATGCCGACGGTCCGGGTGCCGTCCTTGATGCGCCCCATGCTCAGCACCGCCATGCGGAAGTCCAGCCCCAGCGCCCGGGCCTCGGCCCACATGGCCACCACGCCCTTGTGCAGTCGGGTGGTGCGCGCGTCGGCCATGGAGGCGGAGCCGTCGATGACCCAGATGATGTCAACGGCCCGCGGCAGGGCCAACGAGGAGGTCTCGCAGGCCGACGTCGTCGCGACGCCGCGACGGGCCACCATGGTGCTGTCGGCCATGTCCGCCACGCGGGTGGACGCCTGGCTCAGGGAGCTCTCGTGGTCGTTGAGGGTCACCACGCCGCCGGTGACCACCACCCTGCCCTCGTTGAGCCGGAGGACGGTGGAGAGCACCAGCACGAAGTCGCGTCCGCTGGCCTTGGAGACCCGGGGCAGGCCCTCGAAGCGCGCCAGATCGCCGCCGAGGACCAGGGGGAAGACGGCGTTACGGACCCCGTGCAGCTTCTCCTCGCTGGTCTTGCTCAGGTCCAGCACGGTGCCGCTAACGGCCGGGTAGCCGTCGTGGGTCGTGCCAGGGGTGCCGAGGTGGCGCAGGGTGGCGCCGGCAAAGACCTTCTTCGGCCCCGCGGCCTCCAGCACGCGGTTTATGATCTCCAGGGTCTGGGACCGGGCGTCGCCGCGGGTGGCCTTCTGCGAGAGCACGAAGCCGGACACGTCCCCCGCGCCGCTGACCCGCTCCAGGGCCAGGGCCGCCTCCCGTGGCAGGGGCTTGAGGATCTTGACCGCGGTCAGCTCCACCTCCTGGGGCGCCACCACAGTCCAGTTGCCGGCCTCGCTTTCGTGCCTCGCCGTCCTTATGAAGCCGACATCCTTGCACTTCTTCGAGTCCACCAGGTCCGCCTCGGGTGCGGCGTCCGCGAAGGGGTTGAGCACGAGCCCCCGGTCACAGCCAGCGCAGCACCAGACCACGGTGGCCAGCAGGAGCAGGGCATGTGACGCGCGGGACATTGGGAATGAGCAGCAAGTGGATGTACTATTCCCGTTCATGGTAGCCGCAAATATCTTTTACAGCCACAAATGGCCGCAGCGGCGTAGGTACTCGGTAGGGACAGGTAGGTGACACTCCTCGTCGACGACAGGGACCTGCTTGACTCCTTTCGCAGGGGCGAGGGCCCGGCCATCGAGCGGGTTTACCGCGAGTACGTCGGCCAGGTTACCGCGCTCCTCAAGAGCGGGTTTTCGTTCATGAGCGGTGGCAAGAGCACATACTTCAAGGGCTACAAGGACGCCTGGGAGCTCGAGTGCGCCGTGCAGGACGTCTTCATCCAGGCCTTCTCTGCCAGGGCCAGAGAGTCCTATGACGGCGTCAAGCCGTTCGGGCCGTTCTTGATGACCATCGCCCGCAACCGCGTGATCAGCCTGTTGCGCAGCGAGACGCGGGAGCAGCGGCGGCGAACCATGCTGGCCGCCGAGGGAGACCCCCCCGGGCCGGAGTCCCCGGAAAAGCAGGCCATCAAGCAGCAGCTCACCGAGACGGTGCAGGACTTCCTCGACACCCTCGCCCCGGAGCTGTCCGAGTTCTACACCCGGCGCTACGCCGAGGACCGCAACCTGATGGAGACGGCCCGGCTCCTCGGCCTGACCCGCATGAAGGCCCGCATCCGTGACCGCAAGCTGCGCAAGGCGTTCGTGGACTTTTTGCGGCGCAAGAAGATGCTCGGCACCGCCGGCGGCACCTCCGGCGGCGCGCTGATGATGCTCGCGCTGCTGATGCAGGTGAAGCCATGAGCCCGGTGGAGCCAGCCCGCTTCGGCTCGGCCGCCGCCCGCCGCCTGGCCGAAAAGTCCATGATCGAGGGGCTCTCGCCTGCCGACGCGCGACGCCTGGACCGCATGATCAAGGCGTCGGACCGGGACCGCGAGGCCTATAACCAGCTCGGCGCCCTGTTCGGCGCCATGGAGCGCACCGACGGGCTCACCGAGGGTCAGCACCTGCGGATCCTCGACGCCGTCCAGCGGGAGGTGTCGGGCGAGGCCGCTGTCGAGCGGAAGCCGACGTCCTGGCTCTGGCGCCTCGGGCCGGCCCTCGCCGGCGCCCTGGCCCTGGCGCTCATCGTGCTGTTGCCCGCGCTGATGAAGGAGAAGCCCCCGCGGGACGGCCCCGGCAGCCTGCAGTCCCGCGGCGTCGACTCCCCCGGCGCGCCCAGCGCACGCCCCTCGGACGTGGTGGACCTGCGCGCCTGGTGCATCCGCGACGGCGTGCTGATCAAGCAGCGGCCCAAGGTCACGCCCCACCACCAGGACGCCGAGTGCCTGCTCGGCGACCGGCTGCAGATGATGATCACCCACACCGCCGACTACCGGCACCTGCTGGTCATCGGCCACCTGCGCACAGCAGACGGCCAGGACAAGCAGCTGTGGTACTACCCCGTGCCGCCCACGGGGCGCTCCGGCGCCGCGCCGGCCAGGACCGAGTATGCGCCCCTGGGACAGGCCATCGACCTGGCGGTCAACCACGCGCCCGGGCAGGCCCGAGTGCTGGCAGTCTTTTCACACACGCCGCTGGACGCCGAGAAGCTCTACCGCTGGCTGCGCGACCTGCCCGGCACCGCCGACGCGGCCGAGCGCTTCAAGCACCGGCGCGGCGGCGCCGACGCCACGGCGGTGGAGCAGCGCGTCCAGCTCTTTGGGAGGGGTCCATGATGACCAGACGTTTCACCCTCGCGACCCTGGCGGCGCTGCTCTGCGCGACCCCGGCGCCGGCTCTGGCCGCGCCACCCGAGTCCCGCTACGTGCTCATCGTGGCCCACAACAAGAGCCTCGACAAAGGGGTCAAGTCGCTGCAGTTCGCCGACGACGACGGCGCCCGCTACTGGGAGCTGTTCCGCGGGTCGGGGGCAGACGTGTCGCTGCTGTCGGTGCTGGACCCCGACACCGCGCGCACCCACCCCGAGGCGGCGAAGGCGGCCCGGGTGCCCTGGATGCGGTCGCTGGTCAAGGAGGTCGGCCGCCTGGCCGCCGCGATCAAGAAGGACAACGCCGCCGGGCGCAAGACCTCCTTTACCTTCATCTACGTCGGCCACGGCAACGTGGACAACAGCGGCGAGGGTTACGTCAACCTCCAGGACATGCGCCTGCGCCGCCGGGACTTCTTCAAGGTGGTCATCGACCGCGTGCCGGCGAGCTCGGTGCATTTGATCATCGACGCCTGCAAGTCGTTCTTCCTGCTCTCGCGTGGCCCCAAGGGCTGGAAGGACGACCGCTCCGGTTTCACCTACGGCGAGGAGGTGCGGGCCTTCCTCGAGCGCAACACGCTGGAGGCCCACCCCCACGTGGGCGCCATCCTCTCCACCTCGGGCGACGAGGAGGTGCACGAGTGGTCGGCCTTCCGCAGCGGGGTCTTCAGCCACCAGCTGCGCAGCGCGCTCTCCGGCGCGGCGGACATCAACGGCGACGGCAAGGTGGAGTACTCCGAGGTGGGCGCGTTCATCGCGGCGGCCAACTACAAGGTGGCCCACCAGCGCGTGCGCATCCGGCCTTTCCTGCGGCCGCCGCCGGCCCGCCGCCACGTGGCCCTGGCCGACGTGACCCGGGCCCGCGCCGGCGTCGTGCTGGAGCTGGCCCCCGGACACAGGGGGCACTTCTCCGTGGAGGACCAGCGGGGCGTGCGGCGGGTGGACCTGAACAAGGCTCCGGGGCGCGGCCTGCGCATCGCCCTGGTGCCGGCCTCCTACCGCTACTTCGTACGCCGCGGCGACGAGGAGTCGGTGATCCCGGCGGGCGGCCGGCGCGTGGTGCGGCTGGCGTCGCTGGGCGCGCGGCCGGCGCGGGCCCGCGCCAGGGGCTCGGTGGACTCGGCCTACCACACGGCGCTCTTCGCCCACCCCTACAGCCGCAGCTTCTACGAGGGCTTCCAGGCCACCTCCAGCCTGCCCTCGGTGACCGCCTGGACCGCGCCTGCGCCGGCTGCCTCCAGCTCCGGGCTGACCCTGGATCTGGCCTACGGCTTCTCCCCCGGCGTGCTGCACGAGGAGGGGCTCGACGGCCTGCAGCACAACATCTCGGTCAGCCTGCGGCAGTACGTCTGGCGCCGCCTGTTCCTCGGGGTGCGCGCCGAGTTCGGCTCGTCCAGCAACGAGCGGGCCACCCTCGAGGAGTCACACCTGCGCTTCGCCGTCATCGGCAGCGCGGGCCTCGGCTGGACCCCCGCCGCCTGGCTGGAGCTGACGGTGCAGGTGGACATCGGCTACCAGGCGCTGATCCTCTCCCAGGAGCAGGTCGGCGTACCCCAGCCGCAGCAGGCCAGCAGCAGCAGCCCCCTGGGCGCCAAGCTGGGCAGCGCCGTTGCCCTGACCCTGCGGCCGTGGCGGCAGCTGCCCGGCCTCGGCGTCGTCTTCCGCGGCGGCCTCCACGGCCACATCGCTCGCATCGACGGCCAGACGCGCACCTACCTCTTGCCCGAGGGCGCGCTCGGGATCAGCTACTCGTTCTGATCCTTAAAAAGAGGTAGTGCGTGGCTTGTCCCCCGCCCCACGTTCAAACGTAGGTGATGTAGGCGATCTGCCCCCAGGGCACCAGCAGCCCCTTGGGCTCACCCTCGGCAGGCTGGGGGAAGCTGATGCTCAGGCCGTGGGTCATCACCTCATGCAGGGTGGCCTCGGCGGGGGTCGGCAGCATGTGCCGGAAGACCACCTTGCACTCGTAGGTCTCCACCCCGAGGCCGAACAGGCCCTTGCTCACACCGCCAGGGATACGCAGGCGCACCACGCGCGCCGGGCCGGTCTGCTCTTCCTCGATCATCTGCAGCTCGTCGGTCATCTCCCACCTCCTCGGATGAGGCTACCTCAACCCGAGCGCTCGGCCAACCATCTGGCGCTCGGGCCCCAGACCTTCTGCGGGGCGTGGCGGCCGCCGAACATGCCCATGTGGCCGCCGGGCACCACCCGCACCTCGCGGTCCTCGCTGGTCACCAGGTCGAGGATCTTGCGCACCGCCGACTCGGGCACGATCTGGTCGGTGGAGCCGGCGAAGGCCAGCATCGGGCAGGCGACGCGGCTCAGGTCGGCCCGTTCGCCGCCGAAGGTCATGTTGCCGTCGGCCAGCTTGTTGCCCACGAGGAACTCGTTGAGCAGCTGCCGGAAGGCCTTTCCCGGGTAGTCGACGAACTGGTTGCTCCACTGGTTGAGGGCGTCGAAGTCGTCGACGTACTCCTCGTTCCAGAGGTTGATGAACAGGTCGCCGTAGCGCGTAAAGTTTCGCATGGGGGTGATCATCTTGAACGCCGCGCTGGACAGGTCGCCGGGGATGTTGCCCAGGCGCCGGGAGATGAACTCGATCTGATCGTGGGCCAGGCGCACCAGCCAAACGATCATGCCCATCTCGTCGCTGTCGATGGGAGAGCCGATGGTGACGATGTTGCGCACCCGCGGATCCTCGTTGACCGAGGTGTGCATCAAGGCGAAGAGCCCGCCCATGCAGTAGCCGATCATGGAGACCGACTCGGCCCCCGACTCCCGGCACATTGTGTCCACGGCGTG
>PVBE013010968.1_pt1 | contig 12016 bp, 10 predicted proteins | sample 1631181 | NCBI WGS metagenome assembly PVBE01 (sample SAMN08397723, study PRJNA350692) | Marine metagenome, whole genome shotgun sequencing project. | isolation source: water | place: Pacific Ocean | collected 2012-04 | reverse complement strand
CAGGCCGGGTGGCTCTTGGGGTCGACGTCGAGCTTGAGCACGTCGCCTTCCTTGCCCCAGGTGCTGCGGGTCTTGAATTCGGTCCCGTCTGTCATCACCACGGTGATCTCATGATAGTCGGGATGAATATCGGCTTTCATTCTGCGGCTCCACTGCTGACGCGGCGGGCTGTATAGCGGAAGCTAGGCGCTTCCACAAGAGTCGCCGGTGCTCTATATCCGCCGCAAGAGGTGGGGAAAGGCGAGATTATGGACGAAAGTGAGTTTCATGCCCTGGCGGGTGCGACCTTGGAGGCTTTGATGGACCGCATCGATGAGGTGGCGGGCGATGTGCTTGAGGTGGAGCTGATCGACGAGGTGCTGACCATCACGCTCGAAGACGATAGCCAGTATGTGCTCAACCGCCATACCATCAATGGCGAGCTTTGGCTGTCCTCACCGAAGAGCGGCGCTGGTCATTATGTCTACGACGAGGCCGCTAAAGCCTGGACCGACCGCCGCCGCGGCCGCGACCTGTTTGCGCTGCTGGAAGACGAGTTGTCGGCGGCGGCCGGCTGCTCGCTCAGGTTGGCCTGAGGCCGCATGAATATCGGCGAAGCCCGATCCAGCGACCGCCCGCGCAGCCGGCTCGGCCACCTGCGCCGCCTCGGCGGCTATCTACGCCCTTATCTGCGGCAGATCGCCGGCGCCACTCTGGCCCTGACTATCGCTGCCGGCAGTGTGCTCTCGCTCGGTGTCGGCTTGCGCTATCTCGTCGACAACGGCTTTGGCGATGGCAACACGGCCGTGCTCGACCGCGCCCTGGCGGGCCTGGTCGTCATCGTGCTGGTTTTGGCGGCGGCCACCTATGGCCGCTTTATGCTGGTCTCGTGGATCGGCGAGCGCGTCGTCGCCGACATTCGCCGCGATGTCTACGACCGTGTCATCGGCCTCTCGCCGGGTTTCTTCGAAACCGCGCGCACGGGGGAGGTGCTGTCACGCCTGACCACGGACACCACACTCTTGCAGGTTGTGATCGGCTCCAGTGCCTCGGTGGCGCTCCGCAACTTGCTGCTGCTTATCGGCGGGACGGTGATGCTGTTCGTCACCAGCGTCTGGCTGACCGCTTTGGTCTTCGTGCTAGTGCCCCTGGTGGTGCTGCCGATCATCATCTTTGGCCGCCGCGTGCGCCGGCTCTCGCGGGCCGCCCAGGACCGTATCGCCGATGTTGGCGCCCAGGTCGAGGAGTCGCTCAATGCCATCCGTACCGTTCAGGCCTATACTCATGAGAGCCACGAGCGCCGCCGTTTCGCCGCTCGCGTCGAAGCGGCGTTTGGCGTTGCCATCGATCGCGTCCACGCTCGTGCCTTGCTTACGGCGCTGGTCATGATGAGCGTCTTCGGCGCCGTCGCCGTGGTGCTTTGGGTTGGCGGTCGCGAGGTGATCTTGGGCGGCCTGAGCAGTGGCGAGCTGTCGCAGTTCGTTTTCTTCGCTGTGGTCGTGGCCGGTGCTGTCGGCGCCGTCAGCGAGGTCTACGGCGACCTGCAACGCGCGGCCGGTGCCACGGAGCGCCTGCTGGAGCTATTGGCGGTCGAGCCTGACGTGGCCGTGCCCACAGATCCCGAACCTTTGCCGTCGCCGGCTGAGGGGGCGCTCGCCTTCAAAGATGTCACGTTCCATTACCCTAGCCGCCCGGACAGCGCCTCGTTGAGCGGCATCAATCTCACCGTCGCCCCGGGAGAGAGGGTGGCTCTCGTCGGCCCCTCCGGCGCAGGAAAAACTACGGTTTTCCAGTTGCTGCTGCGCTTCTACGATCCCCTTGCCGGCAGTGTCACCCTCGACGGCGTCGACCTGGAACGCACTGATCCGCGGGCTCTACGCGAGCGTTTCGCATTGGTAGCTCAGGAACCAGTGATCTTCTCGGGTGATGCCTGGGACAATATTCGCTATGGCCGGTCCGAGGCCTCAGACGAGGAGGTGCGCGCGGCTGCCCGCGCCGCCGCGGCAGAAGACTTCCTCGACGCCCTGCCGGAAGGTTTCTCGACCTTCCTCGGTGAGCGCGGCGTGCGCCTCTCGGGCGGCGAGCGCCAGCGCATCGCCATCGCCCGCGCTATCCTGCGAGATCCGGCTGTGCTGCTGCTAGACGAGGCCACCAGCGCACTCGATTCCGAGAGCGAGCGTCAGGTGCAGGTGGCACTTGAGCGCTTGATGGAGGCCCGCACTAGCTTGGTGATCGCCCACCGCCTGGCGACCGTGCAAAGTGTCGATCGTATCGTCGTGCTAGACCAGGGGCGGATCGTCGGCGCCGGCAGTCATGAGCAGCTCATGGCCGAAGGGGGGCTTTACGCGCGCCTTGCCGCGCTGCAACTTAGCGAGCCCGACCCGACTCCCACTGCAGAGGCTCTGCCATGACACCCGATGCCGACCCCCTTTATGCGGCCGCTGGGCCGTTCGATCGGCGCAAGATCTCTGTCGACGGCACCCATACGCTGTACCTAGAGCAGCATGGCCGCGAGGACGGCACGCCGTCGCTGTTCCTGCATGGCGGCCCCGGCAGCGGCTGCCAGCGCCAGCATGCGCGCCAGTTCGACCCCAACCGCTTTCGCGCGGTACTGTTCGACCAGCGCGGTGCGGGGCTGAGTACGCCGCGGCTTTGTCTGGAGGACAACACCACCTGGCACCTGGTCGCCGACATCGAGCAAATCCGCAGCGAGCTCGGCATTGAGCGCTGGATGGTGGTGGGCGGTTCCTGGGGCTCGACGCTCGCCTTGGCCTATGCCGAGCGCTATCCGGAGCGCGTGCTGGGGCTGGTGTTGCGCGCGGTCTTCCTCGGCACCGCCAAAGAAGTGCGCTGGGCTTTCGGTGGCGCCGCGACGACTTTCCGCCCTGAGCTGTGGCAGCACTTTGTCGAGCTATTGCCGGAGGACGAGCGCGATGACCCGGTGGCGGCCTATGGCAAGCGCCTGGAAGACCCCGACCCGCGCGTCCACGTGCCGGCGGCGCGCGCCTGGGGCGGCTTCGAGCAGGCGCTGTCAGAAATAAATCCGCCTGCTACGAGCCTTCCGACAAGCCTTTGGGACGAACGTCCGGCCAAGGCGGAATCGACACCGCGCACGCCTTACGTGGAATGGCATTACGTGAGCCGTGGCTGTTTTCTCGAGCCCGACCAGTTGGTGCGTCACGCAGGCAAGCTGGCCGCTATTCCCGGCATCATCGTACAGGGCCGCTACGACCTGCTTTGCCCGCCGCATAACGCTGCCCGCCTGGCGGCAGCTTGGGGCAATGCCGATCTGCGCCTTATCGAAGACGTCGGCCATAGCGCTACGGCGCCTCCCCTACGCAAGGCGCTGGTCGCTGCCATCGACGAGATGGGCGAGAGGGTCGCTGCAGGTTAAAAATTCCCGCGGCGCCCAGCTGAGGTCACGGCGGGCAGCCGTATCGTCGACGGTGAGATCGATGTTCATGCGGTGCGCAATCTCGGCCGTGTAGGCGGGCTGACGGGACAGGTGACCGAAGGCAGCAGCGAGCACGGCGAGCAATGGCGTCGGCAGACTGAGCCGGCGGCGCGGCTTGCCGAGGGCATCAAATAGGCGGCCGATCATCTCCGCGTAGGCCAGGGTCTCGCCGCCGGCGAGGTCGTAGGCTCGGTTTTCCGCTGCCCGGCTGTCGAGGGTTCGAATCGCTGCGGCGGCAAGATCGTCAGTGTGCACTGGCTGGCGCAAGCCTCGTGCCTTGCCGGCCAAGGGAAAGACCCCGAAGCGGGCAATCAGGCGCGCTGCTGCGCTGATATTGAGGTCCTGGCCGCGGCCATAGACAAGTGTCGGGCGTAACAGGGTCCAGGTGATAGCGAGGCGGGCACATTGCTCGGCTATTGCGGCCTCGGCGCCGGCTAGCGCCGCCACCTGCTGACGCTCGTGGCCGCTGCGGCTTGTCGCTTTGGTGGCCACCGATGTGGAGCTGAACGCGATCAGTCGGTGACAGTCAGCAGCGGCCAGGGTTTCCAGATGCGGTGGCAGCAACCAGAGGCTCGTGGCGTGGATGACAGCGTCGACAGATTGACCGTCAAGCGGCAGCGTATCCCTTGCCAGGTCAGCGCTCAGCCATTCGGCAGCACTGACGCTCGCTTGCGGGTTTCGTCGTAGCGCCAACACTCGATCGCCCTGCGCCAACAGCCCGGAGACAAGACCGAGACCGATCTGGCCGCTGGCGCCAAGCACCAAAATGCGGCGCGCGTCAGGTGTCATGGGCAGGGTCAGGCAGGTCCCCTTGCTCCATAACTTTTTCGTAGAATGCGGTCAGCTCGACGCCGATCTCGCCCTCGCGCAATATGGCTCCACCGCGCACTGCGACGAACAACCCGCCTGCGCCAACCGGCGGAGCGAAAAGGCGATATGTCACCACGACGATGCGGCGACCGGCAGCGGCTTCGGCAGCGATTCGCGCCCAGGCTTGGGCAGCAAACAGAGGATCGGTCTCATCGAGCACACCATCGAGCACCAGCGGCTGCGCCGGTGAAGCGATGGCGAAACCGAAGGCAAGTTGCGCCATTCCCCAGCTCGGATAGATCGATATCTGGTCTTCGAACAGTCGCCCCAGGTGGCTTTCGGCAGCAACCCGATCGACCGCCGCGGCAAGAGGGGCACGCTGGCCGGCGCCGATCAAAAGCTCTGTCAGATCGCGCCCGCTCAAGCCCTGGAGGCGGCTGGACCAGGGCCGATATATGGATCCCGTGACATCGACCGCGACTGGAAGGCCCGGCGCAGGGTCGGTCGCGACGGCGATCACCAGGAGAGGAGTCCCAGACGGTGCGATGATGGTTGGCGGCTGACGGTGACGCTGCCATCCCAGAACACCGACCAAGGCGACTGCAACTATGCCCGCCGCTGGCAGCACATCCAGGCTCGGTGTCACGCCGTACCAGAGTGCGTTGTAATAGGCAGCGAGCAAATGCGAGATCGGGTTCAGCGTTGTGAAAACCAGGCTCGCCGCTGCCGGCAGGTCGTCGAACGTATAGAGCGTCGGTGAGAGCAGCCACAGGACACCCGCCAGCAGCACGAACGGCCCCGGCCCCGCCAGGATCCGCGCGGCCTTGAGCCGTGCCAGAAGAAGCACCGCGGCCGCGTTCCAGGCCGCCTGCACGGGCAGAATCAACGCCAGCCAAGGCAAAGTTTTTAACGAAACGGCAGCGTTCCATTCCGGGTGCCCGTTCAGCACCAGCACCATCGCCACGACGATGGCGAGGGAGATCAGCATGACTGCCGTTGGCGGCACGAGGACTGCACACAGCGCTGCGACACCTGGTGCCCGCACCACCTCGGCGAATCGGGTGCGCAAGACCGCGAAATCCGCACCATCGAGCAGCGAAGCCACGGTCCAACGCAGGGCCGAGATTCCGATTACCAGAAACAGGTAACGTTCGACACCGCTGCGACCAAAAATGCTGGCCAGCAAAAAGTACAGAATTGCCGCATAAATGAGCGGATCGATCGCGGCTACCAGGAGCCGCAGCAGACCCCAATGCCCGGCGAGACCAAAGCGCACCTTTAGCGCAATCGCTATCAGCCGTGCGAAAGCCGGCCAAGGCATGTCCACGCTGGTGGCCGGGTCACTGATAAGCTTATGCGGCGGGCTCACGAACCGTTTTCAAACATTTTGAACATGCTCTAAGTTATACCATCCTCGCCGACTCCCGGATATCGGTGGGGTAGGTGAAACCGGCACGAGACAGCTTCGGCCCCGATGGTCTCTCCATTTGCGGCAAAAACAAAGCACGCTAGCAAGACAAAGCGCTCGGCGCGGGCGCAGTCACGCCGCGCCCGTGTCTCTGTCGTGATTGTCAATTTCAATGCTGGCGCATATCTTGGCGCTGCGGTCGAGAGCCTGTTGACGCAGGACGAGGCGCCGCTGGAGATCATCGTTGTCGACAATGCCTCGCGCGATGCCAGCCTCGATGCCCTCGCCAAGGTTCCGGCAAAGTCGCTACGCCTGCACCGCCTGGAACATAACAGTGGTTTTTCTGCTGCCTGTAATCTGGGCTTGCGCGACGCCCACGGCGAGATGATCCTACTGCTCAATCCCGATTGCCGGCTCTATCCGGGCGCGCTTACAGCATTGTGCGAGGCTTTGGAAGGGCGAAGCGATGCCGGTCTGACTGGCGCCAGGTTGCTCAATCCGGATGGCAGTCCGCAACGGGGCTCTCGGCGCGATATCCCGACCCCTTGGTCAATCTTTTGCGAGGTGCTGCAGCTGCATCGGTTGATGGCGCGGCATCCCCGGTTCCGCAGTTTCAACCGGCATTTAGAGCCGTTGCCGGACGAGCCAGAAGTGGTGTCGGCCGTCTCCGGCGCCTGCATGCTGATCCGCCGCGAGGCATTGTCGGAGGCGGGTCAGCTCGATGAATCGTATTTTCTCCATTTTGAAGATCTCGATCTCTGTTTGCGCTTTGACCAGGTAGGCTGGAGCGTGCTGTTTGCCCCCGACGCCGTGGTTGAGCATACGCCTGGCGTATGCAGCGCTGGTCGGCCGGTACGGGTGTCGTACGCCAAGCACCGCTCGCTGATACGATTCCTGCGCAAGCATTTCGCCGAATACTATCCGTCGAGCTTCATGGCCTTAGTCTCTGCCCTGGTCATGGTGCGTTTCGTGCTGATGATCCCGGCTGTCTGGCTGATGCGAGAGCGGCCAAAGGCACCCGCGGGCGGGCTGCGGTGATCGCGCGGGCGGGGTCGACGCTGACCGCGGCGGCGGTACTGGTCGCACCAATGATCATCGTGATGTCGACGCCCCCGTTCCATACGGGCCTTTGGTATACGGCAGAGCCGGTCATGGCGGCGCTTCATGCTGTGGCTGCCATTGCCACGCTTGGCCTGACCTTCACCATTGTGGCGGACAGCAGGCGCACACGCGGCGTCTTCGGCCAGCCTTTCGTCGTGTTGCCGCTGGCGTTGGCGGTCTGGAGTTCTGTCTGGATACCTGCGGCGATGTTCCCGGGGCTGACTTGGCTTGGCACGCCAGAATTCGGACAAGGCATAGCCTGGCATCTAGACATTGCGGCCCTCATCGCCGCCGGTATGGTCGCCATGCGACACGCAGCGCTCCGGCGTGCTGTCGGCTGGGTATCACTTGCCGCTATTGCCCTAGTCACAGCCAGCATGGCGTCCGGTTTTGACAGGCACGACTTTGCGCCATTCCTGTTTACCGACAGCGTCGCCTTCTACGGCCTTTTCGGGGCACCGCTCCTGCTCGCCACATTGGCGCCGCACCGTATGGTTTGGCGCTTTGCCATTATAGCCTTTGCCGTGGCGGTGATTATCCTGTCGGGCAATCGCAGTGCAATACTGCTCATGCTGGCGGCGTTGCCATTGTCGGGGCTGGCCTGGTGGCTGCTGGCCACCAATCCGGGTCGCTTGCGGCTACTGGGGGCCGCGACGGCCCTGCTGGCGCCGCTCGTGGTGACCGGCGTTGTCTGGTGGCTTGGGCCGCAGCTCACCGAAAGCAGCCTGTGGTCACGGTCGCTCCATCTCGGCGTCATCGGTGCCGCGCTTGCCGACAACCCGGGACTGCTTCTGGGCGGCGGCGGTTGGGGCCACTACGCCGAGTGGCAGATCGCTTACCTGCCGCTCGAGGCCATCGATCTGGTCACGCCACCCGCTGGCGGCAGTGGGGTAAGCTGGGATGCAACCCACGGCCAGATCCACTTCCAAAGTCACAATTTTCTTGCCGAAAGTGTCTTGTCGGCGGGCCTGCCGGGCATGCTCCTGGCGTGGGTCTTCCCGGCTGCCCTGCCGCTTTTCGCGCGCCGCCGCCGGCTGATCGAGGCTTCGGTCCTCGGCGTGGTGGCGGCAGCGATGTTTGCGGTGTGGGGGGTGCCGGATGCAGGCGCCGTACCTATCTTTGCGCTTGCCGCGGCCGCACTTGCCGGGCCAATGCGCTGGCGTCCGCCGCGCCTAGCCGCGGCTCCCGCTGCGGCGTTGGTGGCGGTGGTATTGCTTGCGGCAGCCCTTGTCATCGCTGGCGACGCGAGGCCTGCGTGGCACGCCGCCATGGCAAACCGCGATCCCGGCGCCCCACCCTTGGCCGCGCCGCTTTACGACCATGGGCGTGGTGCGGTTCACCTTGCCACGCTGTATCGCAGCCATGCGGTCGATGTTGCGGGCGTGCGCGATACCGGACAGCCTATCCCCGCCACTATGGCGCTGCGTCTCGAAAGTTACGCCAAGGCCAGCGACAAGCGCTTGGCAGAAGGTGCCAGCCTGCGTCTTGCCACCGCCGATCTGTTGGTGACGGGCGAATTGGTCCTGGCACTCGTGGCGGATGTTGTGCTCGCCCCCTTGGCCCAGGCTCGTGCCGCGGGGTGGAAGGGGCGCTTGCGGCGGTTTCTCGAACAGGCGCCCGGTCGCGATGATATGGCAGCGACCTATCTCGGGTGGGCTTTCGGGCAGGGTGATGAAGAGGCAGTCGCCGAGATCGCTGCGCTTCTGTTGGCCGGTAACGCCGACTCTCCGGTCGGGCTGTGGTATTCCGGTGGTGTTATGATGGGTGAGGAGGAGACGGCTACCGCCGGTTTCGCGCGCATGCGACGCGCCCTCGATCTCGGCCTGGAACGGCGCATGTCTGTGGACGCTACCCAGGCCGAGCGTATTCGCTCGGCGCCTGCGGACGGAACATAGGAATACATGGCAAGAGAACAGCCGGGCCTGAGTGAGCTTGAGGTGTTGCCACTCTATCGGGTGGCGCGGGTGCCGATATATGTGACGCGGCTGCGCAGTCGACTCTTCTTGCTGGCACTCGTGGCAATTGATATCGTCTTTATCGGCGCGCATCTGGTGGCGACCTTGCCCGAGGTTCGGGCGGTGGCCCCGGACGGGTTTCTGGCGACCCTCGATATCGCGTCGGTCGCTAACCTCCCCTGGGCCTGGAGCCTGCTCAAACTCGCAGGGGGTGCTGCGCTTGCCGCCCTCATGGTAATGGCACACCCAGCCGATCGAACGCCGGGCCTCTTCTGGCGCTCGGCAGCGGTGGTGCTTGGGGTCCTGACGCTGGCCGAGGCGGCACAACTGCATGTCTTGTGGGCCGCAGGCGTGGCGCCACTGATTTTCGGGGTCGAGGTGCCGTATCTCTACGGCCTGCTCAGCCGGCTGCTACCCCTTGAACTCATCGTGCTCGGCGGCATCGCGGCCTCGGCCCGGCGGTCGCCGGCGGCCATCGGCGCCTTCGTTCTGGCGGGACTGCTCTTCGTTGTTTCGGAGAGTCCGATTCCTGCATCCATCATCGAAGCTATCGACGATGCGTTTGCCGCAGATACGCTGGCCACAGCCTGGCGTGGCGGTATCGACTCCTTCGGCGTAAGCTTCTTGCTGGCCGCGATCGCTTTTGTCATACGCGATTGCCAGGCGGTATCGGTCCGATACGTCTACCGTGGTGGATAGAGCACTTTTCGATCGCGATCGAAAAGTGCTCTAGGCAAAAGGCAGGTCAGCCAGGTTTGCGATAGCCGGCTCAACAAGCGCGCCGCAGGCAAGCCAGACCGGCAAGGCGCCAGGCCAACGGCGCCCTGCCGGCACCAACAGCGGCCAAGAAGCAAGGCAGAGCAGCGCTGGTAGCCAAGCCCACACCGGTAATGTCGCGGCGGGCGCGTAGGTGAGGCCGGAAAGCAGGACCGCCAGTCCTGCCAGCGCCAAACCGACGGCCAGCCAGGCGCGAGGGGACGGCGGGTTATTGCTGTTGCCCGGGCCCGAGAGGGCTGCGCCCAGGCAGCCGCCGGCGAAGGCCGAGACGGTGTTGACCAGAATGTCGGTGAGGCCGAAATAACGCTCGGGTCTGAGGCCCTGGATAAGTTCATCATGCACCCCAAGCAGAGCCGCAACCAGCGCCGACATTGCCACCAGCAACACGCCGTCAAGGCGGTTGGCGAGCCCCCGGCGCACCACCAGGGCTAGCAGGGCGTACTGGAAGACGTGTACCCGCTTGGCAGGGAACGCCGAATCTGCGAATAGCAGCCCTGCCAGCGCCAAAGTCGCCGCAGTCACGAGCCAGGCAATGGTGGTGCCACCAGAAACGCGAAGGCGCGGCGCTGCGTGGATGATCACGATGGCGAACAGAAGCAGCGCAAGTGCTGGCGGCAACATCTCCAAGGCGGGCGGCGATAATTGCTCCGACAGCCAACGCCAAGGCGTGAAGGCACTGCTATAGGCGGCCGTCAGAGCCGTGGCCAGCGCTGCCCAGGCCACCTCGCGCCGTGTCGGTAACGGAAGAACCATCACGGCACGAGATAGCGGGTCCGCAGCTGCTTCCAGTCACGCTGCCAGCAGCATGTGTGATCGAAGCCGTCGACCACGACCAGGCGGGCCGGGCTGCTGCTAGGCAGGCGCGAAAGATAGGCGCGAGCGACGAGCGCCGGCACGATGTCGTCGTCGCCGCCGACCAAGTGGATTTGCGGCGTGTCGGCCAAAGCGTTCGCCACGTCGACAGGGTTGCGTGAGTTGGGCATGGCAGAGATGTTGTGGTGCGATGTCCAGACGGCGTGATCGAGTGGGGCGACCACCGTGGTCAGGGCCACGACATCGTTGCGTGCCGCGGCAACCAGGGCGGCAATGGCGCCGCCGCCGGAATAGCCGATCAGCTCGACTTCGCTGGCGCCGAGCAATGTCCGATAATGCTCTACAGCGGCACTGGCCGCCTCGATCACCTCTGGCGCGAATCGCCGCGACGCCCAATAGCGCGGATGGCATAGTGCCGGATCCTGGCGTACGGCGTATTGGCAAGGCCGAGCGAGATAGACCACCAGGGGCCGCTCGTCGCGAATCGCCAGTTGCAGCCCAGTCGGATTCCAGGGTGTCGGATCGCGTGACAGAGTGAAGCGGTTGGTCCAGGCCTGGCCGTCGCCCTCGATATAGACCACCAGGCGGTCGCCGCCGCCGCTGCGCCCCTTGAATGCGCTGTACAAGCTGAACGCACCGGCGGGCACCCGTACTGTCTCGAAACCGGCATTGCCGGCCAGTCTAAGCGCGCGCGAGCGCCCGTCTTCGAACAATGTTGCCGGTGAGGCGCAGGCCCCGAGCAAGGCCGTCAGCGCCAATAGAAACGGGGCCCGGCGCTGGCGCCGGACCCCGCATTGAAACGAGGATGTCACCTGCAGATCAGAACTTGATGCGCAAGTTACCCGAGACAGTAGTGGACTTGAAGTTGTCGCGCGCCAGATGCGTGGTTCCTTCGATACCGCCCGTCACGCGATCGCTGAGTGAGATGCGCACGCCGCCACCGACGTCGACGCCGGATTTGTCATTAGATGGTGCGGCTTGACCGGCAGCCACCGTAACCTTGGTTTGTTGCACGTCATAGACGCCGGTAGCGGTTAGGTAGGGCTGCGCTTTGCCGAGATCGTAAGCGGCGGTACCGCCGACGCGCAGCGTGCCAGCTTTCACGTCGCGGGCGGAGTTGACGACGCCGTCGCTCTCGTTAAATCCGTCCTGGCTTTCCTTCGCGTAGGAGTAGCCGGCACGGCCGCTCAACAGGATCTTGTTGACGCTGTAATAGCCGTTGATTGCGCCTGATGCGAACCAGCGGTCGGAACCGAAGTTACCGTTAATTGTCACGGAGTTTGCGACGCGCTTCGTATCGTAGTCGATAATGCTGTAGCCGGCACTGGCGTCCACGGTGAAGTAGCGGTTGAGCACATAGCCGGCATAGGGCGCAATGGTCCAGCCTGTAGACTCCACACCACCTGTGTTGAACGTGGTGTCGATATCAGTCGATTCATAGCCGAGTGCCAAGCCGGCGGTTAAGCAACAGTTGAACTGGTAGTCGGCACCGATCATCGCGTTGTAGACGTCGCCGTCGTAGGCGGTTGACACCAGGTCATCCTCGATATCCGTCCAGCTGCCAGACCCCCAAACACCCATACGGCCGTCGCCGCCGCCGGCTGAAATGCCGGTGCCGAGGCTCATCTCGTCGTACAGCGCTGCAACCATATCTCCGTCGCCGCCCTGATCGGCCACGGCGGCAGGCGCCAGGAAGCTGGACACGCGCGAGGAGATCAT
>PVBE012996207.1_pt1 | contig 12017 bp, 11 predicted proteins | sample 1631181 | NCBI WGS metagenome assembly PVBE01 (sample SAMN08397723, study PRJNA350692) | Marine metagenome, whole genome shotgun sequencing project. | isolation source: water | place: Pacific Ocean | collected 2012-04 | reverse complement strand
CGTATTCCTTTCGCCAGCGGTAGTCCGTCTGCTCCGTGATCCCGAGTTTGCGGGCCACCTCCCCGGTCGTCTGGCCCTTGGCCAATGCGACTTCTGCCTCGCGAAGCTTCCCGATGATTTGCTCCGCCGTGTGACGCGTCCTGCCCATCTCGTCTCCCCTTTCCTCAATCCTAGCCCCATGGACTCCCATAGGGGATGGATCGATCTCAGGGGGGCAGGTCAGGGCCAGTAACGCTCGCCCACGAACTTTCAGTGCCTGGGTGTCTCCCTCCCGGCACAAGAGCAGCGCCATGATCCGCCTCTACGCGCGCTCCGTAGACGCAAAGGCATCGACGCCCCTGCGTGGGGCTTGGTGATTCAGAGCCCGTTTACAGCGGGTTCACACTCCACGCACAGTCGGAGGTCCCAACGCCGGAGTATCGCCACTGGCTGTTTTCTGTCCGAAACGGGGGTTCTTTCCTTTATAGTGGCGGGGAGTTCATGGACGGGACCTAATCCCACCCACCCCAAGGAGACCCCCATGCGACGCATTCTGCTCTCTCTGCCCTTCCTGCTGCTGCTCCTGGCACCCGCGGCTAATGCGGACAGGGATGACGACTCCGATTCCGCCACTATGGGACACAGAGAAGCTTCTCAGGCGCAACAAAGGGCGTTTAAACTTCCTATCCGAAATTCTTTCAACAAGCTGCTCATCGCGCGAATCACACAGAATGCAGCGGACCATCGTCTCACTCACCATCGCGTCCCATCAATCCGCAGATCACTCTCGGACTTCTCACCGCGAATTGCTCGTCATGGCAAGTTGGTGACTACTGAATGCTTTTCGACGTCTGCGATCTTCGTTGATTACTAGTGTGTTCGACAATATTCCGAACATCAGGAACATCAGGATCGCGCCAGTGATGGATGTGAAAAATGGCGGGACGAATACTAAAGAGACCGCGAACCAAGCAAGCACCGTACTGAATGCTCCGACAGTAATGGCCTTCTCGCGCGGCGATAACTGCCCGTACGATCGGAGATACTTGTAAAATAGCTTCCCGAAACAGAACAGATAGACGCAGGCCCCCAACAGCCCGAATTTGTACCACACATAGAGAAGGCCATTGTGTATGGATGGGTTTACCAGACGATGATCTTCGATGAGTCCTACTCCCCCGCCCAATAAGAGGCCTTGTTCGTTCAGCAATTTCCACGCAACGGCGACGTTATCCAGATGACTTCTGTTCGAATCGTCATGGATCGTCCCGGTCTCTGCCCCGAACGGATTCATAGAGCGCAGGCTTAGGCCAAAATGGGCTTGTTGGGGTGCGAAGCTCTCCAGGTTGAAGATCGCGTAAGCCGATGAGAACAATAATGCACTCGCCAGTACAGCGTAGAGGGCGCGCTTGACGATGAACGATCTCAGAAGCGCAGGCACGCCCACCATGGTTACGATGGTTACGAGCCAGATCGATCGTTTGAATGATAGGAATATCAAAAGAGTGAAGAACACTGCGAGGATCAGAAGCTTCCACCTATGCCGGTGAGCCCATGCCGCTTTGTCCTTAACGAGGAAATTGGCCACTCCGAAGGAGGAGCATAGGATCAACGCGAAAAGGATGGGGGTGTTGTAGACGAAGGGGGCTTGAAAGTTGAATCTCGGGAGAAAGTTCCCGCCGCCAGTCGAGTATTCCCACATTGTGTATACAGTCCGGAGGAGCGTGAGCACCAGAAGCGTTTTGTACAGTCGCTCAATGCGCTCAACACTGCCAAAACAGGTAATCAGGACGATGAAGAAGCCGTATCCGACGACGTAATTCTTCCAGTCTGCGAACATCTGGCTATTTTGAAAATACACACCTCTCAGAATGCCGAGAAATACCGGAACGAGCATGAATGCGAGCGGGCGGACCAGCGGATTGCGTTTCAGCACGCTGGTCTTCACACCGCCGGAAAGAGCAAAAACCGCCATCAGCAGCATGGCCATGAGGTCGATACCGCGGAAACCGAAGTAGGCATCGAAAAGTGGATTGTCGCGATTGCTCGCGAAACGGATTGTCTTCTCGTCAAACAGAATCGTGCTTGCGAGAAAAATATATACGAGATAACGATTGCGCCAGACGAGTGTTGGTCGCACCAGCGGCAGCGCCCGGTATTTTTCTTTTTCTGTGCTACCGACGCTGGCCACCACTGCTCCGATACTTCGAGACCAACCGCTCACCGATCATCGACCCGAGCTTCTCCGCGACTCGCTCGCCCACGACTACGTTGCCCAAGTCGTTCAGATGGGTATCACGCGCGCGGTACACTTCGGTTCGCCCGGCGAGGGTCGAACGCAGGTCGATCGTCGGGATCGTGGCGCTCCATTTCGAGACAAGCCGATGCCAGCGCTCGAGGTCGTAGTCCGCGCTGCGGTTGCCGAAGTCGATTGCCTCCCGAAGCGTCGGATCTACGAGAACCCGATCGGGAAAGACCACCAGCACGAACGCTGCTCCCGAATACGACGCGATCCGCGACATCCCTGCGATCGAGTCCTCGACGACCTCACTCCCAGTATAGGCCTTGCTCCGGTGGTAGTTCGAACGAAGCCGTCGTACGACCAGGCTGTGAAGTGAAGCGCTGACGTCGTCGAGGGGCTCACCTTGGTGTAGCCACGGATCGGGTTCCAGGTAGCGTCGGTCCATTCGATGTTGCTGCCTTCGCTCATTGCCCCAACAAATTGAATAGCAGATCGTGACAGGTCGAGTCTCGGTAGGAGAGCCTGACGATCCTCCCCTTCACTATCCCCGCAGCCTCTCGATCGCTTCGTCGATCGCCTGTCGGCAGTTCTCATTGCGAGCTAGTGATGGGCCTGCTTCGATCCCGGTAAGGACGGCAAGCCAGGGGCGATTGATGAGAAAATCCAACCAGTACCTATCGACTCAAACGGCGACCAGCGATCTGAAGTGGATAGGAAAAATAAGCCCGTATTGGGGCCTGATCCCCTGCCCCGCCTCTATTTGACAGAATCTCTACTTATCGAACCCAGGGAAAACGCGGCTTGAACTTCCTATGCTCGTCCGGCGAAGGGACTGGTACTCAACGCGGTCACACGTGAGCACTCGGCCTACTACTATGGTAGCAGCTACAATTACCACTACTACGGCGCGATCTACTCCGGTGAAGAGTCGGAGTCGGCTTGACCGCGAAACAAGCGCCCCACGGCCTGGCGCGCTTCAGGCCTGAACGCCCCCAATCTGGCGCCCACTAGCCAGTAGACAGCGACGAGAACGAACGCGCCGGCGGGATGGTGGATCGCGGAGCCGCGGAAGGCGGTGTACGCGATCACGGTGGTCGTCACGAGGAGCGCATGCAGCAACAGTATCCTCGACATCACACGGTAGAAGTTGACCCTGAAAGCGATTCGAAAGACCTCGTAGAGGAACGGAAACAACAGCAGCGATCCAGCGAGGTGCAGAAGCGCGGCGCCGACCATCTCGAGGTTGGTGACGACCGGATACAGGAGTGCCGCGACGATGAGCAAGCGGTACATGCTGTAGCGAGAGACGACCGAAGGGTGGCCAAGGCCCAAGATCAGGAACGACGGGACCTGGCTCAGCACCGAAAGGAAGAAGCTGACGCACAGGATGGCAGCGACGGGAGCGGCCTTCTGTGCGAACTCGGCGCTGATCCACAGCTCGAACAAGGCGTTGGCCTCGAACACGACCGCCAGCACGACCGGCAGGCCGAGATAGAGCGTGATTTCCAGGACCGTGCGCACGGTGGCCTGGAGCTGATGGGTTGGAGCGGCTCCCGAACGGGCGAACTGAGGGTAGAGCACCTGACTCACGCGACCGACCGCGGCCGAGCCCGACTCGGCCAGTCGCATGGGTGCGTCGTAGTACGAGACGTTGACCAGCCCCGATAGCGCTCCCACACCAATCTGGCCCATCCGGTTGACGAGAATACCCGCGATACGGGCGGCGAAGACGTGCTTGCTGAACGTCAACAGCTGCCGCAGTGCGGAGCGCAGCGATGCAGTTGCGCGCCGAAGCGGAAGCTGAAGTTGCATCCAGGTGGCGCAGATGGTGACCGACAGCAGATGACCTGCCAGCAGGCCAGCGAGGACAGTGACGACCCCGCCGCCACGCAAGACGACCCACACAATCAGTCCTGTCGAGGCGACACTCCCAATCATGCGCGAGACGTTCGGGATGTCGAACCGACCGTGGCCCAGTGCCGACCCCCGGAAGAATTCGAAGAGCATCTGGACCAGGAACATCGCTGCTCCGAGGCGGAAGCCCTGGATTGCGGTGAAGTGCAGCGCTTGGGGAATCTGGAACAGGGTGCGGGAAAGAGCGCCCGACAGCGCCGCGATGAGAACCGCCCCGACCACTCCGGCCGACGCGAAAATCAACATTCCCGCCCACCGAAGGGCCATTGCCCTCTCGGGTTCCTCCCGGTGATGCGAGACCATCCTGACCAGCGCATCCCCAACCCCGAAGTTCAGGATGCCGGCGTAGCCGGTGACGGCCTGGACCAGCGCCAGCAGGCCAAACGCCTCGATGCCGATCCGGTTGATCAGGAACGGAGTGAGGAATACGAATAGGCCTACCGGGACCAGCCATCCGAGCACGTTGAGCACCGCGCTCCGAAGCAAGGTAGTGCCGTCGCGACTCACACAGGGTCTCCCGCACCGGTCATGTCAGCCGTGTGTGAGTACCACAGCCTCCAGTCATCGCCCATCGTGGTATCATACGCACCACAGGGGGCGGGATGAAGCGAGTCGACGTCGAGGACGAGATCCGGCCCCGCGACACATCTCGCGCCTCCGGCTGGCTGATGGCTCAACTTCGTCGCGCCACTCCGCAAACCGCCGCAGGGCGTCTGAGGCGCAAGGCACTGGGCTTGATCCGCAAGGCCGTGGTGAGAGCTGGTGATCCTCTCATACGCGTGAAAATCAACCACACGACGCTCGTCCTACCCCTGTCTCACCAACTGCCAGTCTATGCCACCGACGACCCGCTCTACTCGCAAAACGTCGGGAGGATTGCGAAGGCCGTTGCCGAAGGCTCACCGGATGCGGCCGCGTTTCTCGACATCGGAGCGAACGTCGGAGACACGGCCGCGATCGTGACGAGCTACTGTACGATACCGATCTTGTGCATCGAAGGCCATCCTGCGTTCGTCGAGCTCCTCCGCCGCAACGCCGCAGCGATCGGAGACCACGTGAGCATAGAAGCCTCTTTCGTTGGTACCACGACGGGCGACGTTCAAGGCACCTGGAGCTACAACGATGGTACCGCTCGAGTCGTGGAGGACGCGGCCGGATCCAGCATACGGACGCGCAAGCTGTCCGATATTCTGCAGGATCACCCGGGTTTCGAGGCCGCCCGGATCATGAAGATCGACACCGACGGCTTCGACTGCGCAATCCTGGAGGCGGAGCTCGAGTTCCTGGCGCGCCAACACCCGGTGATTTTCTTCGAGTTCGACCCTCGATTCTATTCCGCCGACCACTACGGTATCTCGGGCCTCGCAAAGAATCTGCACACGATCGGCTACGCACGGGCCATGGTCTACGACAACCTCGGCTACTACATTGCCAGCGTGGACCTGTCTGCTGGGGACCAGCTCGAGGACATCGACTGCTACGCGCGAGCGCTGTCGCGCCGCAGCGGATACCTCGATATCTGCATGTTCCACGCAGACGACCTGGAGCTCGCCGCCACGATTCGCGCGTCCGAGCTCGCCTTCGTGCGCTCCCAATTCGGCGATGGGGACGGTGTGGGTCGCGGCGTCGGAACCGCGTCTGGCGGCAGCACGACGACCGAATCGGCGTGATGGTGGTGCCGTGAGGATCGCGCTCCTCGGAACCTACCCCCTGCGCCCGTTCCAGAGCCAGCTCGGCATTGCCGATCCGCCACCTCACGCCAGCAGCTGGAACGTCAGCCTGGCGCGGGCCCTCGCCCACGTTCCGGGCAACGAGGTCCACTTCATTACGATGCACCCGACGATACCCGCTGATCGTCGTCTCGACCACGATGGTGTCACGCTTCACTTTCTGAGCGCGGTGCCGAAGGCCCGATTCGCGACGCTGCTTCAATACAGCCGTCACCGGATTGTCGGGCGCCTCCGCCAGATCAAGCCAGACATCGTGCACGGCCACGGAACGGAACATGAGTATGCCTACGTCGCTTCGGTAGCTGCGATTCCATGGGTGATCACGGTTCACAACTACGTCCGGCACTTGATCCGTGTGCTGGGCGTGGGCCGTTTCGGGAAGCGCCTCATTCTGCGCGGGTTCGAGCGCCGGGTCTTGCGAAAGGCGCCGGACATCATCTGCTCCACATCGCACCTGGCGGACATGATTCGAGAGGAGACGGCCGCTCGGCTCCACAGTATCCCCAACATCGTCGACGACCGTTTCTTCGCGGTCGAGCCTGGCCCTGTCCAAGAGACCCCGGTGTTGCTTTTCGTAGGCTATTTCAGACCGGAGAAGAACCTCGACGGACTGATTCGCGCGTTCGCACGCGTCAGCGAGAGGCTTCCCACGGCACGCCTCGACCTCATCGGTGAGCCGACCAAAGATGACCTGGGGTTTTATCGTTCGCTGCGCGCCGACGTGACTCGCCTGGGCCTCGATCCCCAGGTTCGCTTCAGGGGCTATCTGCCGCCGGAACAAGTGGCTCGCGAAATGGCGTTCGCCTCCGCTGTGGTCCTCCCCTCGCACAGCGAACCGTTTGGCCTCGTGCTTGCGGAAGCGATGGCCGTCGGCACGCCGGTTGTCGCGACCGCCGTGGGGGGGGTGAGGTTCGTGGTTCACGACCGGGTCACGGGTTTTCTGGTCCGGCCTGGCGACGAAGACGACCTCGTTGAAAAGTTGTCCATCATGCTGGATGACGAGGTGCAGCGCCGCAAGATGGGCGAGGCTGCACGCGAACACGCGGCGGCACAGTTCGGGCCCGAATCGGTCGTGCACAAGACCATGGACGTCTACGAGTGCGCGCTACGATGACAGACCGCCGCCACGTAGCTGCTGCGACTCCACGACGTCAGGAACGAAGCCGCGAGTCGGGTCCAGCTCGACTCGTGGAGTCGTGGTCCCGGCAGGAGGATAGGACGAATAAGCTGCGTTCTGGCGCGATATCCGAGTAGTGGTGTTATGTCAAACCCCTCCGGGGCCCCGGTGGACGGGACGCGGACCTGCGCGAGGCGGTCCTGATTTCCGCGCAAATGGAATTCACGTTTCTGACAGGTGCGAACCTGTCCCTCGCGGGCCTGACCAACGCGAACCTGTTCAACGCGTACCTGCAGGGCGCGGACCTGGTCAGCGCGGTCCTGAACGGTGCGGACCTGACCAACGCGGACCTGAGCGGTACGAACCTGAACGTCGCGAACCTGGACGGCGCGTTTCTGAACGGCGCGAACCTGATCGCCGCGGACCTGAGCGGCGCATTCGGCATCTCGACTACCTCCGGCTCCGCGACCTACAACGCCCTTACTAACTTCACCAGCACCGGCTTCAACCCCGTCACCGCAGGCTGGAACCTCGTCGTCCCCGAACCCACCACCGGCTTGATGCTCGGCCTGGGGTTGCTGGGCGTAGCGGTTAGGCGGCGCGTCTAGGCGCTGCCCATCGCCCAATCGCCTCCGCTCTGCATGAGAGGCTCGCGTTGTCGAGCGCCTGGTCGGCTACGAGCCTCTTGAGCCGGGCAGTCTCCTTCTCGAGTTCCTTCAGGCGCTTTGCGGGGTCCACGCGAAGGCCCCCGTATTCCTTTCGCCAGCGGTAGTCCGTCTGCTCCGTGATCCCGGGTTTGCGGGCCACCTCCCCGGTCGTCTGGCCCTTGGCCAATGCGACTTCTGCCTCGCGAAGCTTCCCGATGATTTGCTCCGCCGTGTGACGCGTCCCGCCCATCTCGTCTCCCCTTTCCTCAATCCTAGCCCCATGGACTCACATAGGGATGGATCGATCTCAGGGGGGCAGGTCAACCCGAAATCCACCGAGTTGGTGGTAGAAAACGTTATCCCTGTTGATCTGAAGAGCGCGCACCGTACCTGGTACGTATTCGTCTACGAGCATTGGTATAGCGAGCAAACCGTAAATCACGTACCGAAAGATCATCAATTCTGCGTCTTTCGGCCCAAAGTGTGGGCTTGGGCGAGGTCTCCGGGATCAAACACCGTCGATCCGCGGGAGTCCGGATGCCAGACCAATCGCCCTTCCGACCTCTCCCTTTGGGTGCCAGAACATCAAGTACTCTTCCACTTTGGCGCGCCACTCCGATTCCGATTCGAGGCCATGCGGGATCGTCCAACGAACAATCCGGTTCGCAATCGACATGTGAAGCTCGCCAGTTTCGCCGTCGTGTGGCCACCCGAAAAGCAGGAGGGCGACGAGTGCAGCCTGTAGATTCGGGATCGCCGCGATATGTATCCATCTAGGACTTCGTCCGCGAAGTACCTCACGGATCAGATCAGCCACCTTTGCCCGAGAATTCGCCCGAATGAATTCGGCATATTCGATCCAACCAGAGAACCGCCTTTCAAAACGTGCGGATTCAAACTCCAACGCATGCCTCTGCAGCAGCGCCCGGGCCCGGATCCACAGCGCGAGTCCACTCTCCTCGTCCAACGCAAGCCAATCCGACCTAGAAGGCGCAAGTTTCCAGTCGAGCGCGCGAACATACGATTCCACAAGATAACGGTCTCGACTGGAGACGGTCCTAAGAAGCCCTTTCGCTATCGTAGCCCGTCTTCGATAGCTCCAGTCATAGCCGTCGTTCAAGAGTAGATACAGATCGCCCGCAGCAATAACTGCTTTGTTGCATTCTACGAACAGATTTTCGCGCGACGACAGAAAACTCGAAGCGTCACGAAGGAGATACGTGGCCGCAAGAAGGAGACCGCCGCCTCGATTTCGAAACAGGCGCGTTCCCTCGCTCTGCACCGGCTGCGACCATACGCCCGCGGGCATTTCTTCGCACGGGTCCTCCGTACCCCACAGAACAGTATGGCCGAACTTGATCTCTTGGTGTTCGATTGTCCGCATATCCGCTGTTCGAAAATTTGATATGGTTCGAATGCTCAGGTCAATCTGCTTAATCCCATATGCGGAACAAACTTCCGCGGCAACCTTCTCTAATTGCTTGGAGTACCTACGCTCCATCAACTTCGCCCATACGCGTGTAATACCCTTAATGACGACAATGATATCGACGTCGTTCACGATTCCGACATCTGAGCCGTTAACTGTGACCGAGCCCTCACCTCTTCCGAACCCCCCCACCAGCAAAATCGAAGAGAGCCGCGGGCCGACCGCCTCGCGGACCCCTCTCACAATTTGCTCAAAGCAACGTGCTAGGTATCCATCAACGACGGGAATACTTCGAACGGTGAACCGCCCCAATGAATCCGAACCGGCGACGATCATTGTTTTCCAAGCACCTACGAGAGTCTTAGAGCTTCACGCAAGTGCTCGTGTACGACCGCGATGCTCTGAGGTGGGCCTTTAGCATCCAACTCTCGCCCCATGCTTGACCAATGAAGCAGTATGGAGTGGTTGCCCTCAACTTCATTCCTGTACCCATGCATCCCGCGTTCGGGAATCCGAGCCTCGAAAAAGTTCGGAAAGATTAGCGTTCCTCCATCGGCCCAGAAGATCATCTCGCCAAACTTATTATGGGGGTAGCGGATCGCGTATTCCGACCTGTCTTGTTCGCTTACCAGCCTTCCCCCCTCAACTTTCGAAAGCGCGCTTCCTACTTCGCTTCTCGCACCCTCGTTGAGAAACCAAAATCGAGCAAGCGTCGAATCCAGGAAGTGCACATAGTCAACGCCAGGTTTCGATTTCAGGGACCCCAAGACTTCGTGAATATCTATCACCTTTCTTACCTCGGTCATACCGTGATCACCGAATACGATGAACTCCAAACCTTTCGACTGCGACAAGAAATAGTTGAAGAGTTGGCGCAGCGTAGCGTTCAACTGACCGAAGACCTGCTGTAGTTCTATCGACTTGGGCCCGGAAGCATGTCCGACGTGATCTAGATCGCTGATCATGAGGAATACAAGATCTGCGTCGCGACAACCGTTGTCATACACCACGTTCGCGACGTCCACAGCGCGCGACGACGTCTTCGGGTAACCAAAGTATTGCCAGCTCTTGCCGCTAGCGCGGAGCTCATCAAAAATCGTGCTGCCCTCAAAGAATTGACGATCATCGAGATCCCAGTAGTGTCGATAATCGAAATACGGGAGCAGCTGAAATGGAATCTGCGCGGTGTAACCGCCGCTTCGCAGTCCGGGAAACTCACTTCGCTTCATTCGAAGTCTAATCAAATTTCGAAGAACCCACCTCGAACACGGATCGAGTCGATCTAGAAGCTTTCCATAGTTGCGCAAGAATCGAAATGGCGACGTATCAGGAGAAAACCAGAAATGTGTTCCGGCGTCGCTCTCCTCTGGGAGAAGTCCGGTTAGGTAGGCAAGGTCCGGCTCGAAGGCAAACGTAGGTAGCAGTTCAGTTACAGTGCCTTTTCTCGATAACTTGCTGAGAAAGCAATTCGCGTCCATCTCTAAATAGTCGGACCGAAAGGCGTCTAACACTACCGCGACCGTAAGTTCGCGCTTCAATTCATTCGTCCTTCTTCGAAACCTAAGAGTTCTCTCTTTATTTCGAAATCGACGGCCGCCGATTCGTCTCTTCAAGGCTGATGTGGCGCGTTCAAATCACGTGACGGACTTACTGCTCTAATCAGTTCACCGGTACTGGCACAAGTTCCCTCACCTTTCGCCAGCCGATCTCACAATCTTCGCAACGAACCTATCGAAATTCCTCGAATAAGTCGCATTTCGAGGGCCTTCTAATACCGCTCTCTCGTAGGCTTCGAGAGCTTGGACGAAGCGGTAGCGCCGCTCCTCGGCTCTGCCCAGATTGTACCAGCAAGCCGCCATCGTTGAGTCGAGAGATAGAGCGGAGCGAAACGACTCCGCTGCCCGCGACCAGTCGCGTACGCTGTAGTAGGAAATCCCGAGACTGTAATGACCCCTCGAATCGTGCGGGTGTGCGGCAACCCACCGTGTGAGGGCTTCCCGTTCTAGTTCCAGGCGACCAGCCAACCGGAAGGCTTGTGCGAGCGCGAGATCGAGTTCCTTCAGATCAGCACCGTTGGCAATTCCAGCAGCGTGAGTAGTCCTCGCATCGTTGATGTCCCCGAGTCTACCCTCCGCTCCAGTTAGCAACATCGTATACGTCGAATGTGCGGTTGGATCGGCCAAAACCGCCTCCTTGAGTACTGACCTCGCCGCATCCAGTTTATCGGCACGGATATAATCGCTTCCGGCCGCGCGGAGACACCTTCCCTCCTCCCTTCGGGTGCCTGCATGCTTCGCAGCGTATTGCCACGCTTCTGCGGATTCCTCGAATTGGTTTACGGAGCGTCTGTATCGAGCGAGTGCAACAGCCGCCCAGTAACCTTCTGTCTGAATCGCGCGACTAAACCCTCTCTCTACAGCGGACTGTTCTTCCTCCGAGAGCCACTGTGACGCGTCTGGCGATAGGTAAAAGTGGCCTGAGTTCCGCGGAGCCGAAGCGATAGATGCTTCGAGCAAATCGAGTGCTTGCACATCGTCCCCTGTGATAGCAAGCACGGCGGCGAGTGCATCCTTCGCGCGCCACCCGTTCGGGTCAACGGCGAGCGCAGCTTCAAGAAATGGGATCGACGCTATTGGTGAAATTTCTAGGGCTCTGACGCCGAGAGTGATGCGGAGATCGGAACTCGTGGGCAACGCATCAGCTTGCTGAAGCAAGACAAGGGGGGGGTTCTTGACTTCTTGGGAAGTGAGACGCCCGGGTTGGGTAATAGCGAGCACTAGCATCGATCCAACCACAATCCATCCGGCGAACAGGTAACTCCGGCCTGTGTCCGGGTCTCCAGAGCAGCACCGCCGCCGGACGCCAGCCCTCTCTCGATGAGGAATTAAGATGTGCCGCCGGGTGGCCGATCAACTCGGGCACGCGGACTCGGCATTCACACTTCGCACCTATGCCCATG
>PVBE011353824.1_pt1 | contig 12018 bp, 7 predicted proteins | sample 1631181 | NCBI WGS metagenome assembly PVBE01 (sample SAMN08397723, study PRJNA350692) | Marine metagenome, whole genome shotgun sequencing project. | isolation source: water | place: Pacific Ocean | collected 2012-04 | reverse complement strand
GCAAGGTACGTGAATTTTTTGATAACAACGCGCTAGTCGGGGGACTTCTGGCCGACGATCAGGCTTGTTGGTGGACCGATTTCGTCGTTCATAGTGACGGCTTCAGCCGTTTTTTGATTCACGCGCAGAAACTGCGGGCGACAACGCTCGGGCGGATCACGCAACGCATCATCGATATAGAAACCTACCGAATGATGGCAATGCTAGCTTTGCCGAACGCGCAGGCAGCCAGACCTCAGGTCGCGCAAATGGAGACTCATCTATCTGCTATTCTGCAAGGACTAGCAGACCTCGATACGGTTCAGAGTGAACGCGAATTATTGAAAGAACTGACTGATCTCTCCGCCCAGTCCGAACGGGTCTCAGGTGCGGTAACCTATCGTTTCAGCGCCAGTCGCGCCTATGCGGAGATAGTTCGCCAACGCGTGCGGGCACTACGCGAAAATAGGGTCGCGGGCATTCAACCGGCAGGTGACTTCCTGCTGACTCGCTTTGAGCCAGCCATGGAAACTTGTGAAAACCTAGCCAGACGCCTGAACGCACTCGGTGATCGTGTTACCCGGGCATCAAACCTGCTTCGAACCCGGGTTGATGTGACGGTGGAAGAACAAAACCGAGATTTACTCCATTCGATGGACCGTCGCGCGCAGACACAATTACGCCTGCAAGCTACCGTCGAAGGACTTTCGGTTGCCGCCATTACCTACTACGTCATCAGCTTGATCATTTATTTGGCTGAAGGCGCAGGAGAACTGGGTTTATCTGTCAATCCCTCCGTAGTCGGTATGATGGCACTGCCCTTCGTCGCGGTGGCCATCTGGTACGGTATCCGGCGAGTCCGCAAGACTCTGACCCGTGGGGGAGATACAGGCGACGATTTTTAAACTCACCCTAATCTTAGTTCCGAGGATATCTATCTCAGATGGGTACCCAGTATGCCCGCAAAAGATGGAATATTATCTGCACATCTTTTGCCCCTATGGAACAGATTAGGGTGATTATATAAGGGCGGATTTCTGGTTCATTGCAGTCACCGAAGGGAATGAGTGTCCTGCACCCTATAACTGGACAACGAGTTAAATTATCAAATTGATAGCGTATCCTGTCTAGTTAAAATAGTCGCCGTATTCCAGTGTCGTGTACAAGTTATCCTAAGATTGATAATCGAGGCCGGTTCTCGACCATACCGATCAGCACCCCTTAAACAATCCTAGAAAATTATTGCAAAAGCGCAGATTGATGAAGATGTCCCGACGATCTAACGATGACCAGTGATTGACACCTTTACACCTGACCCCGATATAACCCATAGTAATCCTCGCAATTTTTGCGCCATCTCATTTCTATTTGGATCACTAGGTGTAGGCGATAGAAGGGGTGATTGAGTAAATTCTGAAAATAACTGGAATAATGTTATGTCTTTTCTAAAAGATCGCTTTCATAATTTAATTGCACAGCAAGGCCTTAAAGCTGGACTTCAGCCAGTTACGAATTTGGCTGGGGAAGATGATCGTCTGGGAGAAATAAAGCGTCTAGACCTTGAAGATAAAGATGTGAGTAATGATCGACACTTAAATAATGTTACGGAATTAGCTTGTTATCTAACACATCGACCTCAGTGCACAATCAACTTGTTGACAGATAGCAGCCAGCTTTCAAAAAACAACCACGGTTTTAGTATGCCTGAGCGAATTATGCTGAAGGAAATACCTCGGGATATTAGTATTTGCCAATATGTTCTTGAGGACTCCAAAGAACAACTTGTTATTGAGAATGTAAAAGAGCATGAGAAAACTCAGAATTTTCATAAGATTCCAATGGCGCCTAACATACAATTTTATACAGGAACACCGATTATCACAACTAAGGGGTTCACTGTTGGCACTTTATGCGTGATGGATATCAAGCCTGGCAGCATTGAGCACAACCAATTAGAAGGTCTTCGTCTGTTATCCGATCAAGTTAGCAATATTTTGGAGTTTAGTGCGTTTATATCAGAGACTGAATCCCAGGAGACGTCAGAACAAATTTCGTCGAGTATGGAAGGTTCCTACTATTCCTCTGCGTCAATTTTGTTTACGGATTTTGTTGGATTTACAAATATTACTGAAAATATAGAGCCTGGTGAGCTCATTGAGACTTTAGATGAATTCTTCACAGCCTTCGATCATATCATTTCAAACCATGGTCTGCGAAAAGTTAAGACCATAGGAGATTCATACATGGCTGTTGGCGGAGTTCCGGAAGGTCGAAAAGGTCACGCTCAAAATGCATGTAGAGCTGCTCTTGATATAATCCAAATAGTTGCTGGATTAAATATAAAGCGCCAGGTTTTAGGCCAACTTCCATGGGAGATTAGGATAGGTATTCACACAGGACCAATTATTGCTGGCTTTTCATCAAGTGGATTCGATATTTGGGGCGATGCGGTAAACATAGCTGCAAGATTAGAAAGTGCGTCTGAAGCCGGCAAGATACAAATATCCGAGGCGACAATGCGTTTCTTAGGCGAGGCAGCGGATGTTAGTGATCGGGGCCATATAGAATTAAAAAACAAAGGAAAAATGCAAACCTTTTTTCTCAATAACTTCAAATAACAGGACTTATTGATCACTTAATTAACGTCGTTGGTTCTAATCTCCGCGTCTCTTCCTCCAAGATAGCATCCAGCAGACACCAAGTTTCTCATTTACACACTAGGCATAAAAATTTTCTACTTGTACTCGGTCAGCGCCAGTTGGACATAATATGGTGATTGCATAAAAGACTCTTTCGGCTTCATCGCAGCCTATCAAGAGGAGCGAAGATGAGACGGAAAGGCAGAAAATAAAATGCCAAACCCCGCAATATCGGCGGCACCCGCATCGCATTACCAGGGTCGGATAATTTCAACTAAAGGAGCCGAACACTCTCTTAGCAATAAAACCTAAACGCCCAATTTTATCTCACGACTTGCAGTCTTGAGGAAAATCCATTCGTTATGGAAGATAGTGCGGACCGCGTGCTCCGCCGTGATGCCAATGTTGTTATCGGCCTGAATTTGAGACGGATTGAGATACCCAAGGCGATGCAAGTGGAAAATCAGCTGCCAACCTAAGCTTTCGCATACCCCATTTTAAAGGAAATGTCATTGGCTGATTTTTTGAGGGCAATAGCATTCGAACCTGACAGTGAGTTGTCGAATTCTCCTTTATAGCCATAGGTGGTAATGACGCCGATTAGCTTTTTTTCGTGATCAAAGATCGGTGCAGCGAGAGTGCTGAGTGAACGCGTGTCCTCGATAAAAAAGCGGCCGATGCCATTCTTCTTGGTGGTTTTGATGATAGCGTCGATATCGATCGGATTGGCTTTGTTCCGTTGGTGCATTTCCTGCTTCACCAAAGCCTTGGTTTGCTGCCGCGATAACCAAGTTAAATAGACGTGACCAGTTGCGGTATTTAAAACCGGAAAGACCGACCCGATCCGGGCGTTGACGGTAATCGGTGCCAAAGATTCTTCCCAATGGACAATCGTTGGCCCATGATCACCCCATACCGTTAAAACCACGGTTTCGCCAACCTGTTCCCTCAATCCGGCCATTATCGGTACGGCGGTGCGGACCAAGTTCAAGCCCATAATCGCCGCCAGCCCGATCTGCAAGGCAATCGGACCCAAATTATACTTGCCCGTCGCGGCATCTTGCTCGACCAGACCGGATCGTATTAGACTGACGAGATAGCGCCGGGTATTGGCGGGTGGCAGGTCAGCGGAGTTTGCAATAGATTTTAAACCCATCGGACTACCGCCATTTTTAACAGCAAGCAGCACGCGGGTGCCGACCTCGACTGATTGAACTCCGCCAACACTGTCAGATGGACTTTTGCTCTTTTTAATCACGAACCAGTATTCTTTTCCGAATTTTCAAAATATGCCCTAAATAATCGGCGATAATAACGCAATTAACCTTAACGAAAATTTTTGCATATTATAAAATATATTACTATATAAGCAATTTAATAAATAATCATCTAATTCTGGATAAACCATATTGGTACTTACTGGGAGTTCAAATGGAAATCAATATTTTTGACAATGTAGAATTTCCGGTTATTTCCGCGCCGATGTTTTTAGCCTCTGGCGTGGATTTAGTCGTTGCCTGCTGTGCTAATGGCATTATCGGTTCTTTCCCCGCTCTCAACCAAAGAACTACGGAAGGTTTTGAAGAATGGCTGGTGCAAATTAATTCAAAGTTGAACCAGTTGAATTGCCGGCAAAGAACCTTTGGCGTCAATTTGATCGTCCACAAATCTAATCCCCGCGTTGATACCGATTTAGCCATGTGTATCAAGTACGAAGTGCCGCTGCTCTTGACGTCGCTGGGTGCGGCCAAAGAAGTGATCGACGGCGTTCACAGCTATGGCGGCAAAATATTTCATGACGTGATCAACGTCCGGCATGCCAAAAAAGCAATGGATGCCGGTGTTGATGGCTTGGTGCTCGTCGCTGCCGGTGCTGGTGGGCATGGCGGCTTGGCAAATCCGTTTGCTCTGTTGAGCGAAGTGCGCAGTTTCTTTGACGGTTACATCGCTTTAGCGGGCTCGCTAACCAATGGGGCTCATGTTGCTTCTGCTCGGGCCGCCGGTGCTGATTTTGCTTATATCGGCACACGCTTTATCGCTACTGACGAGGCCTATGCCGATCAGTCCAATAAGAAAATGATTGTTGAAAGTACGTTGCAAGATATCGTTTATACTAACGCTTTTTCTGGCGTCTACGGAAATTTCTTGCGGCAAAGTATTCTCGATGCCGGGCTCGATCCGGATAATTTGCCGGATAAGGAAATCAATTTCGGCAAAGACCTCAATCCCGACAAACATGCTTGGAAGAATATTTGGTCGGCTGGTCACGGGGTCTCGGATATTGATAACATTCTGCCGACTTCAGAGCTTATAGCCAAAATGAAAGCCGAATATCAGGCGGCTGTAGCACGCGTGACGGCCTAAGCTGATGAATTTCGATATTTCAGAGGAGGCCAAGGCGGCTGCCAATACGGCGCGGAATTTTCTTCGCGAGCATTCGCCCATGACCGCTATCCGGTGGATATTCGGGTCGATAAAGATGTGCCGTTTAAGGATTTACCGACCGGATCTGGAAAATAGAAGCCTTTACGTTAACTGCTTTTCAAGCACATGGCGCTGGATTTTTCCGGTCGTGCTGCGGGGAAACTGATCAGCCGAGATAAAGAGAACCTTTTTTGGCCGCTTATAGCGGGCGAGCTGTTGTAGACATAACTCGACAACGTCTTCTTCGCTCAAGCTATCATCATGTCGGGCAACGACAGCGACCGGAACTTCGCCCCATTTATCATCTTGCTTTTTGATCACAGCAGCTTCACTGATCCGCGAATCCGTCATAATTACTTTTTCGATTTCGGCTGGGTAAATGTTTTCCCCACCCGACTTAATCATATATTTGACGCGATCAATGAAATCTAACGTGCCGTCCGGATTGCGCCGCATGACGTCTCCCATGTGAAACCAGCCATCCCTGAAATCAAGATCGTTAGTTTCCTTATTTTTAACGTAACCGCTAAACAGCGTTGGTCCGCGCACAACAATTTCGCCGGGTTCACCATCGGCAACGTCCTGATCATCGAGATCAAGCAACCGCACTTCACAATAACCGGATTGTCGCTTGGCAAGGTTCTCCGGTATAACACCAATAGGAATGAGGCCTCCAGTAGCGGGCGGTATACCGGTTTCTGTTGAGCCGAAGGTGTTTAGATAGGGTGCTTGAAAAAGCTCCGAGACTTCACCAATCTGATCGGGGGTGATTAAATCCGCCATACCGCCGACAAGACCGATTCCCAACATCTTTGGTTTAGCAGTCTTCACAACCTCTATCAGGTTTCCGATGATTCCTGGCAGCAGACTGAACCATTGCGTTTTGTTGTGTTCTAAAGCTGGCAATATTAGGTTTAGCTCAAACCCGTCTGTGACAAACACCTTGCCGCCTCTTAGTAGTGTCGCGATAGATTGATCAGCGGCTCCCATGTGAAACAAGGGCGACCAGGCGAAAAAAGTATCGATGGACGGCACATTCAGTTCAGCCGCATAGACCATGGTCCGCGTAATCATCGCCCGGTGACTGATCAAAGCGCCTTTAGGCAGCCCCGTGGTGCCACTGGTGTAGAGCACGATCAAGCCGTCCTCGCTGGCTATCAGCTGGTTTGGTTCTTGTCCCGAAGCTTTAGCGAGCAGCGCTTCATACTCGGCGCCTAAATCAATAGTCTGATGTGGCACCAGGTTTGAAATTTCAAGAGAATTGTTAAGTTCCGGCTGCTTAATAATGATTTTAGGCTCAGCCAGATTGATGCAATGGGTCAGTTCAGCAGCAGATAAACGCCAATTCTGGCAACAAACGATAGCGCCGATTTTTGCCGCCGCCAGTATCACCTCCAGATACTCAATTGAATTATGAGACAACAGGCCGACCCGATCCTTCCGTTCGATACCACTCCCAAGCAACACATTGGCGAGCCGGTTTACCCGCTCGTTTAATTCGCCATAGGTTAGCCGACGCGGCCCCATTTCAATCGCATCACGGTTTTGGTCGCGTCTCGCACGCTCAGCAAAAATCAAACCGACTGAGGTAGTTCCGGCAGCTTGAATGCCGGGAGTGAGAGCATGAAAATTATGATTCGTCATAAATCACTGTTTCCCAGAATACGCCATTATTGACTTTGTATGTGAATTGCATAATAATTAATTTATTGCAAATTAAATAATTATGCAGAAATCATTTTTGGCGCTTTCAGCCAATTAAAACAGTTTGCTAACGTTATTTGGATGACGTAAAGAAATTGACCAAACCATTTGCCGGTTCCATTGCCAATTTGGCTACTATTGGATACCGGCTCCGCTGCCAAAAAAATGGGCAACGAGGGAAGGGGGATTCTCAAACGGTCACCTGATTAGAAAACGGCGGCGCAGCAATACATGTCGATCAATTTCAATATGAGGGAAATTTTTTTATAACGTAAATCTATTTATTCGAAGACACGTAAATGACAAGGGAGATTTATCATGTTTAAGACCATTACAATTAGTATCCTTAGCGCAATTATCGCTCTGGGTTCCGCCTGGGAAGCTTTAGCAGCGCCCAAACAGCTGAAATTTGCGATATTTACACCAGTAAAAGAACCAACCTATAAAGCGATGTTTGTGCCTTTTGCCGAAGGGGCTACACGGGATTCCAAAGGTACCATTAAAATTGATACTTTCCCTGGCGGGTCTTTGGGCAGGAACCCACGCGCGCAGCTGAAACTCGCACTTGATGGCGTTGTAGATATATCATTTATTATTCCGTCTTACACACCCGGCCGTTTCCCCGACAATGATGTTTTTGAGCTGCCGGGATTGTTCGCCAATGTAAAAGAAGGATCTAATACGTCTTGGCGCTTGTTCCAGAAAGGCATGTTGCGCGGTTTCGAAAATGTAGTCGTCCTTACGATGACGCAAACCCACCCATATTTTCTTCATTCAAAGAATAAAGTTTCCAAACTAGCCGATTTTAAAGGTCTTAAGATTAGAGTTGCCGGTCCCGTCTTTGGTGCGACGGTTAAGGCTCTCGGCGCAACAGGCGTCGGCATGCCAATTATAAGCGTCGCTGAAAACATTAGCCGGGGTATCGTTGATGCGGTGACCATTGAGTTCAACGGTCATTATGCTTTTAGAACCAAGGATGTCGCTAAATTCACCTTGTTGAGCAACAGTAGTAGCGGGCTTTTTGGTACGGCGATGCTGGCGACTGTCATGAACAAAAAGATATTTGAAGGCTTGCCTGCCGCAGGACGCGAATCTATCCTCAAGCATCGTGGCCAAGAAGCGATCAATAATTTTGCCAGAGCACACGATGCTGGACATCGAAAGTTGCTAGCAATATCAGACAAAAACCCTGATTTAACGGTGACCCGATTGCCCGCCGGCGAACAAAAAAAGTTTGATGCGAAAATGGCGGAAGTTGTTGCTGCCTGGACTGCTAAAAGTGATCGTCGCAAAAAACTGTTAGCGGCTGTACGCGCTGAAGTTAAAGCCATCCGCGCTGGCAAGTAACTTAAACTATCTGATTGGCTAGGATGACAGACACTATTTCACATGCCGATGATTGGGGCGGTCGGATAAGCCGGGCGCTCTCACTCATCGGTATTCTAGGGTTCATTATCCTAGCACTGGTTACGATTTCTGATGTTATGCTGCGGTGGTTGTTCTCGGCGCCGATTGACGGTTTTGCTGAGGTTGCACGACTGGCGGTCGCCATATTGACGGCGACCTTCCTGCCAGCGGCCCTGATTGAGCGTTATCATATCTCTATTGAATTCTTAGGTAAATGGTTTGGCCCCCGATTGCATCTCGTTTTCGATGTTTTAGCTGCCTTGATAACGCTCGGTTTTTTCACTCTCATGAGTTGGCAATTTATCCACTACACCCAGGAGCTTGCTGCAGCCGGTGAGACGACCTGGATCATTGGCATCATAGTCGCGCCTTATTGGTGGGTGGTGACGGGCTTGGTTATTTTTTGCGTGCCGATGCAGCTGCTTGTACTGCTGCGCGTTATTTTACGCGCGCCTTAAGTTTAGGGGGAATCAGCGATTATGGATCCCATTTTGATGGCCATTCTCGGACTGCTTGGCATGTTTCTTCTCATCCTAATACATGTGCCAATCGGAGTTTCAATGGGAGTGGCGGGGATTATCGGTTATGGCCTGCTTAATAATTTCGGCTCATCGGTTACCCTGGCAGCGACAGAAACGGCCGAAGTTTTCGCCAGCTTGGAACTCGCGGTAATCCCCCTCTTTTTGTTGATGGGTAGTTTCACTGGCGTGTCGGGATTGTCGGCGGATATATACAAGTTGGCTAATGCCTTTGTCGGCCATCGCCGGGGCGGATTGGCGCTGGCAACCATCGGCGGCTGCGCTGGTTTTGGAGCGGTCTGCGGTTCGTCGCTGGCGACCGCTGCCACCATGGGCCGCGTCGCCCTACCAGAGATGCTCAGGCATAACTACTCTCCTTCATTGGCAACTGGTTCCATAGCGGCCGGCGGCACCCTCGGCATGCTGATACCGCCTTCCATCATTATGGTGATTTATGCCTTTCTGACAGAGCAGTTTGTCATCACGCTTTTTATCGCCGCGTTGATCCCAGCAGCTATCGCCATTGCCATGCACTTCATCGCGATTGCCATTGTCGTCCGCCTCAATCCCGATGCAGGTCCGGCAGGTGAGGTGACGCCGTGGGAAGAACGCTGGCAGGTGGTTAAAGAAAGTTGGGGCGTTCTGGTACTGTTGATATCAGTAATCGGGGGTATTTATGGCGGCGTGTTTACGGTCAATGAAGCCGCTGCCTTGGGCGCCGTGATGGCGTTTTTGTTTACCGTATTTCGCGGCAAGTTCTCGATCCTGGTGCTTTATCAGGTAGTGCGTGATGCGGCACTTAACACCGCGATGATTTATATTATCATTGCTGGTGCTTCGATCTTTTCCTTTTTTATCGCCGATACACGGATGCCGGCAACACTCACCAGCCTGATCACCGAAGCCTATCTGCCGCCGCTTGCCATCATATTTGTACTGATGATTATTTATCTTATACTCGGCAGCATATTCGATACGGTCGCCGCGATGCTGGTCACCATGCCATTTATTTTTCCACTGGTAACCGGGCTTGGCTACGACCCGATTTGGTGGGGCGTGATTCTGGTTATGGTGATGGAGGTCGGCATGATTACGCCACCCATTGGCATGAATGTGTTCATCATCTATGGCGCTGCCAAGGACATTGCTTTAAAGACTATCTTTCGCGGTATCCTGCCATTCTTTTACGCTGATCTAATCCGCATCACACTAATTATTCTGTTTCCGATTCTGGCCTTGTGGCTGCCAACATTGCTCGGTATGAAATAAGTTCGGCTATGTTTCTGCCCGGCCATGCAGGCCGCAGTGATAAATGCAGCTTTTGTCGTTGGGTGTATTGACACCCAAACCGGGTTGTCAAAGATTGCAGCCCTCAAAGCACAATTCAACACTCACGCAAAAGAGCTAGTAGTTTCATTTGTACCCTGAACGACCAACAAACTTGGTGACTGACCATGAAGAGGTCGAGTTTGCGTGATGCAGCTGCGACAACTTTTGGAACTGGTGTTGGTGGGCTACTTGGGACTGGGGTCAGTTAGGTGCCAGAGGTGGATAGGAAGGTGTTCATGCTAGGTCAGTTAGAGAATTAGAATCGTAGTTTCTACTCAACGCCCCTCACTGATGACACACCACCATCACAGTCTATCTCTATGGAAATCAACTAGGAGAAGAGATTTGGAATGCGGCCAGACACGACCATGGCCTGTGGAGCGTGAGGGGCATCTAATGGTGACGGATCATAGGTATCCATTTGGGGAGGACCTCGCTACCGAGGGGCGGGTTTATAAGACAAAAATCTAGCTTGCTCAAAATATGGTTTTCATAGTGTATAAGGCTGCCTTATATAAAGATCAAAAAGTTAACAGGAATATCATGAAAGCTGCTGATCTTGTCGCGCATATATTGAAAAGCGAAGGCACCGAATTTCTCGCCTGTTATCCGCGAAACGCCATCATTGAAGCCGGTGCTAAGATCGGTATTCGGCCCATTCTATGCCGCCAGGAGCGTGTTGGCGTTGGCATCGCCGACGGCTATACAAGGGCGTCGTACGCTATCGGCCAAACCAATGGCAGCCAGCCGGTAAACGGCGTTTTTGCCGCTCAAGCCGGCCCAGGTATCGAAAATGCTTTTCCAGGTGTCGCCCAAGCTTTTGCTGAAAATGTGCCGATCCTGATTCTGCCGGGTGGCGCTGGATTATCCCGGCAAAACCAGCACCCTACTTTTAGTGCGGTCGATGTCTTTAGGCCGATCACCAAAATAGCGGCTCGCGCCCATTCGGTTCAAGAACTGCCTGATTTGTTGCGCCAAGCCTATCATGCCATGCGCTCCGGCAGGGGCGGTCCAGCATTGATCGAAATTCCGGTTGAGGTATGGGGCCAGGAATATCAGGACGATATAGATTGGCAGAGGATTGCGCCGGTTAAGTTGGCCCCGGATCGTGAGGCGATTAAGCAGGCGGCGGAAATGTTGCTGGCGGCCGAAAATCCACTGCTATGGGCCGGGCAGGGTATTCTTTATGCCGGGGCAACTGCCAAGCTGGTTGAACTGGCTGAGCTTTTACCAGCCGGTGTCATGACGACCAATCCCGGTAAAAGCGCGTTCCCGGAAAACCATCCTTTGGCCTTGGGGGCCAGTACGCGCTCTCGACCACGCGCCTTGGCTGAAAAAATGCGGCAAGCTGATCTTGTCCTGGCGATTGGATCCAGTTTAACCAAGACGCCGTTTGGACCGGGCGTGCCGGCGGATAAATCTATCATTCATGCGACCAATGAGCCTTCTGATATCAATAAAGATTATCGGGCTGCGCTGGGGATTGTCGGTGATGCCACGCTGGTGATCGAGGCGTTGATTAAGGAACTTAAGAATAAAGCCGGTGACGAGCGGGCCGGGCGACGGCAGGAACTGGAAAGTGAAATTTCTGAGATCAATAAATCTTGGCGGGCCGATTGGCAGGATCATTTCTCTTCCAACGAAGAGCCGATAAATCAATACCGCATTATCGGCGAGTTGATGGGCGCAGTTGACCCGGCTGAAACAATCATCACCCATGATTCCGGCTCGCCCCGCGAACAATTGCTGCCGTTCTGGCAGGCGAGCCAACCCGGCGGCTATATGGGGTGGGGCAAATCGACCCAGCTCGGCTACGGGCTGGGCCTTAATATCGGCGCTAAATTGGCGGCGCCTGAAAAACTTTGCATCAATATTATGGGTGATTCTGCGATCGGCATGACCGGCATGGATTTGGAAACGGCAGCGCGCTACGGCATCGGTATTTTGACGATTGTCTTTAATAATGGCATCATGGCGGCCGAGCGCGACGTCCTGATCGAAGCCGATGAAAAATACGG
>PVBE012065421.1_pt1 | contig 12020 bp, 5 predicted proteins | sample 1631181 | NCBI WGS metagenome assembly PVBE01 (sample SAMN08397723, study PRJNA350692) | Marine metagenome, whole genome shotgun sequencing project. | isolation source: water | place: Pacific Ocean | collected 2012-04 | reverse complement strand
TCTTACCTGCAGTATCAGTACCGGAAACTGCATCGACTTGTATGACTGCGTTCTGAGCGTTACCTAGATTGATGTCTCCGCCGTGTACCTGTAATCCCTTCTTCACCTTGAAATCTGATGCTCCTGCCATTGTTATTTCCTCCTATCATAGACCAATTGCATACCAGAACGCCTTCACGGTCACTGTATCGCCGGAGTGCGCTGGCGTCACTCGCAATTGAATGTTACTGTTACTGCTCTCTGCATAGACAGCGTATGTATTGACTACACTAGTCCCGGGGGCGTTGTCCGTGCTGTCTGAGGATGTGACACCGTAGACCTGTATGGGCATCTCAGCGTCACCACCAATAGTACTGTTACTCTTATAGGGAGTAGTCAGGACAATCTCTGCTACCTCATACTTCTCCTCACTGCTGTTCTCAGTCTCTACTAGTATCTTAGCGGACCTGAACTTCTGGATGTGGAACAGGTCAAGAGTGATAGGTGTGCTAGTGCTACTGCTGTTGCTACCGCTAGTGGCAGTGCCATACTCAAGCCCAGTGCTCTCTACTTGGAGGGTCATCTCAGGGGTAGCCTGATTGATTCCTACCTTGCTAGTACCACCATCCACGAAGAGCATGTGGGTATTGGCATTGGACTCCACCCTGAAGTCCAAGTCATCCGAGTCCTCGTTGATTACGATAGCAGTATCGCTGATGGTCAACTGGTCATCATTGGATGATGTCTGGTCATCTATGCCCGGAAGCAGGGTAGGAGCGTCAGGAATATCATAGAATTCTATGGCATTCTCTGCAGCATTGACTCTTAGACCCTTCAAACTAGCATTGAATGACGCAGCAGCAGCATTGAAAGCGTTAGGGGTATCAGTCAGTGTCAGGAAGGTGGTTGCAGCAGCGGAACTAGATGTCTCATATGCTGTGCGTAGCCACACACTACCCTCGAATATGAATGTGCCACGATGCTCAGGAGCAACTGTCGAGTTCAGCCCTGCGGAGTCGAAGACTATGTTCCCTCCACCTGAACTGGCACTATTGACCACCTCTATGGTATGCCCCTCAGGGAATAGATAGGTACTCCCACTCTTCTCAGGCTTCAGTGTCACGACCTTACTAGCAGCAGGATTGAGAATGAATATCGAATCACCATACGAGGTGATAGTGTAAGTGGCACTGGCACTAATAGCAGCGCTAGGTGCTGAGACTCCCTTGGTGAATAGTCTCTTGCTGACTAGCCCTACCTCAGTGTTCTCCTGACCAGCGAAGAACAACTCGTCCTTTCCTCTGTTGCTACCCCTATCCACCCCATCACCGGGACCGAACCCATAACTCACACCCCCGGTGAAGTTAGTCTTGGACATACCGGAACCACCACTCTCTGTGAGAGTGACAGTCGTATTGCCATCGACACCTGCTATCGCCTGAGTCACAGTCACAACCGCGCCATTGACAGTCGCAGTGAATCTCGTTCCTGATGGACCTGACGAAGTGTTGATGACATTCATTAGGTTAGTTGCAGTTGCATTGTTCGATGTAGTGGCTTCAAATGTCCCATTCACAGAACTCTGGTCACCCTGCACAAAGTCATAGTTAGTACCATCAGTGGCAACCAAGTTCACCTTGTCGGGGACATTGAGTTCAGTGAAATCTGTAATGGTGATAGTAGCAGTGGCTGCTACTCCAGCACCACTCCTAGATGTGGACATCCACATAGCCCCTGCGTCTATCAGGGTGCTTCCATTGCTAGATAGCCCCAACTTCCCGGGCTCGGAGCCGAACAACCCCCTGAGGTCTGCAGCAGACTGCACACCATCAGTGGCGTTCCTTCGCACTTGGCTGACCTCAGTGCCATCAGTCACTAGCGTGGACGAGGTGAGTGGGAACATGTATATCGGGTTGCTTCTGAGGAAATGCCTCTTGTCATTCACCTCTTGGATGTCCACGTTGTGACTACCCCCACCACTGCTGACGTACTGGCATCTGATTGTGGATAGCACCACAGCCTGCTGGTTGTCTCGAGTCGTGCCTGTGTCATAGTTAGTGAGATACTGAGAGGGGATTGATGGATAGAGCCCAGTACTGACCTTGACTGGGGTGCCACCTGCTACGTGGACTTGTGCTGTCCCCCCTTGGGAAGTGACGTATAGAACGTACATGGATTGCTCCCCGCTGGCTGCTAGAGCAGTGCCAGTGGAGCCTAGAGTGATGGTGGCAGTGCCTCCCGGGCCTCCAGCGAACTCGTATAGTTGGCCATCTAGGACGATGTAGCCACCAGTCACAGTGAGAGTGTAGGCGCTGGCTCTCACTACTGCTCCCGGCTGGCTGTTCACAGCGTTCCTAGTAGAGCCGTACGCTGAGTCCTCGAGCCTGATAATGCCATTGCCCCTGAGTCCTTGGAGGACATTGGTGAGTGTCGGTGAGGACAAGGCATCCCCATCCCTGAGGCCATCAGCACCTAGGGTATTGCCCGCCGCTGTATGTCCACTGAGAGGGTCTACCATTTTCACTTGCTCCTTGATACTCTGGTCAGGCCTATCTGCCTACGCATCTTCGGACGCCTGACCCCGACTTTAGCATGTCGACGATACTTCCTCATCTTCTTCTTCTTCTGGTTCTTCTGAGATAGCCGTTGGACTCTGGCTTGAGCCATCTTAGCAGGTCTCTGTGAGATGTAACTCTTAGCCATCATCTACCCCCTGCAACTCATTGAACCTTGAATTGATATAATCAAAAGTTTGTGTTTGTGTATCTGGGTGAGGGTGCCAAGCAAACCTATCAGGCTTGAATCTAGCATGACCAGTACCCCACCCTGCCGAAGGAAGAACCAAATGAGTATATCCTTCATTCATTGCTCGTTTATATGCCGTCTGAATATCTTCCTCAAACTTAGCAATATTATCCTCATATGTATCATCAGTCCAATAGGCTCCCACACGAGTACTGGGCTGACCTTTAGTGCGTATTCCATGTGAGTTTTCCGCATAACGAATTTCCGCTTGGCCAGACCTAGGCCCTGTCCCTTTACGACGGTCATTGTCACCAAACAAAAAGAGTTTCCTAGGGTGGTTTTCACATACCTTATGACTGAACCGTGGCATACTCATAATCTTGACGCCCTTCAATACAGACCACCAGTACATCATTCCACCTCCAGTATGAATGAGAACTTGACCTCGTTCTGCCCGTTCTTGGTGAATGCAGGGAGTGCTGCACGATATACTGGTATGAACTCACCAGTGCTAGCGTCCTTGTACTGCAGGTACACCTCTTGGATATCACTAGCATAGATATGGCTGGAATCGAACGTCCCCTCTATCAATAGGCTGGTATCATCCAGTATGCTCACATCAGGCACTACCGTACCCAAGGTTCTGGACCCCCCGTCATCTGAACTAGCCACAGTCCCGTCACTACCAATGTGCAACTCATTGACTAGACCAGAAAGGTGCTCTACCAGTCTTCTCTTGATGGAATTCAACATGGGCATTATATCATCCTCGCTCGCATTGTCCCCTTCACTGTTCTCATCTCATGTCCTCTAGTTCTGAACAACCTGATAGATAATCCACTCGAACCTATGGTCGCTCCTGATGGAGCCTGTACCGTCACGCCTGTGAATGTTGTGTTGGTTTTACCTGTATATTTGGCGTGTATAGCCTCATTCACCACGAGATGACCTGCACTTGGGAACCCTGTTGTGGAAGATACTGTTATGGTACCACTATTGTAAGTACCACCTGTCAACCTAGGAGTTAGGCCAGTTCCTATGGCAGCACGACCAGCACCATTCCCTGTGTCATAGTCCCTGTGTCCGATGAGGAACCCGCTATGGACATCAGTGCCAGTGTTAGTGAGAGTGTAAGGCTGGCTGTTGACTCTCTGCAGTATGTTGGATATGGCTCTCGTAGTCATCCTGCCTCTGACCCTGAACAGGGCCCTGTCACCACCACCCATGCTGAGTTCCCTGATTTTATCATTAGGCACGACAGGCTCCTCGTCATTCAACTCAGAACTCTGGTCGACCAAGACCCTCTCGATACCGCTCTCGTATGATAGCAATTGGAAGTCACTGCTCATGATTGATAGGTCATGCTTGACTTCCAGCACGGCCTTCCTACTAACGCCTCCGTCTATGGGGCTCCTGTAGTCGATGATATCGCTCGGGTACAAATCCCAAGCCATCTGATGTCCCTTGCTTCTAATCACACCCTGAGCCTTCCTGTTTAGACGAAGGAACTGATTGGCAGAACGCCTAGCAGCAATAGGGGTCGTGGCAGCAGGGTCGAAGACTCTCATGGTCTTCACCACACCATCCCTCTTCTGCATCTCGATATCATCAACAGTGACTCTGTTGTTATCGTTGCTCGCTATTGCTTTACCCTTCACTGTGACACTGTTAGCCACATCTACCACTGAGTCCCTCTTCACATTGGCAGCGATAAGTGGGTCTATCTGTTTGTCCACATTCGAGAACCCATCGGGGGCATAGATGAAATTGCCAAACCTGTCGAAGTAGAGGTAGTGGTTATCATGCCTACCGACATACCTAGTGGCATTTGGTATGGTGGTGGAAATGAAGTTCTTCGATAGGAACCTGTGAGAGTGCTTAGCAAGACCGGCTCCCTTGTAAGTGGTGATTTCCTCAGTCCTAGGGCCAGCGAACGGCCTGCCTACTGATATTGAGTTGAGTGAGTGGTTCTTCCCATCGAACAATCTCATGACCAAATCACTGGTCCTCATCCCCACATCCACTATCTGACCAGCATGGACATTAGCACCTGTGGTGAACTCACTATCCACCTCAGAAGGGGTGCGCCCTTCCAGATTCCGGAAGTCCAGTCTACCACCCTTGCTCACAGTGGTGACTGTGTCAGGCTTCATCCTGCTACTCTCTGATAGCAGGAGCAATGGAGCAGTCGAGTCTGTGACTAGCCTAGTGTCTCCGAAGAATGGTGACACGTCGTCCTTGACACCAGCAGCAGATGTGTGATTGAGTATAACTGAGGCTTCCTCCTCAGTGACACCGTAGGTTCTCTCCCCTGTGACTTGGAAGTCAGTGCTAGTAGGCCTGCTGATAGTCATGTACTGCCCTGTGATACTGCTCCCTTTCTTGTATATGGCATGGTGCACGGTGTTATCCACGAACTTAGCAGCAGATACCTTGGAACCCACAGTGCTCCTGACGTCGTCATCACGTCCGCCCGGTACAGTGTTTTGACTTCCGGGCACAGGGAAGGTAGCGTCCCCGGCCATCAGCCATCCACCTCGTTGTCTGCATGGGAACTCTCCCCGCTGTGAGTGCTCTTGTTCAGATTGGTGCCGGGGTAGAGTGATTGTGTGTAGCGCGGCTGGACAGTGAAGTCGCCTCTCCTGCTTGCATCAGCCCTCAGATGCTGGAGCGTGTTGTCACTGATACTAATTCTAGCAACCGTCTGCTTCAAACTATTACTGAAACCACTGGCCTCTGTACCGGGGATGTTGGGTCCTGTGCTGGAAGGCGCTGTGTATGTAGCACCGAATGTAAGCGTTGTATTGCTGTTGGTAGCAGTAGCATTAGCACTCAACTCAAAGGTAGTTGAATTAGTCACACTAAGCACTGTTGTGCCAGTAGGTATGCCTGTGCCTGTAACACTAATGCCTGCAATTAATAACGCTGTACTATCCATAGTTACTGTAGCATCATTGTTAGTGGTATCACAAGTAGCATCAGTGAAAGTGCTTATTGAATAGAAGTAAGCAGGGGCATAGGGTGGGTTACCCTCTGCTGGATTGCTACTCCTTAGGAATCTACTACTGGTAGTAGCCCTAGCACTAGGCGTACTGTAAGTGAAGAGCCCGTACTTGCCACCAGCAGTGCCAGATAGGGCATTGGTCTTATCTCTGAAGACCTCTACGTGCCTGTGGTCCAAGATTCTCACAGGTCTTAGCAGGAATCGAATGCGCAAATCACTGTCATTGGTACGATAGGACAGTGAGTTGTGGCTACTAGACTGATACGGGTTGCTCCCTCTCCCCGAGGATGCCCCCCACCCTTGGTCACTGACAGGCTCCATGTAGTTCTCGAGGTCGAGAACCAACGTGCCACCAAGAGGCCATATCCCATGGGTGTAGTTGAGCCTCATGACAGGCTTGTAGGATGAGAAGTTGATATTGTTCAGATTGAAGTCAGCCACTACCTTGTTGCTGTCATCGGTGTCTATGCCACCCGCAACTATGTATCTACGACCAGCCACCCTGTCGGTATGCAGGCTATGAGCCTCTGTGCCTAGGGCGATATGGGTGTCCTTATCTCCGACTGTCACTGCATCAAGTCCAATCCTAGGGGCTATGCGGGATATGGGCTCCTGCAAGACCTCGCTCGCTGGTAGTAAGTCGTTGGCAGCCTTCTCTACGTTAGCGCCTGCCATTGCCTCTGGCTTCAGCAGACCATCATCGGCATTGACCCCTAGCCTACGACTGATGCCTCTCGGTACCTCGTTCAATTGCAGGTCATCATTGCGTGCTCGGACATAGCCCTTGCCGAAAGACGGCTCTGCTGTGTTGGAAGACAGAACCAGACCTGTAGCATCCATTATCGTGTCAACGGATTGCAGCACATCCTCGTTGAAGACAGTAGGCCACCTGACTCCCCTGCCATCCCCCCTGTCCCCTGTCCTCTTCGCAGTGGCTGGGTCGAAACTATCCAGTGTGGCTCTGGCCTTGCCATGACCAGACGGGGCAGCGAAGGTCTGAGCCACTCTGGTTCTGTCAACAGATGAGTAGGCGTCAGCCGGGTCCCATGCCGGTCTGATACCAAACCCTCTCACTGGAAGCCTGCGGACATCCTCCCCAGTGGTATTCCCCCACCAGTCAATCATGTAATGAGCGAGGGCTGTGGCTAGGTCTCTTCTCCTGCTGGTTATGTCAGTGTCACCAGAGGCTGCTCCTGCCACATAGTCACCTTGGTGGGCACGGACTACCATTGGGTCATTGACGATGTTCCTGACAGCGCAGCCGAATGGCCTGCACATTCTCCTGCCGTGACTGTACCTGACTTGCTGCCCCTTCAAGTCAGAGCCTACCATTGCCGAGGCATTGGTCAGTCTCTCGATTATGCCAGAGTAACCTGCTGAAGTGGATAAGTCAGTCTCAGTAGAGGTGTTAGCACTAGTAGATGGGGTGAAGATATCAGCAGTAATTGCATCGTTCTGGACATACGACCCGAATCTGTAACCAGCATGCTCATTGTCATAGGTATCATCAAAGCCCTGAGCAGACCAAAGCGCAGCCCTAGGTCTGTTGAAGGGACCCCTGATGCAGAAACGAGAGCCGAACGCAGCGTTCCTCTTGTGGTTCACGCTACTGATGCTATCAGTTATACCAGAAGCAGTAACATATCCGAACTGCGCAGTCCCTGTCTCCTGTATGATGTGGTCTGAGTCCCAGAACCTACCCCACCCGGGCCCAGCAGTGCCCCAGAGGTCCATTCTGCTAGCCTGAGCGCCAAAGCGAGAGCCACCCGGCCAGAATGAACCATAGTGATAGTCAAGGGAATTAGCAGTACGGGCCTGAGGTTCGTAGTCAGCGTTGCTCATAGAGTTGGGTGTTACGATATCACCACCACTTATGTCCCAGCCATAACCCCTGAAATCAAAGGGCCCGTCACTTATCACATAGCCGAAGTCATGGTAGTGCACAGTCTCGAAGTGCTCTGGTAAGTGGTTGTATGGCTTCTTGTCAATGGCAGGGGCATTCGCAGTGCCCCTAGTACCCTCTGTGCCATCGGAGTAGTATGTCATGGGCCTGCCGAGGTTGTAGTGCCACATCGACAAGTATGCATCAGGGAGGTGACCAGTCCCAGTGTCACCAGTGCCTGTCCTCAAGTCCTGTATGTGATGGGCTGCGACACTGGATAGTTTGTCAGTGTAGACCTCGCCCGGCTTCCCACTGGTACCAGTGAGGCGTAACATCCTACCTGAGACACAAGCCGCCCAGAACTCCGCAGAGCCATTCACACCATAGAATCTATTCGTAGTCGCATCCTCTTCACCACTGGCCTGACCACGGTACTCGTAACTGGCTTCGTATGTGCTGCCATCAGTGGCAGTGACGCTCAACTTACGATTGTCATAGTCCTTACCTACCTCTGGGAATAGGCTGTTGTTGTCTACTAGTATCTGGTTGTTAGTGGTATTGGCATTGTTACTGCCTTGCCTATCAGCGAACTTCACCTTGCAAGTGGGGTTGAGCGACTCATAGGCATGTAGGTACGGGTTCAGATAGTGAGTGGGATATCCAGTCATGACCGACTGCGCTCCTATCGAGCCATACCCAGTACGTGAGAAGTGGTAGTAGTGGTTGGGGTGATAGTGCTCAGTATTCCTCCATGAGTATGAGTTCCCTGCCACATTATTGTTATCGTCAGCGAAGACCCCTTCATCGAATGTCCCTGCATTGCTAGTATATGCTGATGACCACCAAGGGACAGTGAGAGTGTAGCCCGGGCTAGCGAGTTGGAACATGCCGGGATGATAAGGAAGGCTCTTGCGACTCCATGCAGGTGAGGTTGACTCATTGACCCCCAAAGGGTTGTACAGTGCCAGTGGTGGCAGGTTGGTGAATTGCTGGTTGGGTGAGGGGTCTATGTCAAGCATCACCTCGTTCATGTAGACCTCACAGCCCCTGACGTCGGCCTTCAGAGCCTCAGCCAATATGAAATCATAAGTAGAACCGTTCCACTGCAAGCCTATTACAGTGGCAACTTGCTGGTCAGTCAACAATGGGTACTGCGTACTGGCATCTGCTCCGAAGTCATAGTTGGTGCTGAATCCCATGACTTGCTGGGCGAACAGGTTGGGCTGAATGATAATCTGGTATGCTCCAGTCTCTAGTGGGTCTGGGAAGTTCCAATGAGTGCTGTAGTTAGTACCAGCCTCCAGTTTGAGTCTATGGTCACCACTATTATTCTCAGCATCGAAAGCCAGTATGCCATAGCCGTCGTACCTCACCTTGGTCTCGACCATTAGCGTGAATGCTCCCCCATGGATGTCGGATGGTGGATGTGGGCTTGAGGGGGATGAGAACCACATCAGGGGATTGACTCCCACACCCTCTTTCTCCAGTAGGTCTGCATCGTCATTATCCGTCAGACTCTCAACCACTGAGGCATATCCTTGCTTCTGCTCTATGCTAGTCGTGGCATTCTGATAGGCCCTACTGAGACTGTGGACTCTCTGGTAGAGGGGGTGAGACAGGTGCCCCGGCATCACAGCCATGGTAGGTGTTATGAAGTGATGTCCCATTCGAGGTACGGGCATTGGTGTCAACCTGTCACTTCGTATGGCAGATGCTGGGCTAGCGGTTGTGCCAACGTCCACCCAATCAATGGGCTTCTTGTCTGGGCTCTCCCCACTGACCTCGGCATGGTCCCTGAGTCTTCTGGAAGCGAAGTGTCGAGTGCTCCCAGCAGGGACATAGAACGAGGGCTTCATCGTGTCTCCGTTAGTGGCTGAGAAGCCGGGCGAGAAGACACAGCCAGTGAAGGTAGAGCCACTCACTCCAGTGAATGAGACGATGTGGCCATTGACAGTGAGGAATGACCTATCCGAACCAGTCTCCACCAATTTATCAGCAGTCCATATTGACTCTGTGACAGCCCCGCTAGCAGTGATGGTAGTACCACTGACGCTGACGAATGTAAGGGAGTTGTGAGTCATGGTGTTGGTAGTGACCCCATTGGTAGTGCTACTGACGATTCCCAGAGGCTCCCTCTCGGTGTACCCCCATCCCATCTTGGTCAGGTGGAAGTAGAGTGCCCTGTCGTGTGGCTCGTACGAGGTCTGTAGAGGAGCCTCGTTGTCCATGCCACCACTCTTGCTGTAGGGGAACCCTGTCCCTACTTCGCTAGTCTCGGCATTGTCCACTCTCTCCCACCCCTCGTTCTCCCAGAAGGGGTTGGTCGATGGGTTCTCATTAGTCGAGTCGAAGTTGGTGCTTACTATCGCGTCAGGCAGGTCAGGGCGTTGCATACCACCAGTGCCCATGGTCTCATGCTGGTAAGCCTGTATCTTGTCGAAGCCACTCCTCACTAGGATGTTACCGGGAATGGTATTGGGGTCTGGGAGGTTGATTGCTAGGTTAGGCTCGTTGCCAGAGCCAGCCAGAGCAGGCCCCTTCACACCTCTGTCTGTCACTCTCGAGAAGTCTCTAATCACTGTACCGAGAGGCGAACCACCCTCTATCTTGTGCTCCTGACCAGAGTCATCTACCACCATGATGGCCTCGAACTGTATCTCTTCGTTGGGTATGGACAGCGCGGCCCCTATTTCCACTGGGTACTTCTCTGCTAGTTGGGGGTGTGCCAACTCTTGGGCTTGCACTGTGGGGAACACAGCGGCATTGGTAGTCTCGAACGAGAAGCGGGTATTGCCATAGATGGTCTCACCGAACTTCACATAGGAACTCCCCACCTTGCGCCACACCCAAGGGACTGCCCCTAGCCCTCTGGCATTGGGGGCTGGGAGGCATAGGTTCCCCCCATCCATTCTCTTCCAGACGATGTGGTTCGTGAAGAAGTTACGAGCAGCGCTCTTGCCTTTCCAGAAGGAGTAGGGCGCTGCTAGTACAGCGGATTGCGCTGCTAGTGAATCAGAGCCTATGTCATTGTGGTTGAGTGGGTCCTCTTGTGGGTAGTGAGCCACTCCCGGGTTCTCTATCCTATCGAAGAATAGGTCTCCGGTGGGGAAGAGGCAGGATTCCATGGGGTGTAACTCGCCAGCAGTCGGGATGTTGGTCGCCCACTCACCAGTACCACTGGACGGAGGAGCGAAGTCCTCTGCGTACTGAGCATCCACATGAGGGCCACCATGGGCATATGCAGCGAACCTGTCGTTGTTGTGCCTAGCACTGTGAGAGGCTATCACCGTGCCACCTGTCTTATTGCTAGCAGCCCATCTCTTGTCTAGCATGTCCCCACAGAGCAGTAGGCCATCCCTGTCTGCCTTTGCTATGATAGGCAACTCCGCCTCATTGGACACAACGACATAGTGTCTGGGATGCAGTCCACTGTTCAGACCACTCGAGTCTTGAGTGAATGAGGCTGTACCCCCGCTCTGAGTATAGGCAGCAGTCGCACCATTTAGCGCATGGACCCCCATAGCACTCCCATATGGGTTGAAGCCTAGCATGGGATGCCATGCTCCTAGCCCGGCACTGATACCATGCCCGCTGCTGGTCTTAGCCACTTTGAGGCTGTTGAGATAGGAGTACCGCTCGCCATGCCATCCCACTGCGCCCACTGGCCTCGTTCTGTCTATGGCATCCACGAATCCACTGAAATGGACTTGGGTGGCAGCGAGATGGTGGTACACATTGGTGTCCCAATTGCTTGTGGTGGCTGCAGAATGCAACGCTTCAGGAGCCCCGTTGCTCCATCTCAGATTACCAGCCTTGGACCATACATAGACTATGTAATTGGCATCAATGGCAGAAGTGTCATGATTACTAGCAGTCGTCCCACTGGCTACTGTGGGGCTCTCTAGTCTAGCAGCCCCGCTACGCCAATTGGTGCCTAGTGTGAAACGACCTTGGCCAGAAGAATGGTCCTCTGTGTAACTCGTGTATCTCCCATAGAATATTGCATTGTCAGTAGTGATATCAACCACTCTTATCCAACCCTTCTCTGGTATGTACTTAGGTAGTCTTGTATTCATATCTAGAGTACTGCCATTAGAGTAAGCACTACTGGACTTAGCAGCGCCGACATTGCTCCAAGAATACCTGTCCTGCCTGACAGCCTCTTGGAAGGAAGGCAGGAATGTACCACCCATGGCCTTGAGATTACCCTCACCGGGATAGGAGTTGATGGCTGCCGAGATGATTGTGGCTAGTTCCTCTGAGTTCTGCACCCTAGTGGCATCCACCACGAAGACGTCCCTAGTAGTGCCGTCTCCCGTTGTGTTCTCTGTGAGATTGAGGTCATAGCCCTCAAGGGCCAAGGAGCCGACCCTGAACATACTAGCATTGAGACCTAGGGTGACCGTTTGT
>PVBE010782455.1_pt1 | contig 12021 bp, 13 predicted proteins | sample 1631181 | NCBI WGS metagenome assembly PVBE01 (sample SAMN08397723, study PRJNA350692) | Marine metagenome, whole genome shotgun sequencing project. | isolation source: water | place: Pacific Ocean | collected 2012-04 | reverse complement strand
TGCCGAAGGTGGTTGGGCAGGCGATATGCGGCATCAGAGGCCCGGGCACCGGCTGCGCCTTGCCGACCGGCAAATTCACATAGGTGAGCAGGTCCGCCGGATAGCTGGCATAGAGGTTACTCGCCTTGGCGGTATCCATCACGGAGCCGCCGCCAACCGAGACGAAGCCGTCAAACTTTCCTTCGCGCGCAAATGCTGTGCCGGCCAGGAACGAGCGGTCGGTCGGCTCCACTTCCACCGCGTCGTATATTTCGACATCCAGCCCAGCGCGCTTAAGCGAGGCCTCCGCATGGGCCACATGTTCGAGTTTGGCGACGCGCGCGTCGGTGTAGAGCGCAACCCGCGTCATGCCGAGCGCCAGGGCGTCCGCGCCGACCTCGTGAATGGCGCCGAGGCCGAATTTTAATTTGGATGCTTCGATGGTGTAGGCGTATTCGCCGCCCTCGCGGCGGGTAAAATTTGTGTCGGATGCCATGCGGGACTTTCAATCACTCACTGTTTCGAGAGCTGTTAATGTCCGTCGCTGGGCGGGACGCGTCAAGTCGGGCCTCTGATGCCGCATATCGCCTGCCCAACCACCTTCGGCACGGCCAGCGAATGCACCGGCATGGCGATCTTCGACATACTGGACATGGAAATGAAGACCGGTATCGCGGCGCGTGAACTACGCCCCTCGCTCGGCATTCTCGACCCGAGCGCGCTGACCACGCTGCCAGCGCTGGTGGTGGCGGCAAACGCTTTCGATGTCTTCAGCCACGCCATCGAATCGCTGACCGCCAAACCTTACACCGAGCGCCAGGCGCCCGAGCTGCCGGCGCTGCGGCCGATATATCAGGGCTCCAACCCCTATAGCGATATCACCTGTAGCGAAGCCATCCGGCTGATCGGTGCCAATATCGAACGCGCGATGGCCGAGCCGGACGACATCTCGGCGCGCGAGCCGCTGATGTTCGCCGGTATGCTGGCCGGTATCGGCTTCGGCGCTTCGGGCTGCCATGTCCCGCATGCCATGTCTTACGCCGTCGCCGGCCTGGTTGAGGATTATCAGCCAGAAGGCTGGCCGGACGATCACGCCATGGTGCCGCATGGCATCTCGGTGATCCTTAACGCCCCGGCAGCGTTTCGCCTGATCGGCCCGTCCGCCGCCGAGCGCCATTTGCGCGCGGCTGAGGCGATCGGCGCCGATATCCGCAATGTGCCGGACGAACGGGTGGGCGAGGTGTTGGCCGAGCAGGTGATACAGTTGATGCGCGTCACCGGGGTGCCCAATGGCCTTTCCGGTGTCGGTTACAGCGACGCCGACATCGAGGCGTTGACGGCACGCACGTTACCGCAAAGAAGATTGCTCGACATCGCGCCGCGTGAGATTTCAGAGAACGATGTGCGGCAATTGTTCAAAGATTCAATGCGCCTTTGGTGAGCACCGGCAAGATAGGAAAATAATATGACTGTTAAAGTTTATGCGATGACCTGTGGTTGGATTAGCGGCGCCTTCAATTTGATGATGGCGGATGCCCCCGGCAGAATCCGTTTTCCCGTACCGGCCTATTTGATCGACCACCCGAAAGGGCGGGTGCTGTTCGATAGCGGCCTCCACCCGGAAATTCAAACCGACGTGCGCGGCCGCACCGGTGATGTGATGGCGGATTTGTTCGAGGTCGAATTCCGCCCTGGCGAAGAGATCAAGGCGCGTCTCGAAGCTCTCGATATCGCCGCCGATTCGATCGATTATATTATCAATTCACATCTTCATTGGGACCATACGGGCGGCAACGCGCTGGTTCCCAACGCCAAGATCATCATCCAGAAAAAAGAATGGGAGGCCGGGCATGTGCCCGAGCTAATCGAGAAAAATATTTTTAACCCCGAGGATTACAATCACGGCCATCAAATTCAGCAAATTGAGGGCGAGTATGATTTGTTCGGCGACAGCACCGTGATGACGGTTCCAACCTATGGCCACACGCCGGGGCACCAATCGCTCAGGGTCAAACTGGCCTCCGGTGATATCGTTCTGGCCGCCGATGCCTGCTATTTCCGTAAGACCCTCGAGGACATGCATCTTCCCAATATTGTCTTCGACAAGGAGCAAATGCTGAATTCCCTGAAAGTGTTGCGCCAACTGCAATCTGCCGGCGCGCGAATATTTTACGGCCACGATCCGGAATTCTGGGATCAAGTTCCGCAGGCGCCTCTGCAGTTGACCTAGAGCGTCACTAGATCCGGTTGAATTTATAAGTTAAGTGCGTAACGGATGGCCTTGGCCAATATCGGTTTGCCAAACGGCTTTTGAATGTAGACAAAATCCATGCCTTACTCGCCTAAATCCGGAAAGTATTTAAGCCAATTTATTAACTCTTATATCTATATTAGCCTAGGTTAGCACTTATGGAATTGACCAATAATTAACAAGATTTACGCAGCTAGCGTTTTACACGCCGATGATAAACCTGACCGAGCGCAGCAATAAATTCATCGGAAATTTTTGCCGCCTCATCCAGACCTTCCTTACGCCGCGCAAGCTCCATGGCTTCCAATGTGAGCGGGCCGATCAAGCCATCCACGGCGCCGTCATAATAGCCGAGCGCGACAAGCAAGCGTTGCGCCGTCACCGTTCGGTGGCCCAGCGCTTCGGTCGTGATGGGCAGCGGAATTTTTCGTTTTGCTTGCAGCTTTAACGCCGCCGCCAGAGCCGCATTGTGCCGATCTACCGCCGCCTGCACAGTCGCCAACTGGTCGCCGACGAGCTGCGCCGCAAGGTCGCGGCTGTTGGTGCTGGCGCGCAAAGCCAAACCCTTGTCGGGCCCGCCGGTCGCAAGCAGGAACCATTGCGTCGCTTCAACAAAGTCGCGCGCCACGCCGAGCCCATTGGCAAGCAGCAAGCCGAGGCTGTTCTGCGCCGACTGCTCGCCCTGTTCGGCTGCCTCCCGATACCAACGCGCAGCCTGTTTGAAGTCGCGCGCCACGCCGTGGCCAAGGTGGTACATGATGGCGAGGTTGATTTGGCCGATAGCCAGGCCGCGCTCGGCCGCCCTAGCGTACCATTCAACCGCAAGCGCATAGTCCTGCGCCACGCCCATGCCTTTTTCGAAAAGGTTGCCGATATTGTTTTCGGCCAACGCATTGCCGCCGCGCGCCGCTTCGCGGTACCAGGCCAAGGCGACAGCATGGTCCTTCGGCGCGCCGAGCCCTTCATCATAGAGGGTCGCCAAATTATATTTAGCTTCCGCCACCCCCTGCGCCGCGGCTTTTTCATACCAGATGGCCGCGGTGGCGTAATTTTGCGTCACCCCGGCGCCCCAATCATAGGCCACGCCTAGCTCGAACTGCGCATGCGCGGAGCCACGGTGTGCGGCCGAGCGAAGGCGCCGCAATGCCTGTTCATTATCCGCCGCCCCGACCTCGCCGCGGCGTAATATATGGGCCAGAACCAGCTCCGCCGGTCCGACATTGCGCGCCGCCGAGCGGTCATACCAAAGTGCCGCGGTTTTCACGTCGCGCTCGACGCCGAAGCCATTGTCATAGAGCGCGGCGAGATTAAATTGAGCATCGGCATCGCCGTGCTTGGCCAGCACCAGCCACATCTCAAGTGCCGCCTCATATTCGCCACGCTCATATGCGGCAAAGGCGGCGAAGAAATCGGGCAAGGTTTCGCTGCCTTCCTCAGCGCGCGGCCCGCCAAAGACAAGCAGGAAAGAAAATAGGGCCGCGAATAGCGCCAGGCCGGCAACGCGCCAGCGCACTAGTTCGCCATATCCCTCCATTTTCCACATTATTTGCAGTATGCCGCTTGTCAATACTGGCGCAAGTCGCTCAGGAAAGATAAGTTCGCCGCGAATTCTAATTTTTACCCTTTCATTGAGGCAAAAATAATGACCGGTAGACCACTTCTCTTCGCACCCCTACCAATAAAAGATATCGAGCTGCCCAACCGGGTAGTTCTCTCGCCGATGTGCCAATACAGCGCCATCGACGGCGTGATCAACGATCATCATTTCATCCATTACAGCCAGTTCGCCATGGGCGGCACCGGCCTAATCATCGTCGAAGCAACCGGCGTGGAGGCGCGCGGGCGCATTACCCATGGCTGTCTCGGTTTGTGGAACGACGGTCAAATCGCCGGGCATAAGCGGGCGGTGGATTTGATCAAGGCAAATGGCGCCGTTGCCGCGATACAACTCGCCCATGCCGGTCGCAAGGCGAGCTGCCAGCGCCCCTGGGAAGGTGACGGCCCACTCGAGCAAAAGGATTTTGCCCGTGGCGATCTCGCCTGGGATGTGGTTGGCCCAAGCGCCGAACGGTTTGCCGACGGCTGGCTGATGCCCGAGGAGCTTTCTCCGGCCGATATTGCCGGCATCATCGACAAATGGGTCGCCGCCACCAAGCGTGCGATCCAGGCCGGCTATGACGTGCTCGAGATTCACAGCGCGCACGGCTATCTCAGCCACAGCTTCCTGTCGCCGCTCAGCAACCGGCGCGGCGATAAATATGGCGGCAGCCTGGAAAACCGCATGCGCTTTACCCTCGAGCTGGCCGAAGCGGTGCGCCCCGTCTGGCCGGACAACAAGCCGCTCTTCACCCGCATATCCTGCGTCGACGGCATCAAGGGCGGGCGCGAAATCGAGGAAAGCGTTGTCCTCGCCAAGGAGCTGAAGGCGCGCGGCATCGATGTGATCGACTGCTCCGCCGGCGGCATTGCCGGCGAGGGCGAGAGCACCATGGCGCGGCCGACACCAGGCTATCAGGTCGGCTATGCTGCCCAGATCCGGCGCGAAGCCGATATCATGACGCAAGCGGTCGGCATGGTGCTGGGCGCGAGCCAGGCCGAAACCATCCTTACCTCGGGCGCCGCCGACCTGGTATCGCTGGCGCGCGAATCCTTGCGCAATCCCTATTGGGCGCATCACGCCGCCGAGGCGCTTGGCGCCGACCCTAACTATCTCGCCTGGCCGGTGCAATATGGCCACTGGCTCGGCAACCGGGCCAAGAGCATGTACACTGGACGCACGATTGCGGCGGATTAACAACAGGGTGAATAGTAAAATGCGATTGGAAAACAAGGTAGCACTGATCACCGGCGCCGGATCGGTCGGCCCCGGCTGGGGCAACGGCAAGGCAACGGCGGTCACCTTCGCGCGCGAGGGCGCCAGCATTTTCGCCGCCGATCTGATGCCGGAAGCGGCGGCGGAGACGCAGAAAGTCATCACCTACGAAGGCGGCGTATGCGAAACGCATACCTGCGACGTGACGGTCACCGAACAGATTGAAGGCATGGTCGAAGCCTGTGTCGCGCAATTCGGGCGGATCGATATTCTCGTCAATAATGTCGGCGGGTCGGTGCCCGGCGGGCCAGTCGAGCTGAGCGAGGAGGCATGGCGCGGCCAGCTCGATTTCAACCTCACCTCGGCCTTTCTCGCTTGCAAATTTGCCCTACCGCATATGGAGCGCCAGGGCAGCGGCGCAATCGTCAATATTTCGTCGATTGCAGGCCTGCGTCATATCGGCAACGACCATGTCGCCTATGCCGCCGCCAAGGCCGGCCTAGTTCAGTTCGGCAAGGCCTTGGCGGTCAAATACGCGCCGCTCGGCATCCGCTGCAATTCGGTCTCGCCCGGCCTGATGCACACGCCCCTGGTGGAAGTGCGCCTGACCGGACAATATGGCGCCGGCGATGCGGCAGCGCTGATAGAAAAGCGCAACAAACAGGTCCCGATGGGCCGCATGGGCGAAGGCTGGGACGTCGCCTACGCCGCGCTCTATCTTGCTTCAGACGAAGCCAAATACGTCACCGCCGCCGACATCGTCGTCGATGGCGGCCTTATTGCCGCGACGCACGGCGGTCAGTAAATCGCCAGTTTCGCACCGGGCCCTGGCGGCGAGAAAGCGCGGTCGATAGCGGCGAGGTCATCATCGCTAAGTTCAAGCTCGCGCGCGGCCACCACTGCACGGATATGCTCAGGTGCTGTCGCCTTGGGAATCGAAATCATGCGGGGCAAGCGTAGCGTCCAGGCAACCGCTACCGTCGCGGTCGAGACCTGATGACGCTCGGCGATCTGCTTCAACACGGCATCCTGCAAGAGGCTGCCCTGATCGAGCGGCGAATAGGCCATTAGCGCCACCGCGCGTTCAGCACACCATGGCAAGAGCCCAGCCTCGACCGCGCGCTGGGCCGGATTGTAGAGAATCTGATTGAGGCAAATCGCATCACCGAGCGGCTCGGCCATGGCATCCGCCATATCTTCCGTATCGAAATTGCTGACGCCGTAGTGACGGATCTTGCCCTCGCTCACCAGGCGCTCGAACGCCTCCAGCGTTTCGCCGACGGGGTGGGAGCCCGGCCAATGCAGCAAATAGAGATCGATATAGTCGCATTTTAAATGTTTGAGACTGCGTTCGGCCGCCTTGATCGTACCCTTTAGCGAGGCATTGCTGGGCAGCACCTTGGAGACCAGATAGACCTCGTCGCGCCGCCCGCGTATGGCCTCGCCCACGACCTGCTCGGCGCCGCCGCTGCCATACATCTCCGCCGTATCGATCAGGCCGAGACCGAGATCGAGGCCGAGCTGCAACGCAGCCACTTCCACTTTGCGCCGGCCCCGCTTCTCGCCCATCTTCCAGGTGCCGAGGCCGAGCGAAGGTAGCGTTACCCCGCCGCGCGCTTCGACCATATGTTGTTTTGCCGCACCCATTCTTGCCTCCTCGCGATGCCACCGGCAAACATGCTACACATTATTTCACGGAAAATACTGAGGGCGAGGATTATGGCGAAAGCCAGAACGGCATATGTAGCCGGCACCTGCGATACCAAGGGCGCAGAGCTGCGCTATATCAAAGGCCTGATCGAAGATGCCGGCATCGGCACCCGTCTGGTTGATTTCGGCACCAGCGGAGCAACTGCCGGCGCGGTCGATGTCAGCGCGGCGGAAGTAGCGTCGCATCACCCGGACGGCGCCGGCGCAGTGCTGGTCGGCGATGACCGTGGCCGTGCCGTCACCGCCATGGCCGAGGCCTTCGCGTACTTTGTCCGCTCGCACAGCGATATCGGCGGCATAGTTGGCGCCGGCGGCAGCGGCAACACGGTAATTGCCGCCTCCGGCATGCGTGCGCTGCCGCTCGGCGTCCCGAAAATATTGGTCTCCACCGTGGCTTCGGGCGATGTCGCGCCCTACGTCGGGCCGAACGACATCGCCATGGTCTATTCGGTCGCCGATGTTGCCGGGCTCAACCGCATCACCCGCGCCGTACTCGGCAATGCGGCGCACGCCCTGGCCGGCATGATGCGCCACTCTGTACCGACCGCAGCGGCGGAAAAGCCCGCCATCGGCCTGACCATGTTCGGCGTCACCACCGATTGCGTCGACCAGGTGAGAGGGCATCTCGAAACGGACTATGACTGCCTCGTCTTTCACGCCACCGGCACCGGCGGACAATCGATGGAAAAACTCGCTGCTTCCGGCTTCGTCGAGGGCTGCATCGATGCCACCACAACAGAAGTATGCGACCTTCTGATGGGCGGCGTGTTCAGCGCCGGCGAAACCCGCTTCGACGCCCTGGCGGCGGCGGGCCTGCCCTATGTCGGCTCGTGCGGTGCGCTCGACATGGTCAATTTCGGCGCCCAGGAAACGATCCCTGAGAAATACAGCAAGCGGAATATCTATATCCACAATCCGCAAGTCAGCCTGATGCGCACCACGCCGGAGGAAAACCGCGCCATGGGCGAATGGATCGGCGCCAAGCTGAATAAATTCACCGGCCCAGTACGTTTTCTCCTGCCCGAGAAGGGCGTCTCGCTGATCGACGCACCGGACATGCCATTCTTTGACCCAGAAGCCAATACGGCTTTGTTCGAGGCGCTGGAAAAAACTGTGATCGAAACGGATGCGCGCAAACTGATACGCTGCCCGTACCATGTAAACGATGCCGAATTCGCCGCCGCCCTGGTCGCCGCATGGCGCGAAATCACGGCTTAACAAAAAGAAGGAAAAGGAAAATGCAGAAATTCGAACGCAAAGCTCTACTTAAAAAATTCCGCGCCATGGTCGCGGCGCATGAGCCGATCATCGGCGGCGGCGCCGGCACCGGACTTTCGGCCAAATGCGAAGAGGCCGGCGGCATCGATATCATCGGCATCTATAATTCTGGGCGCTACCGCATGGCCGGGCGCGGCTCGCTCGCCGGGCTCCTCGCCTATGGCAACGCCAACGAGATCGTCAAGGAAATGGCTGCCGAAGTGTTGCCGGTCGTCGCCAATACGCCGGTGATCGCCGGCATCAACGGCACCGATCCCTTCGTGACGATAGAAATTTTTCTCGCCGAACTGAAGGCGATGGGTTTCGCCGGGGTGCAGAATTTTCCCACCGTCGGCCTGATCGACGGTGTCTTCCGTGCCAATCTCGAAGAGACCGGCATGGGCTATGGTTTGGAAGTGGAGATGATCCGCAGCGCCCATGAGCTTGATATGCTAACCACGCCCTATGTCTTCTCCGCCGAGGATGCGCGCGCCATGGCGGCGGCGGGCGCGGATCTCATCGTCTGCCATATGGGCCTGACCACCGGCGGCGCCATCGGCGCGGAAACGGCGAAATCTCTCGACGACTGTGTCGCGCTGATCGACGAGTGGACCGAGGCGGCACTGGAAACGCGCGACGACGCCATAATCCTCTGCCATGGCGGCCCGATCTTCGCGCCTGAAGACGCCGAATATGTTTTGCAAAACTGCAAGCAGGTAAACGGCTTTTACGGCGCCAGCAGCATGGAGCGCGTGCCGACCGAAATCGCCCTGACGGCGCAAACGCGAAAGTTCAAGGAGCTTACTTTCTAGAGCAAACCTTGATCGGCGAATTAATCGAATGTGAGGGCTTCGCGCAGGGCTTGGACGCGTACCGGCTTAAACAATTTGGTCACCGACTTTATACCGCCGGCATCGCCGAGAGTAGCGACCAAATCGGCATAGAGCGGCGCAAAGCCTGTGACCACGACCACATACCCGTCAAAATTCTGCTCGCCAAGCCAGCCGGCGACCTCGACCCCGTCCATGCCAATCATGACCACATCCATCACCACCACCGAGGGTTTTTCCGCCTCGAGGGCCTTGGTGAATTCGCGCCCATTTGTAGAGACCCGCGTGCTATAGCCAAGGCCTTCCGCATTTCAGGCGCGGCGGCGGAGATAACGCTGGAACAGCTTAACGCCGATGCCGCGCCGCTGGTGGTTCCAGCCGAGCACGGCATGGTCGATATAGCCAACACGGCGCACCGCCTCGCGCCGGGCGGCCATTACCGCGCTACCGCCGGCGACGCCCGCGTTACCTTCGCCATCGACCCCCTGGCCGAGGAAACCGGCGGCTCGCTGATCGGGCGGATCGTTTTTCTCGGCCCTTAGCGTCTGGAATAAAGCGCCGGAACATGGCATCCTTGACGCAAGAGGGGTTTGGCGCGGTTATGACAAAAGGATACGGACAGTGAAGAACGCCGCCGCCTTGCTAAGCGCACTGATCATGCTGCTGCTCGCACCTGCCGTTGCGCTATCGCAATCTGTGGACGACAAGACGCTGCGCGCCCTGCTCGCATCTCATGGGCAGACGCCGCTACAGAGCCCGCCCTTTATGGTCAGCCACAAATTTAAACTCGGCCAGGCGCTATATTTCGACCCCGTCCTAAGCGGCGCGCGCGAAGTCGCCTGCGCCACTTGCCATCTTCCGATCCGCGGCACGTCTAACGCACAAGCGCTGGCCGTCGGCGTCGACGGCCGCGAGCTCGGCAAAGGCCGCATGACCGGCGGGCGCGGCAACGAAACGCCACGCAACTCACCCGACGTCTGGAACCGCGGCCACCCCGATGTGCAGAATATGTTTTGGGACGGCCGGGTTGCGCTCGACGATGAAGCAATCCGCGAAGCGCGCTATTTGGACCAAGACGATAAGACGCTCTATTTCGAATCTCCCATGGCGGACCGCCTTCCGGACGGCATCGAGAACCTACTCGCCGTACAGGCCCTCTTTCCCCTCACCGGGGTCGACGAAATGCTCGGCCGGCCCGGCGACCGCTCGGATGATGATCTGCCCGACGAACACGCCAACCTGCCGAACGAGCTGGCCAAAGCGGCGATCGGCGCCAAAGGCTCGAGAAAAATTCAGCTCGTGCATGAAGCCGTGGTGGAGCGCCTGTTCGCGCCCGACCTCGACGACACGGATGTCGGCGAGGACGGCGAGCTCGAACTGGCCGAATGGCAAAAGGAATATCGCCGCATGGCGCTCGACGCCTATCCCGATCTTTCGCTGCGCGAGCTTTCGATAATCGAATTGGTCAACGCTATCGGCCATTTCGAGACAATCGCCTTCGCCACCCGCAATGCGCCGTGGGACGATTATCTCAGAGGCGATGTGGCGGCGATCTCAGACAATGCCAAGGCCGGCGCGCTGGTCTTTTTCGGCAAAGGCAAATGCGCCGTCTGCCACACTGGCCCGTTGTTCAGCGATTTCGAGTTCCATTCGCTGGCGGTGCGCCAGATCGGCCCCGGCAAGAATATCAGCTCGGACGATCTCGGGCGCTACCATGTGACCGAGGACAAGGCCGATCTCTACAAATTCCGCACCCCGCCGCTGCGCAACGTGACCTTAAGCGCGCCCTACTTCCATGACGGCGTCGCCGCCACGCTCGAGGCCGCAATCCGCCACCACAATGATCCCTTGAGCCTCGAAGACAGCGAATCCGCCGACGGCACGCATAGTTGGAACATCGGCAAACGCAAATCGGTTTCCTACATCCTCGCGCCCGGTCTCAAATTGAGCGATAGTGAGATCGACCAACTGGTCGCCTTCCTGACGACCCTCGAAGACGACCTCGCCGACCTAATGCCGAAAATCGTCCCCGCCAGCGTGCCGAGCGGCTTGCCCGTGGCGGCGCTGTACGATCATTACTGAGCGTGCGTTTGTGCTTCCATAGTAGTACCGACCCGCAATAGATAAATCGCATCGTCATCCTGAAGCGAGTTTATTTGCGCAGACGTCATAACGCTGAGATCACATATCTGTTCTTTGCTAAGCGACTCAGGGCTTTGTGCGGCTTTGACATAAAGCATCAGTGAATCGGCCTCTTGTTCCAACATGGTGGCCACTAAAATTTTTGTATTCAGATCAGCAATTCTCGCCGGATCAATTTCCCACTGAGGCCCGACAGCCCCGGTTTCAAAAATCTGTTGCACGACCTGAAGTTCTTTCTTCTGTTCCGTAGCGTTAAAATAGTCAGAAATGTCAATCGATACTCCGTCTCCAGGATACAAATAATCATAACAGAGTTCTTTGTCTTGAGCCGAGAGCACCTCAAGCTGCATGGAAACTAATTTTCCTAACGCCAGGACGGCATCATCTGACGCGCGCGGAAGATATTTGACGATGAGCTGGCTTAGCGAAGCGCGGATGCGCGACTGAATTTGGACCTTTGGCAGTCTTCTGGACAACCCATCATGAAGCGTGTCATGCGCCTCGGCAAACCATTCCGGCTCCAATGCCGAAAGCGTGGCGTACAACGGTATTCTTAACAACTCTGATTTGATTGAGTCCGTTTGTGGATTTATACCGAGATCCGAAATGGCAAATTGCCCTTCGGAGCGATTGGTGGCGAAATGAGACTGCATCAATTCGTCCGCGTCAGGAAACCAAATGGAATCATTGGGTAAAATAGGCCCTTGTTGCGAAGCGCCGATCCACCCCATAAGCGACAGCCTCCTCTACAAACTCCTGGTTGGCCGCCCGCAGATCATGGTCCGAACTGCCAGGAAAGTCAGCGGCATGAAACCCCAACCTTGCATCCGAATCTAGAAATCGCCTCTGCCTCCCCAGGAATGCGACGGTGCATGCGGACAGGTACTCGGTGGCACTGAATGTGTTAAAGTCCCGTTCGCGGAAAAGCTCGCGCATGGCGCGCGCCTCGCCAATGCGCCCACCATGACTGTTTAAATGAACCATTCGAACGTTCGGAGAAGTATCCAACAGACGTTCCAACTCCGCCGCCACGCCGAACG
>PVBE012894030.1_pt1 | contig 12022 bp, 12 predicted proteins | sample 1631181 | NCBI WGS metagenome assembly PVBE01 (sample SAMN08397723, study PRJNA350692) | Marine metagenome, whole genome shotgun sequencing project. | isolation source: water | place: Pacific Ocean | collected 2012-04 | reverse complement strand
TCTCGACATTGCAGGGCCGGAGCTCGCGACGTCCGCGTCGCCAGGCCATGCCGGCGCGGCCCGCTTGCTCGAGGACGGATCGCTCGAAATGCAGGCCCGGGCGGCCGCGGACCTGGAGCTAGCAAAGCCGTTTCTGCCACCCGGCATCCGGATCTACGTGCCATCTTTGGCCGGTCAATCGGCGGATACCCTCAAACACGCGGTCGAGGCCATTCATCGGCATGGTTTCGAGCCGGTGCCGCATGTCGCGGCACGCCGGATCCGGGCGCGCGCTGAACTGCGCGAGGTCATGCGCGAAATGGTCGCCGAATACGGGGTACGCCGGGTCATGCTGATCGCGGGCGACGTGGCCCAACCGGTCTGACCCTATCACGACAGCCTCGGATTACTCGAGGACGGTACACTCGGGGGTTGCGGACTCAAAGAAGTCGGCCTCGCCGGCTATCCGGAAGGTCACCCGAATATCGACAACAAACGGCAGACCGACGCGATGCGTCTCAAGGTCGAAGCGGCGCTGGCACAGCACCTCGTCCCGTCCATCGTTACGCAGTTTTGCTTCGCTCCTCGGCGGGTCGTCGAATATTGCTCCAGGGTCACGCGGCTCGGTCCCGGGATCAAGATCTATGCCGGTGTCGCCGGCCCGACCAATCCGGTTGCCCTGTTGCGCTTCGCTCACCTATGCGGCGTCAACGCCTCGTGGCAGGCGTTGAGTAAACTCGGCATCGGGATGGCCCGCCTCGCGGTACAAACCGATCCGAGCAAACACGTTCAAAGTCTTGCGCAATACGTGCGCGGCCGCTCGTCTTGCAAGCTGGCGGGCGTACACCTGTATAGTTTTGGGGGGCTGGTGCGCACGGCCGAGTGGCTTCATCAGGCTTCTAAGGGGGAAACGTACGAATGAAAGCAAGTACAGAAAGAATACTGACGACCCATGTGGGCAGCCTGCCACGGTCAGAGGCGCTTCTCGATATGCTCACCGCAATGGAAGCAGGCCGGGAGATCGACCGCGAGCGTTTTCGGATCCAAGTCCGTGAGGAGATGGCCGAGGTTGTGCGCAAGCAGGCGGATTGCGGTATCGATTCGGCCGGTGACGGTGAACTACCGCGCATCGGTTTTTCGATCTATGCGAAAAATAGAATGGCGGGATTCGACGGACTGTCGAATCGCGGCACCATCACCGACTTTGCCAAGTTTCCGCAGTACGCTGCGTTTCTATCGAAGCGGGCCGGCTTCGACATCACCACCTCGGCGACGATTTACGACATGCCGCAGTGCGTCCGGGCGGTGCAATACGACCCAGACATGCAGCAGGCGCGAGAAGAACTCGATCTGTTCAAGGAAGTGCTTGATAGTGAAAGTGACGCGGCGGCAAAGTTCACTGAGACCTTTGTCACCGCCGCGACACCGGGGATCCTCTCGACGACGCTGCTCAGGGATCCGGACAATCCCGATTACAGCTCCGACGAAGAGTACGTCTATGGCCTCGCGGCCGAAATGAAGAAGGAATACGACTACATCGCATCGCGCGGACACGTTATCCAGCTGGACGCGCCGGACCTGGCGCTGGAGAGGCAGATCTTGTATCGCGACCGGCCGTTATCGGAGTTCCTGGAACGCGTGGAATTGCACATCGATGCGATGAATCGGGCGATCGCCGATATTCCCAAGGAGCAACTGCGCCTGCATGTCTGCTGGGGAAACTGGGAAGGCCCGCACATCGACGACATCGCGCTCGAGCCGCTGCTGCCCCTGCTTTACCGATCGAATGTCGGCGGTTTGTCGCTGGCCTGTGCGAACCCCCGTCACGCCCACGAAGTGGAATTGTTCAAAAATATCCGCCGCCGGCAGACATGATCCTGTTCCCAGGCTGTATCGACGTTACCTACAATTATCTGGAGCATCCCGAGGTCGTCGCCAAACGGATCCTGGAGTTTGTTGACATCGTCGGCGACCGAGAGCGTGTCGTGGCCAGCGCCGATTGCGGTTTTTCGACATTCGCTGGCTATGTCATGGTGGCCGAGGATGTCGCCTGGGCCAAACTCAAAGCCTTGGCCGACGGAGCGGCGCTGGCGACGCAAAAACTGTGGCGTTAGGACGCAACACTTGGCGGGTATCACAGGACGGGGGGTAGATGAGATTCGACGGTAAGGTGACGATGGTCCTCGGCGGGTCGTCGGGGATTGGACGGGCGGCGGCGGTACGGTTCGCGGCCGAGGGCGCGCGGGTCGCGGTTGTCGCGAGCGTTGACCAGAGCAAAGCGCAAGCAGTGAGCGATGAGATCGAGGCGGCCGGAGGTGAAGCCGGGGCCTATGCTTGCGACGTCAGAAACGTGGATGCGCTGCGTAAGCTTACGGCCGCGGTCGAATCGGATCTCGGCCCGGTGGATATCCTTATTAATTCGGCCGGCCTCTACTACCCGACGCCGCTCGGCGAGACCGCGGAGGCAGATTATGATCGCATGGCCGACATCAATCTCAAGGGGACTTTTTACGCCATCGATTGTGTGGCCCCCGGTATGAAAGCTCGGCGTTATGGCAAGATCGTCAACGTCTCGTCGGTCGCGGCGGTCTTGGGGATCGGCACGTACAGTTTGTATTGCGCGACCAAAGCGGCGGTCGCGATGTTGACCAAGACGCTGGCGCGAGAGCTCGCGCCCTTCGATATCAATGTCAATGCGATTGCGCCCGGCAATACCGCGACACCGCTGAATGAACATTTGCGGGTCGACCCGGCACATCGCGAGTACATCGAAGGCATGGAGGCGCTGACGCCTTCGAACCGCGCTTTCAGTTCGCCCGAGGAAATGGCCGCCCTGTGTCTGTATCTCGCCTCCGATGACGCGCGTTCTCTGCACGGATCTCGAATTCTCGCCGACGAGGGCATCTCGAGCGGTGTCGGATGATGCACCTATTGCGTAGCGCGCGCCCAACGCAATGAGCCTGCGGTGCGCGTGTGATACCGGCGGGACCTTTACCGATCTCGTGGTCGAGGACGGCACCCGCATCGAGATGTACAAGGCGCCCACGACACCGGCGGACCCGGCGCAAGGGATACTCGATGTCGTGGATCGGGCCGCCGACAGTCGGGCGCAGAGCGTTCGCGCATTCCTCGCCGACGTCGATGTCTTTATTCACGGCACGACCCACGCGATCAACGCGATCATCACGGGCAATACTGCGCGTACGGCTTTTCTGACGTCTGCGGGACATCCGGACATTCTCGTCTTGCGCGAGGGCGGCCGGCAGGAGCCGTTCAATTTCGCGGTACCGTTCCCGGCGCCCTATGTGCCGCGCGCGCTGACGTTCGAAATACCCGAGCGCATCCGCGCCGACGGGACCATCGAACGTCCGCTCGACGAGCGCGCCGTGGTCACTACGCTGCGCCGATTGAGAAGCGAGAAAATAGAATCGGTCGGCGTCTGTCTATTGTGGTCGAGCGTCAATCCGGCGCACGAGCTGCGCCTCGGCGAATTACTCGAGGAGCATCTGCCGGCGATCCCTTACTCGTTGTCGCATGAGCTCAATCCGATCCTTCGGGAATACCGGCGCGCCTCTTCGGCGGTCATCGACGCGTCGCTGAAGCCGCTCATGAGTCGCTACCTCGGGGGCTTGTCCGAGCGTTTAGGTAGTCACGGATTCACCGGCCGATTGCTCATGCTCACCTCGAAGGGCGGCGTGATGGAATTCGCCGATCTGGCCAAGGCGCCAATCCACGCGATCGGATCAGGACCTTCAATGGCGCCCGTTGCGGGCCGGTATTTTTCGCGCCGGGATGTACGTGCCGATACGGCGATCGTCGCCGACACGGGCGGTACGACTTATGATGTCTCCCTGGTCAGAAAGGGGGTGATCCCGATGACGCCCGAAACCTGGATCGGGGAGCGTTATCGCGGTCACATCGTTGGATTTCCGTCGGTCGCGGTCAAGAGCATCGGTGCCGGTGGGGGCAGTATTGCTTGGGTCGACGACGGTGGTCTGCTGCATGTCGGACCGCGCAGCGCGGGCGCCGTTCCCGGTCCGGCCTGCTATGGCCGCGGCGGCCAGAGTGCCACGGTAACCGATGCCTCGCTCGTATTGGGTCACATCGATCCGAATTACTTCCTCGGAGGTGAAATGCACCTCGAGGTGTCGCGAGCAACCGCGGCGATCGAGGCCGATGTCGGTAGGCCCCTCAAACTCGATCTCTACGCGGCGGCCGAGGCCGTCCTGCAACTCGCAACCGAGAACATGGTCGCCGCCATCGAACAGATCACTGTCCATCAGGGACTCGACCCGCGCGGCACGGTTCTGGTCGGGGGCGGCGGGGCAGCCGGGTTGAATTCAGTGCGTATCGCGCGTCGCCTCGGTTGCCGACGAATTATCTTTCCGCAGGTCGGTGCCGCCCTGTCCGCGGCGGGGGGATTGATCTCGGATCTGCACGCAGAATATCGGGCGGTGCTTTATGCGGCTTCGGACGACTTCGACCGCGTCAATGTTAACAAGATCCTGAAGACATTGACGGGGCAATGCCGTGCGTTTTTTCGGGGAGCGGGTAAGGGGGCGGATGCGCAGACCATCGAATATTTCGTCGAAGCCCGATACCGGGCCCAGGTCTGGGAGATCGACGTGCCGCTCGGTGCAGCGCGATTCAAAACCAAAGCCGACCTCGAGCGCTTGCGCGCGAATTTCGACCAGACTCACAAGGAAATATTCGGTTTTTGCGATCCGGATTCCGAGGTCGACTTCATCGGGTGGCGGGCGATCGCGCGTTGCCGAGTTGGCCCCGGCAGACTCGGGCGCTTGAGCGATGCCGGCGACCCCGGCGCGACCGGAACCACGAAACGCAAGGCCTGTTTCGACGGCAGACGGCCGGCGGCGACGCCGATCCATCCGTTTGCGTCGATGAAACGCAAGGACCGGTTAACGGGTCCGGCGATCGTCGAATCTCCGTACACAACCGTGGTCATCGAACCAGGGGCCGTAGCGGAACGTTCGGCGAGCGGCAGTCTCATCGTGACACCCTGAGCGGTACTTTGCACGAGGGCGAAGGCAGCATGGCGACATCAGCAAAAAGGAAAGACGGAAAGCGGCGGCGCGCGCGTCGACCTACCGGGCGCGAGTTCGATCCGGTAACCCTGGCGATCCTGAACAAACGCTTCGAGGCCGTCACCACGAAGATGGCCAATACCCTGTTGCGGACCGGGCGCTCCGGCGTATTGAACCTCGCTCGCGACTTTTCGACTAGCGTCGTGACCGCGCAATGCGAACTGCTCACCGGCGCCGAGTCGTTGCCGATCCATCACCTGAGCGGCGCGGATCTGATGTGCCGGGCAATGATGGACCTGCATCCGGAGTTACGCTGTGGCGATGCGTTTCTGCATAACTCGCCTTATCACGGGGGTTCACATCCGGCCGACCACACCATTCTCGTGCCGGTAGTCGACGCTGCCGGCACCCATCATTTCACGATCTGGGTCAAGGCCCATCAGGCGGATTGCGGCAATTCCCTACCGACCACTTATATGGGCGACGCCAAGGATGTCTACGAGGAAGGTGCGTTGATCTTCCCGGCCGTGAAGGTGCAGGAACGTTACGCCGACGTCGAAGACGTCGTCAGGCTCTGCGAGATGCGGATCCGGGTGCCCGAGCAATGGCGGGGTGACTATCTCGCGATGGTCGGCGCAGCCCGGATCGGCGAGCGCGAAGTGCTCGACATGGGCGAGGAGTACGGTTGGGAAACGTTGCACACGTTCGCCCGCGAATGGTTCGATTACAGCGAACGTTCCATGGTGTCGGCGTTGAAGAAGATCTCGAGCGGTTCGGCGCGCGCGGAAAGCCGTCACGGCCCGATCCCGGGAACCCCGGACGACGGTGTCGAAATCAAGGTCGAAGTGCGTGTGGACAGCCGCAAGGCGCTCGTCGAGATCGATCTCCGCGACAACCCGGATACCATGCCGTGCGGGCTCAATCTCAGCGAGGCGTGCGCGAGAACCGGTGCCATGATGGCGGTCTTCTATAGTATCGCCGACCCGGTGCCAACCAACGCCGGGAGTTTTCGCCGGATCAAAGTCCACATCCGCGACGGCTGTATCGTCGGCGGCGGTCGCCATCCGACCAGTATGTCGGCGGCGACGACCAACCTCGCCGACCGGGTCACGAATCCTACCCAACGGGCGTTTTCGATGATCAAGGACGGTCTCGGCCTCGCCGAAGCCGGCCCGATCTTCCCCGCTTCACTGGGTGTTATCTCGGGCAGGGATCCGCGCCGCGGAGACGCGCCGTACGTCAACCAGATATTCCTGCTCGACACCGGCGGTCCGGCCGCGCCGAACGCTGATGCATGGTTGACGATCTGTCATGCGGGCAACGCGGGTATGTGTTTCATCGACAGCATCGAACTCGATGAACTGCATTTCCCGATCATGGTGAGCGAGCGCCGGTTGGTGCCCGACACCGAGGGCGCCGGCCGCACGACCGGAGCACCGTCGGGCTACTGCGAATATGGCCCGGTCGGTGACAACTCGGTCGACGTCGCGTTCGTCGCGGACGGTGCGGTCAATACTGCCAAGGGCGCCCGCGGCGGACACGCTGGCGCCGGGATAGCAAACCTGCTGCGGCGTAAAAACGGCAAGCAGGAAACCCTGCCCGCGGTTGCTATCGTGGAACTGAAGCCGGGCGAGCGTATCGGTTCGTATACCGCCGGTGGGGGCGGTTATGGGCCGCCGCACGAGCGCCCGGCGGACGTTGTTCTTTGCGACGTGCGCGAGGGTTGGATCAGCACGGATCGAGCCGCGAACGTTTACGGTGTAGTGCTGGATGCGGCCGGCGAACTCGACGAGACGCGCACTGCTAAACTGCGCGCCCGCCTGGCACGTTCAGCAACCAAGGCGCCGTCTTGATCCCAGGCCACGGCGCGTGTTTCCTAAGCCTTCAAAAGCAGGACATCAGCGCACGCATCAGGGATTTCGCCAGCGGCCCTTCGTCGAGTGCGTGAGCCATGCGGTTGCCGACGCACGCGAATCCCAGGCGGCGCGACGGCACGGCGACCCCGACATAGCCGCCGGCGCCGAGCCCGGCGAAGGTGTCGGCTGTGCCGGTGAACTCGAGCGCACCGCCGGACAGCAGAAAGCCGAGTCCATGACGCACTGGAACGCCAAGTACCGCGTTCTCTCCCGCCCACGCTTCGTTCGTCGCCTCATTGAGAATAGCCTCGCTCAAAATGCGGCCCCCCTCATGTGTACCGCCGCAGGCGAGCACTCCATACACGCGGGCTAGCCCCCGCGGATTACCGAAACCTACGTTCGGCACGCCCCAGGTGCGGCCTTTTGGCGAATTGACGAATCCCGCGAGGTCCGCGCCTTCTGGCAGTGCCCTCTAGGCGCGGCCGATCGGATTGTCGGTGTCTCGCAACAGGGCCAGGAATGGATGATCGGGGTCGCAGATAGTCTCGGCGCAGCGCTCCTGTTCTTCCTCGTTCAACGAGAGTTGAAAGTCGGCGCCGAGTGGTTCGGCGAATTCCTCGCGCCAGAAATCGGCGATGGCGCGGCCCGTAACCCGATATACCAACTCCCGATTCAGGATCCCGATGGTGAACGTGTGGTAGGCCGGTTGCTCGCCGGGCGGCCATGTCGGCGGCTGACGCTCGGCGGCGGCGCGCAGAGCGGCGAAGTCGGAGAGGCTGCCGCGCTCGAGTCCATCCAGGAACACGAACCCCGAGGTGTGTGACAACACCTGGCGAACGGTGATTGCGTCTTTCTAGGCTTGGCCGAATTCGGGCCAGTACCTTGCGAGCGGCGCATCCAGGTCGATTATGCCGTCATCGACGAGTTTCAAGACGCACAGACAACCCATCGCCTTGCCCGTGCTCATCATGCACGCGACGGTGTCTTCCGCCCACGGCTGCCGCCGGCCGGCATCGCGGTGGCCGGCCCACAGGTCGACCACCTTTTTACCGTCGACATAGGCAGCGGCCGCCGCGCCAATTTCAAAGCCTTGCTCGATGTGATCTTGGAATGTCTTCCGGACCGCTTCGAAATCGGCGTCACAACTCCCTTGAACGCTAACAACCGTTGGCTTCGTCATCGCATTCTTCTCCTCGGCTTACGGCGCCGTTCCTGGTCTGAGCTATTTCTGCTACCCGCCGATGGGCAGGGTTAAGACCGGTTTCATTCCTTCCGCGCCCCCGGCCTGCAGCGCGAACAACTGCCCAAGCAGCGAAAAGGTCGATTTCGAATCCAGATCGGAATCGTCAATGTAGAACCAATGTCCTCGGTGGGTGACGGCAACCGATGCAGCGGTCGGCCGTGCTTCCGAAGAACGGATGTGCATGAGGCGGTCGGTTATCCGTAGCCAGTCGAACGTACCGCCCGCCGGATCTTGCGTCACGGTGACGTAGCCGGCCTCCGCATCATCCGCCGGGATTTCCGCGCCGTGCGAGAGAAAGTACATGATGCCGAGATAGGACCGCGTACGGATGTTAATCGCGTTGCTGCGCGGCTTCTGTGCATTGACCGTGATCGGGTACTCGCCGAGCGCGGCGTCGACTTGCAGGAGTTGGGTCAGTCGCCGGTAGGATGGCGAGTCGAGGACGTCCGGGCGAAACCGGTAGGCCAACTCGGGAGTTTCGTGAGTTCCCTTGTCGACGACATGAACCGCACGCTCTTCCGCGAATCCGGCGAGCAGGTCGATGGCTTCCCGGAAGTCGGTGAATTTCGGCGGTTCATTGGGAGTCGGACCGGACGCTTTCGAAGCATTATCGAGTGCATTTAACGCCTCGATACACACCCGTAAAACCCGTCTGGTGCTCCACCCACCGCCATCGAGGAGGAACAACGTGCGCAAGGAAACGCGCGTCAACAGGCGGTTGACGAACTGGTCGCCTTGCAGGGGTGTGTAGGTGACGGTGGGCTTTTCTTCGAAGGCGATCCGGCCTTTCAGATTATACAAACCGCCGCCGTCGAAATCGGTCGTCGCACTGGCCTCTGCCGACGGTGCAAACAGGAACTGTGTATTGAGGGCGCTCAGTTCCAGAAAGTAGGGCCGATCCCGGTAGCGCAGACGCACGAGATTCAGGAGCATCTGCTCGTCTTCTGTCTGCCGCAGGGCGAGGTTGTAGTCGGTGCGGCTGCCATTGATGGCCTCCGCGCCGAATTGTCCGCAGCCGATCAACAGCATCGAGAGCGCGACGGCCGCGCCGATCCGCGCGAAGCGCGAGCTGCGTTCGAGCCAACCGGGGACGGTGGTGTTATTCATCATCACTTTCTGTTTCGACATTTTTTGAATATCGCCGTAGCGCCCTTTTATGAGAGTGTCGCCGCCCGAGAATCAATCGCCCGAGGCTGCAAACGTGTGGCAAGGAAAAAATGTGGCCCGCCGGCCTCAACCTGCTTGAATGATCTGCGCGGCGAACTCGGAAATGTCGGTTTCATCCGCCGCGATCGCTACCTGATCGACTCCCAGTGATTCCATCGTGCGAATACGCTCGCGGATCTCGTCGGCCGTACCCGTCAACGTCGTCTCCTTGATCATGCGTTCGGTGATCAGCGGGATGTGCTCGGGCTTGAGTTCCGCACAGTAGTTCGTATACAGGTTGAGATGGCGGGTCTCGACCGGCTCCGTCGGTGAACGGTAGGCGTCTTTGAATGCGAGGATTTCGTGACGGATGTCTTCGGGCAACTCCATGGGGTCTTTCACCGATAGCGCGAAGATGTTGCATTCGGAAACGACGATAGGACCGACGGCACGCTGCATCGCGGCCAGGTCTTCACCGGGTTTGACGAAATGGGCAGCGGTCAGAACCAGGATGTACACGTCTTCCGGCCGCTTGCCGGCACGCTCCGCGCCGCGGCGGATATGGTCGAGAGTATATTCCAACAGACCGTCGCCGACGGTACCGAACAGGATCACGCCGTCCGCGATTTCGCCCGCCAGCTCCAGCGTTTTGGGCCCGCTGCCGGCGATATACATCGGGATGTGGTCGGCCAGATTGACGAAACCGCCGTCGGGGTTCAGGAACCGGATCATCCGTTTTCGGGCACCTTCCTGGTACGGGACGGTGTCGCCGCGTAAGAGTCCGCGGCAGATATCGACATGAGTTCGCAGATCCGCGAGCCTGGCCGCCGGCATGCCGAGCGTCCGCCGGGCGGTATTTCCCGTGCCGATACCCATGACGACGCGCCCCGGGGCGAGCACGTTGAGCGTACCGAAGCTGTTAGCGGTGATCGGCGCGATCCGCGAACTCGGATTTGTCACGTTGGTACCGAGTTTGATAGTGGTGGTGTTCGTCGTGCACAGCGCCATGCATTGATAGACGTCGCTCCAGACCATCTGTGAGTCGCCAAACCACGCGTGCGTGTAACCGAGTTTCTCGGCGGAGGCGGCATCCTCGTGACAGCCGACGCGCGAAAGGAAAATTACTCCGTAGTCCATCGTCTTCTCCCCTCAAAATGAATTCACCGGGTCGTTTGCTCGTTCTAGCTTCGATCGCGATTGTAAAGCAAACCTACTGGGAAAGATTATCTGCGTCCGATCGCGGGGTGGCTGATAGTGGGAGCTGTGAAAACGGCATACAATCGAGGTAGGAACATCCGGGCGAAACCGTTTATCGAATGATTGGGGGGGGGGTAGATGCGTATTGGATTAATGGCGGAGCCGTTTGCGGCCTCACTCGAAGACATCAAAAAGGAAGTCACGTTGGCGCAAGACTCCGGCGCCCATACGTATTGGCTCGCACAACTGTGGCGCTATGATGCTTTGACGTTGATCCCGACACTCGCGGCGATGGCGCCGGATGTCGAGTTCGCAAGCGGTGTGGTCGCGAGTTATTTGCGCCATCCTATGACCTTGGCGTCTCAGGCCCTCACTACGAGCCTGCTGACGAAGGGCAAATTCACTCTCGGCGTCGGCTTGATGCACAAGCCGGTGATCGAAAGCATGTTCGAAATGTCATTCGAGCGCCCGGCCAGGCACATGCGGGAGTATTTGGACATTTTGCTGCCGCTGTTGGAGCAAAAGAACGTTGATGCGAGCGGCGCGTCGGTCAGTTATCACGGTGGTATGGACGTGCCGGATGCGCCACCCTGCCCGGTGATGCTGGCGGCGCTTGGCCCGATGATGTTGCGTTTGTGCGGTGCACGAACCGACGGCACGATCATGTGGATGACCGGTCCGGAGACTTTGCGCGGTTATGTCCTGCCGGCGTTGACGGCGGCCGCGGAGGAGGCCGGACGGGAAGCGCCGCGTATGGCTGCGCTCATTCCGATCATCATCACCGCTGATGCCAAAGCCGGGCGCGAACTCGCCGCAAAGCTTTATGCGCCCTACGGCGAGATGCCGTCCTATCGCGCCATGCTGGTTCGCGAAGGCCTGGGCGGACCGGAAGATTATGCGTTGATCGGATCGGAGGCACAGGTTCGGGATCGACTCGCCGCCTACGAAGCGGCCGGAGTCACCGATTGTGGCCTGCAAATCGCGGGCGCTGGGGAGATGCGCGCGAGGGCGATGGAGTTCGTGGCGGCATTGGCCGGAGAACGCGGCCGCTGACGAAAAGATGCCCGCAAAGGTGTCAGATTAAGAGCGAAAAGGAGGAACCCGATGATCCGTTTAGAATTCGTGTTGCGTCGTAAGCCGGGCATGTCGCGGGCCGATTTTCAGCAATATTGGCGGGAGGTTCATGGTCCCCTTGTGGCCAAGCATTCGACCACGCTCGGGATCCACCGTTACATCCAGCTCCACACCCTCGACGATCCCGTCAACGATCAGCTCGCCGAAGCCCGCGGCGGCATGGAGGATCCCTATGACGGCGTCGCCGAACTGTGGTGGACCAATCCAGAAGCGCTCGCAGCGACTGCCGCTGAAACCGGCCAGGCGGCCGCAATGGAACTGCTGGAGGACGAGAGAAAGTTCATCGACCTGGCAAACTCTCCGTTGTGGTTCGCCTACGAATATCCCCAATTCAATCCGTCTGAAGATATCGTTGCGCGGGAGCACGGCCCGCTCGTCAAACTCTTCTTTTGTTTTCGGCATCACCAACACCAGACCCTCGA
>PVBE010395970.1_pt1 | contig 12023 bp, 10 predicted proteins | sample 1631181 | NCBI WGS metagenome assembly PVBE01 (sample SAMN08397723, study PRJNA350692) | Marine metagenome, whole genome shotgun sequencing project. | isolation source: water | place: Pacific Ocean | collected 2012-04 | reverse complement strand
CGGATGCTGCAGGAGGCGGTGGACGCGCTGTTCGACAACGGCCGGCGCGGCCGCACCATCACCGGCCCGAACAAGCGGCCGCTCAAGTCTCTGTCCGACATGCTCAAGGGCAAGCAGGGGCGCTTCCGCCAGAACCTGCTCGGCAAGCGCGTGGACTACTCCGGCCGTAGCGTCATCGTGGTCGGCCCCGAGCTGAAGCTGCACCAGTGCGGCCTGCCGAAGAAGATGGCCCTCGAGCTGTTCAAGCCGTTCATCTACAACAAGCTCGAGGAGCAGGGCCTGGTCACCACCATCAAGTCAGCAAAGAAGATGGTGGAGAAGGAGAAGTCCGAGGTCTGGGACATCCTGGAAGAGGTGATCAAGGAGCACCCGATCCTGCTCAACCGCGCCCCGACCCTGCACCGCCTGGGCATCCAGGCCTTCGAGCCGGTCCTCATCGAGGGCAAGGCGATCCAGCTGCACCCGCTGGTCTGCGCGGCGTTCAACGCCGACTTCGACGGCGACCAGATGGCCGTGCACGTGCCGCTCTCGCTCGAGGCCCAGATGGAGGCCCGCGTGCTGATGATGTCGACCAACAACATCCTCAGCCCGGCCCACGGCAAGCCGATCATCCTGCCGTCCCAGGACATCGTCCTCGGCCTCTACTACATGACCCGCGAGCGGGCCTTCGCCAAGGGGTGCTGGCGCGAGCCGGACGCCAAGGCCAAGGGGTTCTCGATGAAGGGCGTGTTCGCCTCCCCCGATGAGGTGCGCATGGCCTTCGACCACGGCGAGGTGGGTCTGCAGGCCGCGGTCATGGTCCGCATCCCCGACGGCGAGGGTGGCACCAAGCTGGAGAAGACCACCGTCGGCCGCGTGCTGGTGTACGAGATCATACCCAAGGAGCTGCCGTTCAGGCTGGTCAACCGCGTGCTCGGCAAGAAGCAGCTGGCCGAGCTCATCGACTCTTGCTACCGCACCTGCTCCGAGAAGGAGACGGTGCTGCTGGCCGACCGGCTGAGGACGCTGGGCTACACCCACGCCACCTCGGCTGGCATCAGCATCTCCATCAACGACATGAAGATCCCGGCCAGCAAGGTGACTGTGCTCAAGAAAGCCCAGGACGACGTGCGGGAGATCGAGGACCAGTACACCGAGGGTCTGATCACCGACGGTGAGCGGTACAACAAGGTGGTCGACATCTGGGCCCAGGCCTCCGAGCAGGTGGCCAACGAGATGATGGGCGAGATCGGCACCCACGAGGTCAAGGACCCGAGGACGGGCAAGGCCAAGTCCATGCCGAGCTTCAACCCGATCTACATCATGGCCGACTCGGGCGCCCGAGGCTCGGCTCAGCAGATGCGGCAGCTGGCCGGTATGCGTGGTCTGATGGCCAAGCCCTCGGGCGAGATCATCGAGACGCGGATCACCACCATCTTCCTCGAGGGCCTGTCGGTGCTACAGTACTTCATCTCCACCCACGGCGCGCGCAAGGGCCTGGCTGACACGGCGCTCAAGACCGCCAACTCCGGGTATCTCACCCGGCGCCTGGTGGACGTGGCCCAGGACAGCACGATCAGCGAGTACGACTGCGGCACCATGGACGGCATCGAGATGACGGCCCTGGTGGAGGGTGGCGAGGTCATCGAGCGCCTGGGCGACCGTATCCTCGGCCGCGTGGCGCTGCGTGACATCGTCGACCCGCTCACCGGAGAGGTGCTGGTCAAGTCCAACGGGGAGATCGACGAGGACAAGGTTCGGCTCATCGAAGACTCCGGTATCGACCGCGTCGAGATCCGCTCGGTGCTGACCTGCATGACCCGCAGGGGCATCTGCGTGGAGTGCTACGGCCGTGACCTGGCCCGCGGGCACATGGTCAACGTGGGTGAGGCGGTGGGCATCATCGCCGCCCAGTCCATCGGCGAGCCGGGAACCCAGCTCACCATGCGTACCTTCCACATCGGCGGCGTCGGCCAGGTGCGGCACGAGGAGTCCACTCTCGAGGGCCGCGCCGCGGGGACCATCCGCCTGGAGAATTGCAGCTCGGTGCCGTACAAGACCTCCGAGGGTGAGAAGGTGCTGGTGGTGATGAACCGCCACGCCGAGGTGGTGCTGCAGGACGACTCCGGTCGTGAGCGTGAGCGCTACCGCCTGGTCTACGGTGCCCACCTCAAGGTGACCGAGGGCGCCAAGGTGCCCGCCGGGACGATCCTGGCCGAATGGGACCCGTTCACCATGCCCATCGTCACAGAGGTTGGCGGCGAGATCGCCTTCGGCGACATCATCGAGGGTGTCACCATGCAGGAGCAGCTCGACGAGGTCACCGGCCTTTCGCGTAAGGTGATAATCGAGAGCAAGGACGCCGACGTGCGCCCGCGCATCAGCATCAAGGGCGATGACGGCAAGACCCAGAACCTGCCGGAGTCCAAGGCCCTGGCCCGGTACTTCCTGCCGGTGCAGGCCAACATCTTCGTCTCCGAGGGGGACGTGATCAACCCGGGCGAGATCATCGCCAAGATCCCGCGCGAGACCACCAAGACCAAGGACATCACCGGCGGCCTGCCCCGCGTGGCCGAGCTGTTCGAGGCGCGCAAGCCCAAGGAGCACGCCGTGATCAGCGAGATCGACGGCACCGTGATGTTCGGCAAGGACACCAAGGGCAAGCAGAAGGTGATCATCCAGCCCGAGCTGGGCGACTCGGTGGACTACCTCATCGCCAAGGGCAAGCACCTCGCGGTGCGTGAGGGTGACCGGGTCAAGGCCGGCGAGCCGTTGATGGACGGCGCGGCCAACCCCCACGACATCCTCAAGGTGCTGGGCGAAAAGGAGCTGGCCAAGTACCTGGTGGACGAAGTGCAGGAGGTCTACCGCCTTCAGGGCGTCAAGATCAACGACAAGCACATCGAGACCATCGTGCGCCAGATGCTGCGCCGCGTGCGCGTGGCGGACGTCGGCGACACCCGCTTCATCCTGGATGAGCAGGTGGAGAAGTACGTCTTCGAGGAAGAGAACGACAAGGTGATGGATGAGGGCGGGCAGCCCGCCGTGGGCGAGCCGCTGCTGCTCGGTATCACCAAGGCGTCGCTGTCCACGGACAGCTTCATCAGCGCGTCCTCGTTCCAGGAGACGGCCAAGGTGCTCACCGAGGCCGCGGTCTGTGGCAAGACCGACTTCCTCCGCGGGCTCAAGGAGAACGTGATCATGGGGCGGCTGATTCCGGCCGGTACCGGGCTCGCGGCTTACAAGGGGCTCAACATCGAGGTGGAGACGCCGGAGGTGGAGGAGCTGCCGGACGCGCCGTCGGTGCAGATGGACGCCCTTGGCAGCAGCGCGCTGGACTCCATGCCGCTGCCTTCGCTACCCACGGTTGAAAAGTAGGTTGTTTTTGTAGCCGAGTTCATGTAGTTATTTGCCTTCTAACGGAGAAGTAACATGGCAACACGTGAAAAGATCAGGCTCGTTTCCGAGGCGAAGACGGGCTACTTCTACACCACCACCAAGAACAAGCGCACCACGCCGGACAAGCTGCGCTTGAAGAAGTACGATCCCAAGGTGCGCAAGCACGTCTGGTTCAAGGAAGCGAAGATCAAATAAGGACCGCCTGCAGCGAACGCTGCAGCGATGGTATTCCCCCCACAGGCTGCGTTGGCGGCCTCCCCTCAAATGCTAGGGATATCGCTCTAGTTTGCGGCGTTTCCGCCGAGGGACTTGAAGTCATTCCAGGCGGCGTCGATGCGAGCGGTGGGCTCCGAGCCGCCCATGGGGCCAAACAGGTTCCTGGCGAAGGCGTCGGACATTGCCCCGTCCAGCGTCCTGAATCGCGAGGCCACGCCCGCCCGGTCCCGGCCGCGCATGGCGCAGTAGACCGCGGCCAGCTCACGAAACTCGTTGAATGAGATCTTCGAGCCGCCGTCGCTTCCTACCATCTGGAAGTTCTGGATCAGCCGGATGAACGAATCCTGGGCGTCATCGTCTTCGCGCATGATGCGGTTCAGGGCAGCCATCGAAGACGGTGTAGGCCAGCTCCGCCGAGGCGAAGAGCACCACGTACTTGGTGACCAGCTGCCCCAGCTTGAACATCCCCCGTAGCTGGTGCCCCGGTCCGTTGAAGCGCACGCAGTAGCCGACGTTGAGCTCCATGGCCGTGCGCGTGACCCCGAGGAAGTACCCGATCTGGAAGCTGTAGAGCAGGTCCACCTGTCCGTCGCCGAGGGCCACGTCGTCGGAGATGTTGTCGGCGGAGAATTTGCCGTCCTTGAAGGTCTGCTCCGGGCCGCTGTACCCGGTGGGGAACTTGAGCTCAATCATGGAGGCCAGGCGCAGGGGCGACTTGAGCTGTTGCCGTCGTCGAGGGTGCCGAAGGCGAAGATGTCGATGATGTAGCGGCTGCGGGCCTCGTTGACCGCCCGGGCCTCCTGCACGAACCGCTGGACGGCCTGGGGGTGTGCGGCCAGGTCCGAGCGCAGGACCTTGATCGCCACCTTCTTGCCGATGACGGGTTGAACACCGGCGTGAACGGTGCCCATGCCACCCTCGCCCAGGAGGCCGGTGACCTCGTACTGCTCCACTCTGTCGCCTGGTTGTAGCACCACACCCCACCAGTTAAAAGCTGCCGTTAAACTAACACCTATTCCATTGACTTGCTGTGAAGTTTAAGTGGTTTTGGACGCCAGGCAAGGAATTGTGCCCGGCGGGGCCGGCTTATGATGCGCAGCACAATAACATTTGGGTGGCACCTGGTATTGGTGTGCAACATGTTGAAAATTCAGCAGTGCGTGGCCGGATTCGTTTTGTGTTGCGCAGCACAATTCTCGGTGTTAGGTTCTGAGCTTGACCGGGAGGAGAGCCATGACACGACACCTCATCGCCCTGACGCTGGCTGTGGCGTTGGCTGGTTGCTCTGACGACTACCCCCCGGCGCGACGCGGGGGAGCGCTCGACTCGGCGATGCCGGTGGCAGACGGACAGCCGCCTGCCACGGACGGCCCCGCGCCCACGCCCGACAAAAATGGCTCCCGGGCCGACTCCGGGGGCAAGGCCGACTCCCAGCCCGGGAGCTCCTGTGCCGCGACGCCCCTGAGCCTGACACGCTTTCCCAAAGGGGTGCGCACCACGGCCAAGGGGCGCACCTTCACCGGGTGGGGGGGAGCGGCAAAGCCGGGCAAGGCCACGCGGGTGCCAGTGATCTTCGTCCACGGCAACGGCGGCTCGGCCCAGGGGTGGAAGCCGATCCGCGACGCCCTCTGCAAGCAGGGCCATGGTGACCTCGAGCTCTGGGCGGTGACCTTCCAGGACAACAACTGCTCGGGGGTCTGCTCCAAGGGCTCCAACACCGAGCACGCCACGGAGCTGGCCAGGCTGGTGCAGCTGGTGCGCGGTCATACCAAGGCGAGGAAGGTCAACATCGTCGCGGTCTCCATGGGCGTGCCGGCGACGCGCTACTACATGAAGTTGCTCGGCGGGGTGGCCAGGGCCGAGATCGGCCTCGCCTACCTGGTCAGCGGGCCGAACCACGGACTGAAGCTGTGCGACGCCTACGGCGCGGCGCTGGTCAACGTCGCCTGCGCCGAGCTGGTCACCGGCTCAGCGTGGAACAACAAGCTGAACAAGCCCGACGAGACGCCCGGCGGGGTGGGCGACGGCCAGCCCCCGGCCAAGACCATCATCTACCGCACGGTGAGCTTCACCGGGGACCATTTCTTCCCCGGAAAGTACGTCTCCTCACCAAAGCTCGTGGGCGCGGACAACCTGGTCATCGACGCCAAGGAGCACGCCACCATCCGCGTGCATGACCTGTACAAGAATCTGATCAAGACCAAGCTGTAGCGCCTCTGTCGTGGAGCTTCAGAAAATGCCGTAGTAGACGTTGAAGCCGATCTGAACGCTGGTGTAGTTGAGGTTCATCTCGCCGTCGCTGTAGGTCCTCGGCATGCCGGTGTCGCCGGTGGCCCAGTCGAAGGCCAAAAAGCCCTCGACCATGATGCTGTTGGTGAACATCTTGTAGCCGGCCTGCCCGCGGAACCCTATGGCGTTGGCGCTGTAGTCCTTGAACACCAGGTGATGGTACAGCACGCCCCCGCCGAGGAAGATGGAGTCGCGGCGGTCGCTGATGGGGATGTGGGCGTTGACCGTGGCCCCGGGCGAGTAGCGCACGAAGTTGAAAAACTCCGAGTCGCCGCCGATGACGGTGATGATCTTCGGGCCCCAGCCCACCTCCATCAACCCCGTGATCTCAACGAAGCGTACCGGCACCACCGAGACGGCGAGCCGGGGCACGAGGTTGAAGATCATGCCCGAGAACCCCGACTGCTGCACCACGATGTCGCCCTGGCTGTTCTGCCAACTCTCCATGTGGTCGTTGACGTCCCCCGGCCAGAAGAAGCCGAAGGTCAACCCACCGCCGATGAAGAGCGTGCGGGTCGCCGCGGCGGCCAGCCTGCTGCGCGGACGACCGATCTTCCTGGGTGGCGGCGGCGGCTTCACCGGCCGGGGAGGCGGCGCGGCCCTGGCGGTGGGAGGTGCGGGCTCGGCCGGCGGTGGCGGCGGCTCGGGCTCACCAGGGGCCGCTGGCTGGTCCGCGGCCGGGGGCTGGCGGGCGTCGACGCCAGGCTCCTCGGCCTGGGCCATGGCGCTGGCCGGCGCCAACGCCGCCAGCAGCGGGAATGTCGAGAGATACCTCGCCTTGGTCATTTCCTACTCCTCATCTGAGCATGAACGGGTAGGTGATGGTGACGCGCTTGCCGGTGAAGCGGGGGAAGTTTGTCCCTCGCAGCACCGAGATGATGCACGCCCCCAGGGGTGTGCCCGCGCCGCGCCCCACCACCGCGGCCCTGCTCACCACCCCATCGTTTTTTATGGTCAACTGCACCTTGTACAGCCCCTTCTGATTTTTTTGGCTCCGCTCGTGGCACCGCTTCACGCCGCGGGCGGCCCACCTCATGGTCGCCTGGATCTGCCGCCGCGTCAGGCCCTTTCCCGCGGTGGCGCCTGCCCTGGCTGGCTTGTGGTCCGTGGAGCGCAGCACGAAGGGGTAAGTGACGATGACGATGCCGCCGCCCCTGGGCTTGGGGAAGCGATAGCTCCGCGCCACCTTGGCGATGCACTGCTCCACCGGGCGGTCGCCCAGGGTGGTGCTCCTGACGACGCTGCGCACCACCTTGCCCGTGGCGCCGATGGTGAACTCCACGGTGACCCGGCCCCCGAGGTTCGGCGATCGCTTCAGCCCGGTGGCGTAGCAGACTTTGACCCTGTTTGTGTGGCGCCGGATCTCCGCCCGAATCACGTTCTTGGCCAGGCTGCCGCGCACCACGAGCTCGGGGCGCCTGACCCGACCCTTGCCGGCGTAGGGATCGGCCAGATCTTGTACCTTCTCCGGGGGCCGCGCGCCCCTGCCCGAGAGCTTGCGCACGACAAGGTCGATGCAGGCGACGAAGTCGTCCTCCTTGCACCCGCACCGCGCGGTGGCCGCCTTCTCCGTGGTGGACGAGCGCAGGTCGTACAGCGTGGCGGTGAACACGCACCTGCGGCCGATCTTCATCAGCTGCGTGGCCAGGGACTTGCCGGCCGCCAGCTCCTTGCCGATGTCGATCTGGCACGACTGGTCGTAGCAGCTCTTGTAGGACTTGCGCTTCTGGGTCACCAACTTCTTCTTTAGCTGGCTCCGCGGGATCACACGGTAGGTGCCGGCGGCGGCCAGGCGCGTGGCCATGTAATCGCTGAGCATGCGCACCGTGGAGCGCTTGAGCCGCACGGCCTTGGGTTGGATGTCGAAGACGGCCACGATGGGCCTGGCAGCCAGGGCAGGGGAGGGGGCTGACAGAAGCAGAACCAGCGCCCACGGGCACAGACGAAACACCACGACGAACCTCCAGCTGAGGGGGCCACGCGGGTATCACATCCGCGGCGGGGTTTGTTTGGTCAGAGCACCTTGCCGCGGAGCCCGTCCGGCACCTCCAGGCCCAGGCGATGGAGGATGGTGGGGAGCACGTCGTATAGCGTCGTGCCCTGCAGCTCGCCCGCGCCGGCCAGGCCCGCGTCCCGGGCGAGGAAGATGCCGTGGTGGTCGTGGTTGGCGTCGTCGGGCCCCGTGTCGTTGCTGAAGGTGTAGATCGCCCGGTGGCCCAGGCTGCCCACGGCCCGCCAGGCCAGATCGCCGAAGTAGACGATGAGGTCGGGCGCCACGTTGTTCACCTCACGGTAGATGTCCTCGGGGCGGTGCACCACCGTGCCCATGGGCCGGCCCTCGTGGTCCGGCAGGTCCCGCAGCTGCTGGGCCAGCTCGGCGCGGAAGCCCTCGGCCTCGGCCGCGGGGATGGTGCCCTGGGGCTCGCGGCCCTCCACGTTGAGGAAGATCCGGCTGTAGTAGCCGCCCTCACCCCAGACCTTTGTCTTCTCCCAGACCACGTTGTCGTAGGACAGGGGCGTGATCTCGTCGGTGTACTCCTTGACCTCCAGCAGGCCCTCACGGATCAGCCACTCGTTGACGCAGACGCCGCCCTCCAGGCCCCGGGCGCCGTGGTCGCTGACCACCATCAGCGTGGCGTCCTCGGGCAGGCGGTCGAGGATCGTGCCGAGCTCTGCGTCCAGCAGCTTGTAGTAGTCCAGCAGCACGTGCTCGTAGGGGTTGCCCGGCTCGAACAGCCGGTGCTCGGGGTCGCAGTAGCGCCAGAACCCGTGGTGCAGCCGGTCGGGGCCCATCTCCACCATGCAGAAAAGGCTCCAGGGCTTGGCGTCCATCAGCGCCCGGGCGGCCTTGAAGCGGCGCCGGGTCATCTCGTTGATCGCCTCGAGCAGCTCGTCCTTGTCGTCGGTGCGGAAGTTCTCCACGTCGATGATGTAGCCGCCCTTGGCGCCGACCATGCGGTCCAGCTCCCACCGCACGAGGGGCGGATACGTAAAGATCGAGTCCTTGGACGGCGTCATGAAGCTCGCCACCAGCACGCCCTTGACCGGCGTGGGGGGAAAGGTCTGGGGCACGCCGAGCACCACCACGTCGAGGCCGGCCTCGGAGGCGTAGTCCCAGGCGCGCTTGTGGGTCACCGCCCGGGAGAAGGCCAGGGCCAGCTTGTCGTAGCTGTGGTCCACGCGGTTGCGGAAGCCGTAGAAGCCGAGCTCGCCCGGGTCGCGGCTGCTGAACATACAGGCCCAGGCCGGGATGGTGATGGGGGGATCGGAGCTGCGCAGCTTGCCCCAGGCGCCCTCGTCCATCAGGCGGCGAAAGTTGGGTAGCTGGTCGGCGAAGCGGTCGAAGACCAGCTGCGGCGTGGCGCAGTCCAGCCCCAGTACGAAGACCTTGCGTTTGCTGTCTGACATGTCGATATCCGGTATCAGGCGTCGATGTACCCCAGGGCGGCCAGCCGCTCGAGCACCATGGGATCGTCGATCTGAACCGACTCGGGCTCGTGGGCCCGGCTGGCCACGCCGTCCCAGTACTCGGCGATGACCTCGTCGACGCGCTTGAGCTCGTCGGATTCGAGGTCGTCGATGCGGTTGTCCTTCTCCCAGGGGTCCTGGTCCAGGCGGTAGAAATCGCGCAGGGCGCGCGTGCGCGGGTGGTAGATCAGCTTGCTGTTGTCCCGCCAGGTCATGGCCTCGCCGTAGAGCCGCTGGTCCAGGTAGCGGTCCGACGCGTCCTCGCAGGAGTGGAAGAAGAGGCGGCGGGTCTCGAAGGCGGCGACCTGCCCCAGGCAGAGGTCCACCAAAGAGCTGCCGTCGAACTGGTCCCGGCTGTAAGGCTCCTCCATCAGGTCGAGGATGGTGGGCACCAGGTCGTTGAGGGAGACCCACTCGTTGATCTCACCGGGCTCCATCAGCGACCGCAGGGCCTTGGCCGGCTTGATGATCAGCGGGATGCGCACCTGGTCCTGGTACGGCGTGCCCCCGTGGTGCCAGTGGCGGACCCCCTGGTGCATCTCTCCCAGGCTCTCGCCATGGTCCGAGGTGAAGATGATCGTGGTGTCGTCCAGCATCATCTGATCATTGAGCTGGGTGAGGAAGGCGCCGACGGTGGAGTCGGTGATTGTGATGGCCGCGTCGTAGAGGTCGCGGATAAAGGCCAGGTCCCGGTCGCCCAGCTCCAGCTGGTCCGCGCTGTCACCCAGGGCGGTGATCAGGGCGTGGAAGTCCTGGTCCCGAGGGAAGAAGCCCTCGTAGTCCGGATCCCGCTGTTGCAGGTACATCCAGAGCTTGTCCGAGGTGGCCACGCGCGGGTAGTCGTGCACCGTGTAGGTGTGAAAGAAGCTGAAGCTCTTGGCGGTCCGCGCGACGTGGTTGCCCACCGCGCCCAGGGCCTCCTCGATGGGGTTGATGACCTGAAAGTTCTCCACCCCGCGCCCGAAGCCGAACTCCGCCTCCATGTATCCGCCGCCCGTGACGGCCTGGGGCTCGTACCCCGCGGCGGCCGCCAGCTCGAAGATCAACGGAAAGGGGAGCCTGTGGGGCAGGTACTGTTGCCGGGACGACGTACAGTTGTGCACCGGCGGCTCCAGCCCCGTGAGCATGCTCATATGCGCGGGCAGAGTCCAGGTGGCAGGCGTGGTGGCGTTGGTGAAGATCACCGAGTCCTCGGCCAGGGCGTCCAGGTTCCTGGAGACCTGCCGGGGATTGCCGTAGCAGCTGAGGCCATCGAAGCGCAGCGCGTCCAACGAGGCCAGGATCACGTGATGTTTCATGGAACCACTGTTATACAGCGCCTCGGCAAGGAGTCAACGTCGGGCCATTTCCGGCTTCACCCCGCGGACCGCAATTCCGGGCCCAGGCCCTTTTTTTTTATTTTTTTCCCAAAGAGGGTTGATTTATTCCGAGGTGATCTTATCTATAGGCCCCTCAACTAGCAGTCGTAGTCGGAGAGTGCTAACCACACGATAACTACAGGATATATTCGCCGCCTCGCGCGGCTCAGTTTAGATAGTCAAAATCCACCCGAAACATACAACAAGACAACGAAAGAAACCCGTAAAGGAGGGAAACTTAAATGAAACTCCGTCCACTGCACGACCGTATTTTGGTCAAGCGTATCGCCGAGGAGGAGAAATCCGCCGGCGGCATCATCATCCCCGACTCCGCCAAGGAAAAGCCCATCGAGGGCAAGGTCATTGCCGTCGGTAATGGCAAGGTCACCGAGGAAGGCGCCATCCGTCCGTTGGAGGTCAAGGCCAAGGACCTGGTCCTGTTCGGCAAGTACTCGGGCACCGAAATCAAGCTTGAGGGTCAGGAGCACCTGATTCTTCGCGAGGACGAGGTCCTCGGGATCATCGAGAAGTAAGTAAGGAGACCAATAAACATGGCATCCAAAGAGATTATTTTTGACGAGAAAGCTCGCGCCGCGATTCTGACCGGCGTCAACACCCTGGCCGAGGCGGTCAAGGTCACCCTCGGCCCCCGCGGCCGTAACGTGGTCCTGGACAAGTCCTGGGGCTCCCCCACCGTGACCAAGGATGGCGTCACCGTGGCCAAGGAGATCGAACTGGAGAACAAGTTCGAGAACATGGGCGCGCAGATGGTCAAGGAGGTCGCTTCCAAGACCTCCGACGTCGCCGGCGACGGTACCACCACCGCCACGGTGCTGGCCCAGGCCCTGTTCCGTGAGGGCACCAAGATGGTCGTGGCCGGCCACAACCCCATGGACATCAAGCGCGGCATCGACGCCGCCGTGACCCGCATCGCCGGTTACCTGCAGAAGATCTCCAAGTCCACCAAGGGCCGTAACGAGATCGCCCAGGTCGGCTCCATCTCCGCCAACGGCGACTCCACCATCGGCAACATCATCGCCGAGGCCATGGAGAAGGTCGGCAAGGAAGGCGTGATCACGGTCGAGGAGGCCAAGAGCCTGGACACCAACCTCGACGTGGTCGAGGGCATGCAGTTCGACCGCGGGTACCTGTCGCCGTACTTCGTGACCGACGCTGAGCGCATGGAGGTCGGCCTGGACGACCCGCTCATCCTCATCCACGAAAAGAAGGTCTCCAACATGAAGGACCTGCTCCCGCTGTTGGAGCAGGTCGCCAAGCTGGGCCGTCCCCTGCTGATCATCGCCGAGGATGTGG
>PVBE012155380.1_pt1 | contig 12027 bp, 11 predicted proteins | sample 1631181 | NCBI WGS metagenome assembly PVBE01 (sample SAMN08397723, study PRJNA350692) | Marine metagenome, whole genome shotgun sequencing project. | isolation source: water | place: Pacific Ocean | collected 2012-04 | reverse complement strand
GTAGGTGCGCCCCGTGGCCGGGTCCGGTGCGGCGAGGTCCGCGATCGCCATCGCCACCTTGTCGTTGGTGGGCGTGACCAGCCCGTCGAGGCCGGCCATCGCCTCGGCGATCTTTCGCCGGTGGTCGTCGAGGGCCCACAGCACCCGGATGTAGTCGTCGGCGGCAACGTCCAGCCCGGGCGCAAGCCGGGCCCAGACGTCGCCGTCCATCATATCGCGAGACGCGATGAAGCGCTCGCGGCCGAACCAGGCGATGAACTCAACCGCGCACAACGTGAAGATCATCTGGCGGTGCTCATGCACGAACGGCAGCGCCACGTCGACGATCTCGACGCCGGCCTCGGCCAGTGCCTTCAAGGCCGCGTCCACGCAGCGCTCCACATCGGCGTCCAGGTCGTCGAAGAAGTAGTCGGCCGGGCGCCCCAAACGAAGCCCCCGGGGCGAGCTCGGTCGCGGCGCGGGCGTCCCTTGAAGGGCCGCGAACACGATTCCCGTATCGGCCGCCGTACGGGTTATGGGGCCGAGCGTATCGAGGCTTGCCGACAGGCTGGAGACGCTTTCGGTGGGCCACAGCCCCTTGGTGGTCTTGAGCGCGAACGTTCCGCTGAAGGCGGGAATTCGCACCGAGCCGCCGGTGTCGGAGCCGATGGCGAAGCCGCAAAGACCGGCAGCGGCGGCGACAGCCGAGCCGCTCGACGACCCGCCCGGGACCCGATGCGTCGTCGCGTCCCACGGGTTCCACGGCGTGCCGCGGACCAGGTTAACCCCCGATCCGCCCATGGCGAACTCGACCGTCTTGGTCTTGCCGAGGATGACGCAGCCGGCGCGTTTCAACGCGCGCACGAACGCTCCCTCGGGGCCGATCAGATCTTCGACGTCGACGTCGGACCCGGCCGTGGTCGGCATGCCTTCGACCGCGATCAGGTCCTTGACCGCCACCGGAACCCCCATCAGTGGCCCCAGGTCGGTGCCGGCCGCGCGCAAAGCGTCGAGCGCCCGGGCCTGGGCCACCGCGCGGTCGCCGGCGACGTGCTCGTAGGCGCCGAGGTGCGAATCAAGGGCTTCGATGCGCGCGAGGTAAGCGGCGGTCACGGCCTCGGAAGTGACGCGCTCGGTGCGAAACTCGTCCGCGAAACGCGCGATGCCGCCGTCGCCAAGCGGATCCGGTGGAATGTTCGCCATTGCCTCCTCCGCGTATCTAGCGCTTCATCCTTTTATTCGGCTGGAGCGATTCCACGTAAGTGGATAAAGTTCTAAAGGAACGCCCCCACGTCTGCGCGCGGCGGCGGGCCGTTCATCTCTTCCAGCAGCAGGCCGATGGAAAGGGCGTGCGCCTCGGTAAAAGCCCGGCCGATGATCTGGAGGCCCACGGGCAGGGGCGCGCCCAGCATCTGGATCGGCGAGTTGATGGCGCAGAGCCGATAGTAGCTGCCGATCCGGGTGTTCATGGGCATCATCGGATCGAGCCGTTCGATTCCGTCCCGGGTCTCGAACTGGGCCACCGGCAGGGGCGAGAGCGGAACCGTAGGTGTCACCCAGCCGTCGAGATCGGCCAGCGCCGCGTCGGCGATCCGCGCCAGCTCCTCGTGGCGGCGCGCTGTGCGGATGTATTCGTCGGCGCGCAACTCGAGGCCCTTCTTCATGCGCCCCCGACCGCTCGGGTCCATGATGTTCTCGGCGCGGACAAAGCGCTCGCGCCCGATCACCGCCACCGCTTCCGGCGCGATCAGCGGAAGCATGAGTTCGCGAAGCTCCTTCGAGTGCGGGATCTCCACGTCGACGATTTCGACGCCGGCGTTCGCGAGCGCGTCGACGGCGTGGCCCGCGCACCGTTCGACGTCGGCGTCGACGCCGCTCAGGAAATGGTCTTGCGCCCGGCCCAGCCTGAGGCCCCGCGGCGGCGCCGGCTGCGGGGTCGGGCAACCCTGCAGGGCGGCGAAGATGAAGGCTGCGTCGGCGGCGGTTCGCGTCAGGGGGCCGATGGAGTCCAGTGTCGGGCATAGGGGATAGACCCCGTCGGTGGGCCAGAGCCCCTTGGTGGTCTTGAGGCCGAAGAGGCCGCAGACGGCCGCCGGCATACGCACCGATCCGCCGGTGTCGGTGCCGATGGCGAAGGCGCAAAGACCGGCGCCGAGCGCCGACGCCGAACCGCTCGACGATCCGCCGGGGATGCGGTGGATCGAAGCGTCCCAGGGGTTCCAGGGCGTGCCGCGAACGTGGTTGATGCCGGTCGAGCCCATGGCGAATTCGACCGTCTTGGTTTTGCCGAGGATGACGCAGCCGGCGTGCTTGAGCGCGCGCACGAAGGCGCCCTCGGGTCCCATTACGTCGCTCATGTCCAGGTTGGAACCGTTGGTTGTGGGCATGCCGTCCACCACCAAGATGTCCTTGATCGCGACAGGTACCCCCATCAGCGGCCCCAGATCGGTGCCGGCGGCGAGAAGCGCGTCGAGCGCCCGGGCCTGGGCAAGCGTGCGATCGCCGTCCACGTGCTGAAAGGCGTCCAGCCGGGGGTTCAGCGCCTCGATGCGCCGGAGGTAGGCCTCGGTCGCCGCCGCGCTCGAGATGCGGTTCGCGCGCAGGTCGGCGGCGAAGCCCGCGAGCCCGCGTTCGTCCACAGGATCGGGCGGTGGGGCCGTGGTGGTGGTTTGCCGGGGCTCGTTCATCACTCCCTTCTCGCGGCTTGGCCCTTTACCATCCAAGTGCGTAGCACGTCCGGCGGCGATCGGCGCCGCCCCAAAGCACGCCGGTCTTCAGATCCTTTGCGACGGCGCACGCGCCGCTGGGCAGCCAATCGTCCTCCGCCCACCACTCCACCTTGTGGCCGCGCGCAGCCAGGTCGTCGCCCAGCGCTTGGGTCTGCTGGTCGCCGCCGGGGATCCCGAAGGGCATGACTTCTGCGCCCTCGCGGATGGCCAGCGCCGAGTTCGGCGTAAGCCTGGGCCGCTTTCCGGGCGCGATGCACGACGGGTGGTCGGGCTCGGTCCACGACTGGTTGCCGCGACCCGACGGGTACAGCCCCGTTCCCGGAACGGCCGGAGTCTTGCGCATCACCCCGTCCGACGGCGTGCAGGAAAACGCGTTCCCTTGGCCGTCCATTACGCACAGATACGTGGTGTCCAATGCCCGATCCACGTGCCGGCCGAAATGACGTGACGGGTGCCCATGACGTTAGGGCGATGGGGTCGCGGCCACGACTTCTTTTGCGGCATGGTCTCCTCTCGTTCGGCGCGGACGATCGCCCCGGACGTGGTCCGGCATTCATGGTTCGTACCGGTTTTCGGAGCGGAGACCGTATCATCGTCTCCCCCTCCGCCGAGTCAATCGCCAAGCGGGCGCCGCGATCTTTGTTTCTTGATCCGCGATTCGCGAAGCGCGATGGTGGTGGCGCCGGTAAAGATCATGATGCCGCCGGCCCAGGTCCAGATGTCGGGGACCTCGGCGAAGGCGAGATAGCCGATGATCGACGCCCAGATCAGGCTCAGGAAGTTGATGGGCAGAACCGCGGTCACGTCGGCCTCCTTGAAGGCTTGGGCCATGCAATACTGGCCAAGCGTGCCTAGCACCCCGATGACGGCGAGCAGGGCCAGCTCGTCCAGGGTCGGCGCGCGCCAAACGAAGAGTGCGGCGACGAAGGCGATCGGGGTCACCACGATCGCCGAGTAGAGCACCGTGGTCAGGCTCGAATCGGTGCGCGAAAGCACCTTTACAGAAATCATCATCAAGGCCAGCAGGACGGTCGAGAAAAGCACCAGCATGGCGCCCGGATCGATCGCGACCACGCCCGGGCGCAAGATGACGAGGGCGCCGGAGAACCCGAACGCAAGCGCCGCGACGCGGCGAAGACGCAAGGGCTCGCGCAGAATCACGATCGCGAGCAGGCTCGCGAACAGGGGTGCCGAGAAGCCCAGCGCCGAGACCTTGGCGAGCGGCGTCAGGCTGAGACCCAGAAACAGCGTCAGCGTCATGCCGACGTTCAGGATCGAGCGCAGGATCTGAAGCCCCGGACGCCGGCTCCGGAGCGGCTCAAGCCCGTGGCGGATGAAAACGGGGGAGAGGAACGCAAGGCCGAAGAGAAAGCGAAAAAAGGTGATCTCGAACGGGTGAATCGCGCCCGAAAGATCGCGAATCATCGCCATCATGACCGCAAACCAAACCGTCGAGCCCACCATGTAGGCCATGCTCCGAAGGGTGGCGGCGCGACCCGATTCGGCTGTTCTATCGCCGAGCGGCCCGGATGCGGGCGCCTCCTCGGGGATGTTTTCTGCCGGCATCGGCTCAGGCGAGCCCCATCTGGGCGTGGATGGCGCGGCTCAACGCGCTTGCGGGGTCCTCGAGCTCGACCAGGATCGAGAAATGATCGATTCCGGCGAGCACGCGCACGTCTGCTTGTGCGCCGCGATGCCGCCACGCGGCTGCAAGATCTTCGGCCTGGCGCACGAACTCGGGGCCTTCCCGATCACCGACGGCGAGCAGCGTGGCGCTTGCGCCGCGGGGCTCAAGCGCGATGGGGCTCAGGCGCGCGACCTCGCCCGGGCCGACGCCTAAGGTGTCGTTGAGGAAGCAGAGCCGGATGGGCTCGAGATCGTAGATCCCACTGATCCCGCAGGTGCCCGTAATCAGGTCCGCGGGCAAATCGGCGTCGAAAGCCGGCCAGTCGGTCGTCGCCATCATGGCGGCTAAGTGCCCGCCGGCAGAGTTGCCGCTCGCGAAGATGCGCATCCGGTCCCCGCCGAAGCTGTCTGCGTTGCGCCACACCCAGGTCAGCGCCGCGCGGCACTGGCGGACGAGCTCGTCCAAGCTGACCGAAGGCACCAGCCCATAGCCGACGTTGACGAAGGCGGCGCCCGCGGGCACGAAGGCGCGGGCGATGAAGTCGTAGTCGCGCTTGTCGTGGCGCATCCAATAACCGCCGTGAAAGAACACCTGCACCGGCGCCTGGCGGCCCGCCGGGAAGACGTCGAGGCGTTCGGCCGCAGAAGGCCCGTAAGGGACTTCGAGGTGGCAATCGTACGTGGCGAGCGCCTCTTCGCTGAGAGTCTCGCGCCGCGCGTTGTATTCCTCGAAGCCCGGAACCTTGGCCCGGTTGTCGTACTGCGCGTCAAGCCCGGCGCGGTCGTAGCCGCGGTAGAGAACCTCGCCCATGTCCGTCGCTCCCACCGTCGTCTCACCCATGGCTGAGGATATCCGCTAGACAAGCCCGGAGCCATCCCGCCGCTCGGCGGTCGGATTGACAGACCTGCGGATTGCCCACATGGTCCGAACGGCGCCGGCGCCAGGGACAACGCCAGGGACAACAACGATCCGAATGATGCCGTGATCCCGTTCGAACCAGAGAAGCCCTGTCCCCTCGACGATGTCCGGGTGCTCGACCTCACGCGCCTTATCGCGGGCAACATGCTGACCATGGTGCTGGCCGACTTCGGCGCCGACGTGGTCAAGATCGAGCCGCCCGGGCGCGGGGACCCTTTGCGCGACTGGCTGGTCGAAGGCGTGCCCACCCATTGGAAGATGTTGGGGCGCAACAAGCGGAGCGTGGCTTTGAACCTGCGGTCCGAGGATGGCCGCGCACTCCTTCTCCGCCTGGTGGCGCGCGCCGCGGTCCTGGTCGAGAACTTCCGTCCCGGAACCCTCGAGGCCATGGGTTTGGGGCCCGAAGTGTTGCTCGCGTGCAACCCGGACCTTGTCGTGATCCGCATCTCGGGCTTCGGCCAGGACGGTCCCTACCGCGCGCGGCCCGGGTTCGGCAGCCTGGTCGAGGCGATGACCGGTTTCGCCGCCATGTGCGGGTTCGCCGACCGCGAGCCGGTCCTGCCGCCGCTGCCGCTCGCCGACTGCACGGCGGGCCTTTTCGGGGCGTTCGCTGCGATGGTGGCGCTGCGCTCGGCCGAGGCGGGCGGCGGCGGCCAGGTCGTCGATCTCTCTTTGTTCGAGCCGCTCTTGACGATCCTCGGGCCCCAGGCGGCCGAGTACAAGCTGACCGGCAAGGCCAAGGCGCGGACCGGCTCGCGGTCGGCGAACACTTCGCCGCGCAACGTCTACGGCACAGCCGACGGCAAGTGGCTCGCGATCTCGGCCTCCATCCAGACGATGGCGAAACGCCTTTTGGAAGGGATCGGCCGGGGCGAACTGATCGAGGATAAGCGCTTTCGCACCAACACCGACCGCGTGGCGCATGCCGAGGAGCTAGACGCAATCATCGGCGCTTGGGTGGGCGTGCGTACCCTCGAAGAGAACCTGCGCCGATTCGCCGACATGGATGTCACGGCTGCCCCGGTCTACGAGGTCTCGCAGGTCATCGAGGACGAGCACGTCAAGGCCCGCGAAATCATCGTCGAGGTCGCGGATTCGGACATGGGCGCGTTTCCCATGCCCGGAATCACGCCTCGGCTATCGCGCACCCCGGGCGCCCTCCGGCGTGCGGCCCCGCTTCTCGGCGAGCACACGGCCGAGATCCTGGGTGAGATGGGGCTCGGCGCGCAAGACCTCGCGCAGCTCGCGGCGGCGGGCGTCGTCGACGCCCCCGCGGCGGCCGTCGCGGCGGATGGCGCGCAATGACCGAAGCCGAGGACTGGGTCTGGCGCTCGCTCTTATACGTGCCGGCGAACGTCGAGCGTTTCGTGGCGAAGGCGCATACGCGCGGCGCCGACGCGGTTCTGCTTGATCTCGAAGACAGCGTTCCGGGCGCCGAGAAGGATCGCGCGCGCGATTGCGCGGCGGACGCCGCCGAGAGGCTAGCGAAGGTGGGCGTGGATGTTGCCGTCCGCATCAACCGCCCGTTGCGCATCGCCATCCGCGACTTGGAAGCGGTGATCTCATCCAATGTCCGGGCGGTCGCGATCGCCAAGACCGAAGGCCCGGACCACGTGCGGTTGTTGAGCGAGACCGTGGCGGAGATCGAGGTGATGCGCGGGATGACGCCGGGCCAGACTCGGTTCATCGTCATGATCGAGACGGCGGCGGCCTATTTCCGCATGCGCGAGATCGCCGAAGCCGACCCCCGCGTCGCGGCGCTGGTGCTCTCGTCCGAGGACTTCTCGCTGTCTTGCGGCATGCAACCGGATGCGGATGCCCTTTACGTTCCCAAGGTCCAGGCGGTGATCGCCGCGCGCGCGGCGGGCGTCATACCGCTTGGCTTCGTCGACAGCGTCGCGAACCTGTCCGATTCCGACGCATTCGCCGACGCCGTCCGGAGAGCGCGGAGGCTGGGCTTCGAAGGCGCGAGCTGCGTGCACCCCGACCAAGTCCCGGTGCTGAACGCCGCCTTTGCGCCGAGCGCCGACGAGGTGGCCCACGCCGAGCGCATCATCGCCGCTAACCGTACGGCCGAGGCCGAGGGACGCGCTTCCTTTCAGCTCGAGGGCCGGATGATCGACGTTCCCGTCGTGCTGCGCGCCGAGCGCGTGTTGCGGCGCCACCGCGCGCTCGGCGAGCGCGCGGCCCGCCCCTCTCAATTGCATGACGGATAGCCGTAGGCAATCCAATGTCCGGTTTCCGTCCGCGGGCGGACGTGAGTCACGGAGGCGCGTTGTGTCCGGCCGTAGCCAAGAGGCGACATCAAGGATCGATCCGGGAAGGACCGATCTTGCGTACGCGAGCCAACCCGGCCCGCTGGCGGACATCGTTGAAGAGACGCCGGTTCCGGGTCTATCATCGCGCCCATGAAGTGGTTTGCCGCAGTCTTGTCCGTGTTCGTCGCCCTCGGCGTCGGGGAGGCACGGGCCGGGTTTGACGAGGGGGCCGCGGCCTATGAGCGCGGCGACTACGCCACCGCGATTCGTGAGTGGCGCCCGCTTGCCGAGCAAGGCGACGTCGCGGCTCAGTACCTGTTCGGCCATATGTACGCCAAGGGCCAGGGCGTCCTGCAAGACTATGCCGGGGCGATGAAATGGTATCGCTTGGCCGCCGAGCAGGGTCACGCTTCCGCCCAGTACGTCGTTGGCCTTTCGTACGCCGGGGGCCAGGGCGTCCCGCAAGACTACGCCGAGGCGATGAAGTGGTATCGCTTGGCCGCAGCGCAGGGTCAGGCCCGGGCACAGCTGAAACTGGGCCTTTTATTCGCCGAGGGCCAGGGCGTTCCGAAGGACGATGGCGAGGCGGCGAAGTGGTTTCGCGCGGCCGCGGAACAAGGTTTAGCCGATGCCCAGCACATCCTCGGCCTTTCGTACGCCGAGGGCCAGGGCGTTCCGCAAGACGACGCCGAGGCGGCGAGGTGGTATCGCTTGGCCGCAGAACAGGATCACACCTTCGCCCAGGTCAACCTTGGCTCCATGTACGCCAACGGCCAGGGCGTCCCGCAAGATTACGTTGCTGCCCACATGTGGTTCGACTTGTCGGCGGCTCGGGGAGACGAGAAGGCGTTGGCTGTCCGCGATACGGTCGCCGGCCATATGACCTCCGACCAAATAGCCGAGGCCCAGCGCCTAGCGAGAGAGTGGACGGAAAAGCATCGGAAGTAGGCAACCTGGGCTGACGCATCAACGCCGGGCACAACCGGCTCCGGGGCAGCGCCCCACGAAGACCGCCAAGGATTGCGACCGGTCATGGGCGCCGGCACGGAATTTGGTCCGCAGTACACCACATAGCGGATTCCAGCGCTCAAATTGTCCGCTCGTCACTCGTGAGCGGGCGGAGATCCGCGTCGCGCCGAACTTCGCTTCCCAGCCAGGAACGGACATTCCCATCACGTGAGCGCCGCGCGCTCGGCAATTGCCGAATGGCCGTCGTCTCGCACCCGAGTGCACCTTGACGTGTGCTCGGATACACCGCGTGTCCCGTCCCGAGCCGTCAAACCGGGATGAACGGATGATGGACTGACGGTTTCCGCGCGTGCCGCGCGCCCTGACTTCTGCCTTGGGTCATGCCGCGTCATACATCGTGATTGCTTCGGCCGGCCGTCATGGGCTTGGAAGCGGGCCTCGCGGCCGGCATCACCCTTTCGAAGAAAGCGATCAAATGCCCCATATCACTTGGGAGAACCGTTCAATATCGACTTCATCGACTCCCGGCGTCTAATGCCAGACTTATCCCCGGGTTCCACAGAGCTGTGAATCGAATCCGGGTTGTCGGGGCGCAATAAACCCTAATAAGGTTTGGATGGGCTCGGTTGCGACGACGGACCGCAAGGAATGCCGAAACGACGGGGTCCTAAATCGGATTTCCCAGGGGCCCTTCGGGGTTTTAAGGAATGAAGATTTGGAGCGGCCCTGCCGGGCAACCGGCGGGGCCGTTCTTTAATATTTCCAGCGAATTCAAAGGCTTTTGAGGGGTCCGGACCCGCGACGCCCCTCTTCCCACTTCACCGGCCTTCCGCGCTTGATCCCCCTCCCGTGTTTCGCATCACCGGGCGGATCCTCAGGATCCGCGTCAGCCGAGGTCGCAGTAAGTGGCGTGCATCCCGTCGATGAGGGGGGCACGGCCGTTGCGAAAAATCTCCATGCGCGGGGCCTCAACATGTTTTTGCAGCGCGGCGTCGTCGCGCCAGATCGCGAAGCAGAACGCCCGGCTTTCGTCGTCGCGCGGCAGCAGCACGTCGAATCGCTCGCACCCGTCTTCGGCGAGACTGCCAGAGGCGTGATCGCGGATCACCTTGGCGAGGGCCTCGCGGCGTCCGTTCTTGACTTCGAATTCGACGATGATGGCAAGCCGGCTCATGGATTTATCCTCGGTCGGTTTCGCTGATAACGAATCGTCGCACAATTTCGTAGGAGAAGCGCGTTATCCGTGTTGTCGGCTCCGGCCCGCGCCCGGCATGTTCGCCTTCCATCCAGAAAGGAACTCTCGTTTCTATCCATTCATCATCTGTCTAAGAATCCACGAGCCGGTCCTCGAACAGCACGTGGTGGCGGTAGGCGGGGCGCTCGCGAAGGCGTCCGTACCACCTCTCAAGCCGCGGGCGGGCAGGGCGTTCGATCGGGAGCACGTACCAGCGATTGACGACGGCGCCCAAGGCGACGTCGGCAATGGTGGGTGCCGCGCCGAGGATGTAGTCGCGGTCAGCGAGGTGATCGTCGAGGACGGTCCAGGCTTCGGCCACGCGGTCACGATGGGCTGCGATCGCGGCTGCGTCGCGGCGCGCGGCCGGCTCGCGCAGACCCTCGATCAGCGGCGCAATTCGGCGGATAATCACGGCATTGGACCAGTCCATCCATTGCCCGGCCAGCGCCCGCCCATGACGGTCGTCTGGGACCCAAGGTGGTCCGCCGTAACTCTCGCCTAAATAGCGCACGACGGCATTCGATTCCCACAGGACGAAATCGCCGTCGACGAGGGTGGGTACGGTGCCGTTGGGGTTCAACGCTAGATACTCGGGATCGCGGTTACCTCCGAACGGCCCGCCCCGGTCGACGCGCTCGAGTTGAAGCGCAAGCTCACCCACGAACCACATGACCTTCTGGACGTTGAGGGCGTTGCGGCGGCCGAAGAGTTTGAGCATGCCCGGTTCCAAATCTCCTCGATTCAGCTGGTCTGGCGCCGCTGGCACCATTCCGATTCCTGCATTCGGCGGCGGTGCCAGCCGCCATTCAGGCCGGCGGTGTCCCGAAGCCACTGAATCAGGCGCGAAAGGTTGAAAACCATGGGCACCCAATGATGGGGGTGGGCGACGTAGAGCTTCGTCCGTAGCATCTCGACGGTGATGTGGCGGTGGTCGGAAAGCGCGTCAAACCAGCCGAGCATAACGGAATGCACGCGCGCACGAACCGGAAGCCGCGAGAACGCGCGGCCGTGCGGCAACAGGATCGTCGCTTCGGCGGGCGCGAACCACGCGTCGGCGATCGCATCGGCGTCGCGGAAGTGGCTATGAATCTCGGCCATGTTCAGGCCCAGTCGTTCGGCCACGAGGTGCAGGCGCAGGTTTGCCACCCGATTTCTTAGCCAAGCGCAATCACCGCATCGACGATGCGTTCAGCGGTTCCGTTTGGCGCGCTTGGCGTTTCGCGTTTGTGTTGTGCCATTTGACGGGCCGTTTGGCGGGCGATTCGCCAGTTTCCTCGGCCCAAGCCATCGTGATCGCCAGAATTTCCGGATTATCCCAAAGCATGTGCCAATAGTAGAGCCGACGCAAGAGGAAATCAATGATAACAATGATATAAGAAGGTAATTTGCTTTCTACGGGCATATCTGCAAGACTCGACGGTGAGGAAGCGACGGTGGTGCAAATCGAACGGGGGTGAACCCCGACGCCCTTTTTTCGACGGGTTTCACACCCTGTCCAGGGGCGCCAGCGACAAACGAAAAGCGGTCGAAGGGGCCGGCAAAATCTCAGCCGCTGCGAGACCGCTGCAGTCGTCGCATGGGAGGCAGGGGAGAATGGAATCGCCAAGCGCGTGTTTCTAGGCAATTCGCACAAGCCCTAATCCGACCGCGAATGACACGGCGGGGTAAAGCGCCGAAGGTGGTCGCGCGGCTCGGGGCATGATCGGCAAGGTCGCCCATCAGCACGCACGGTTAATGGAAAGATGGCAGTCTGAGGCTGTTTTTTCGCCGGCTGAAGCAGGGGGCCGTGCTTCCAAGATCACTTGGGTTAATGTCGTACCGGGAGAGTGTTGGATTAGGGTGGATTAGCCCTGTCGTAGGAACTCGAATATCGAATCCCGGTTTGTTGAGCTCTTTACACAAAATGAGAAGCCAAAGGAGAGTGAAATGAAAAAATACCTATTGAGTATCATTATCGCCGGAGTTGCGATTATGATGCCGCATTCCGCCTCAGCAGCATGCGGCTCTCTCACCTTAGCTGAGTGGAACTGGCCGTCAGGAGAATTGATGGCCAATGTTGACAAGATAATCCTAGAAGAAGGCTATGGCTGTAAAGCCGAGTTGGTGGCCGGTGCAACCATGCCAACGTTCACGTCAATGAGCGAGAAGGGTGAACCGGACATTGCTGGTGAACTTTGGACTAACGCCGTTGCGGAGCCGCTCAAAAAGGCACTCGACGAAGGCCGCCTGCATAGCGTTAACGCCGGCCCGATTACTGATCTGGGTGAAGGTTGGTGGATTCCGCCTTATACGGCGAAAAAACACCCTGAG